>Ga0257114_1000072_pt1 | contig 76965 bp, 49 predicted proteins | sample SI112_10mmetaG_FD_190149 | JGI IMG/M metagenome (GOLD analysis project Ga0257114, IMG submission 190149) | Marine microbial communities from Saanich Inlet, British Columbia, Canada - SI112_10m | ecosystem: Environmental > Aquatic > Marine > Inlet | place: Canada: British Columbia | collected...
CCGCCATCGCCACCGCCGCCATCGCCTCCACCACCGATGCACGATTTTGACGAGACAGACACAGATGGAAGCGGGGGCATCGATAAGTCAGAGTTGACCGCCATCATCGAGAAAGGTGCGAGTTTTCCAAGCAATGGGTACGCGATAATTTCAGAAGAACTTTGGAATTCGTCGTTGGATATGGACGGTGATGGACTTCTGAACGCACAAGAATTCCTCAGTGTGGCGCATCGTCTGGCTCAACGGACATTGTTTGTCGAGCCAGTGCTCGTATTCCCTCCGCGGAAAATTACATACGACTTCGATTTGTTCACCGTGCAGAGTGTTAGCGCTGCGATCGCCGACGAGTCTCACCAGGATGCGCGTAGCCAAGTGTTCGGCAAAGCGTGCGAAAATTTCATCGTGCGAAGATCGACATCAGCCCACGTTCCGTACTCTTCTGAAGGATGGAACGAGTGGTATGATGAGCTCAGCGCAGAGGGTGGGGGTGATGTTGTGTCAAAAATCGATCACTGTCGCCCTCTCGAAGACGCCGAGTTCGATGCCATTGTCGTCGGCGATCAGACCTCCGTGTACGCAACACCGTTACTTGCTACATCTCCCGGATCGAATAAGATTTTCGTTGACTTAGATGCCGCACTACTGCACGACGTAGTTCAAGATGATCCGCAGACGCTGTTAGCGCGCGTCAGTCGTCCTGGATTGGATGTCGCGCTGTGGAGCACGCGGCAGCTGCCAGAAATCGTGCATGTATTCAACAAAAATGACGTCGTCGCGCAAGCTGGAACTACAGACGACACTGGTGACCTACATGAAACTGGTACCATATTTTCGGCGACGGCTGATATTGATGTCATCAATCTAGAGCTGACCCATAATCATCAGGTAGAGCAGAAAATGCAGGACGATACGACGGTGGTCGTTTCGGGCGCCGTCATGTTCCCAATGGAATGGACCGAGTTGTCCGAGTGTGGACTTTTTGAGGCAAACATTTATGTCAAAGATGAAAGCGAGGCTGGTGCACCGCGACAATTCACTACAGACGAGACTGGCTGGTTCGAATTCGCAGTCACAAACGGGAAAACCTACACGATAACCGCGGAATATGACGGTCACGAAATCTGCTATTCGGGAACCACCATCGTGGAAGCTACGAGAATTTGGAGCTGCGACGGTAAACCGACCGCAGTTACTCTCCACGCTGTATCATCGAAAAAGTACGTTTTCTTCTCAGACACGACGACGGCGAACGTCGATTTGGGTGTCTATCAAGGTGAGTGTGAAAAGCTTTACACAGGGGCGACTTTCAAAATTACCCCCATCAATGGCTGTCACCCACCAGCCATCTTCACTTCGGCTCAAGTGTCCGGCTGGACTCTACCTGACCGCGACAAGGAAAACTCAGACGTTATACCAACATATGAAGAAGTTCCGAATGGAAGACGATGGCCACTCGCCGCGATGGATTACTCAGTAGTGATCGAAGAGGCCCCATCCACAGCGAATTTCACGGCGATGCGCGAGGAGAAATATCCGAACGCGTTGTGTCGTGTTGGAGTAGACGGCATCATTCCATACTTCCGCCAGCATCCAACAACGATCGAAAGGCTTGTACCATTACGCACTGAGCACACTTGGTATTCGGCGAGATACAAGTACCACGGTTATTTGTGCGCAGAGTTCGTAGATCTTTCTGTAATCACCGACGATGGCGATTACTGCTGGGACGTTGATAGCGTGAAAGCTGGTGGCATTAGACACAACCACTTTGTTGGGATATCGCCATTTTTTGATGATTTCGGTGGAGAGGGGCTCTTTGCTTTGGGGCCGAAAGTTGTGAGCGCCAAAGTACTTGAACTGCATGTGGAGAATGGTTCACTCGATGAATGCTTGACACTGCCTAGTGCCGAGAGCGGCGGGATGACGGTGGCCATGTTCAGACAAAGCGTCACCGATATAGCCGAAAATCCATGTCACACCGATCGCAATGGAGGACCATTGTGCGACTTTGACGTTGAGATCGATCCGGAGAGCGACAAACTTTTATTCCCCACGGATGAGGGCGAGAAGACGACGGATCGACTCATTGTCGCGGGAGATCCCAAGCTCTCAGGAAATTACCGCAGATCTGTCGAACTGACTGTGGGTAGATTTGATGGTTCGATGACAGTGATAGTTCCGTTGAAACGAGAGCTCATCTCTCTTGGCTCGAAACCGCGAGGCGAAGGGATCTACGGCGAAGAAAGCGATGACGTGTATTGGGCAACTGTTCCACTCGAAGGTTTGGTGTACATGACGGTACATGATCCGCCCGGTGGCAACTCTTACGCCGAACTTCTTATGGGCACGGAAGTGACCATGTCCGTGGAGCTTTCAGACGAACAAGCGGCGTCTGTGTCGAGTTCACACGAAGGCGGTGGCGGCGTAGAACTCGAAATGGAGGCGAAACCGGGTTTTGGCGCTGGATATGGCATGGAGGTTTTATTCCAGCTCGGAATGCCTCTCTTTAAGATAGATTTTGACGCATACCATGAGGAGTCTGGACCAGAATTCTCGGTTGCTCAGAGTTCCGCCGTCGGTTGGGATCTCACGGCTACGATAAATCGTGTCATACGGACAAGTACCGACGTCGCCATCCCGGGACGACACGGCGATGCGATTCTAGGTGGCGGCGTTGAACTTGTCTACAGGCTAGCCGATACGCTCGATCTTGCGCTAAGGGAAGACGATAAACCGTGCTTGCGGATATCGACGGCGATCACATGGATGCCGAGGAAACCCACGTCCTACATATTCACGGTACACTCGATTGAAGCGAAAGTGATTCCAAACTTGCGGTATTTGCTTTCCGTCGTGGAAAGCGGCCTCATCGTCGGGGATGATTCTAAAATGGAAGCGCCTAATTGGCCACAGTACATCACTGACAAAATTAACGTGTGGCAACGCACACTTTTGTGGGCTTCGCCAACAGTGTACAAGGTTCCTATGGAGCCGACTGCGGAAGGCGCTCCCGTGTTGTACGGTAAAAACTACGGCGCAATGGAGCGCATCATGATTCCTTTTATGGATGAACAATCCGCGTTCGGTATGGAAGCCGAGAAAATGGAAACATCGTTCATAAGTGACGCGAGCGATCCGATTTCTACCCCAATAGACGAGTTGAAGCTTGCTTGGAAGAGAATCGACAGAGTTAGTCCATACATACATGGCGTTCCAGGGGACTTGGGCGACGCGGATGGTACTATAGACACACTTAACGACTTCATTCTCTCGGATGAGACGGGTCAATCTCGATCGTCCCAGCTCATCAGTGGCTACCTTAGCAATCCCGGGACTTTTATTTCAGACTTGTTGAGTGGAAACCTTGGGTTCCGCGGTGACGACGACGATAACGACGCCACCCCAGACGTCGGCAAGGTTTTCTGGTCACGAAAGAGTGACAGGATGAAGCCGAAGTTCCTCGAGCAATTTCAAGAAGCGGATGAGCTCGTCACGACAATGGGGATGAATAGCCCCACTCGTGAAGATCTGAACAACACGGTTTCATCCTGCATCACAGAAAAATGCAAAACGCAGGCTCTAGACGTGTCGTCACAGCTACTTCAATCGAGCGATCTTAGCGATCTTACGCTCGGAGAGGATGCATCCATTTACATGAACGATACGAAACGAGTCGATGCGTCGTTTACAGGGCGTATGGGTCCCCGCGGCTACTCCACCACAGATTCGAATGGACCCGCTGATGAAGCGATTTTACTATCGTTTAGCGGCGGTGGTGCTTCGACAGAGTACATATTTTCTTCCAACGAAAACGTCGACGGTCAAGATTACGCATGGACGCTCAGCCTGGACGGCTCAGCTGAAAACGGATACTCCTTCGCGGGTTCAATCGCCATCGTCAAGGGGCATGTAGGTGCTACCACGGATATGAGCAAGTCAGTTTCAAAAAGTCGTGCCTTTGCCTGGGCAAAGTATGAACACATGAGCACGATGTACTCATTAGGTGACCCAGATTTTGGGGATAAGTTTGTGCTCCAGGTCAGTTCCGACAAACGTTTCGGATCTCCAGTGTTCATCACGATGGGCGGCAGAAGTCAATGTCCGGGAGAAAAATGGACGATGTTCCGAGAAGCTGGCGTTACCATAGGTAAGGAGTCGACGCATAACACGAATCTGAACCCAGGAGAGCACGCTTTGATCCAACTTCTCATCAGCAATGAGTCGCCCTACAAGGAAGTGGCCGACATGGGCCTTCGTTTGGTAGATGGAGTCGCCGACTGCGTTGGAAAAATCATCGCGGCTGCTCATAACGCGGCACAGTTGAACGAGGACAACGCAACGTTCGTAAAGAATGCAGCATACGCCATGGCGGATAGCCACGAATGCTTTGCGTCAGAGTCTGATGACATTCAAGACCTGAAGGCGCGGATTGAAGACATCGTAGCGTCATACGAACAGTCAATGAGCGTCAGAGCAGGGAGATTGTTGGCAAACGCAATCGCTCGTCTCACGCAAACCACTACAGCACAAGGAACACTCCTACAGGGAATGAAGTTCTCGATCAATGGTATTCAAATGTGGTCATTCGGTGAAGTCCTACCTCTACGAAGATTGGCTGGAGAGCGTATGGATTCGCAAAGCGTTGTGCGCGAGAGTCGCGTGCTTCTGAGCGTGGAGCCAAGCGACGGAGTGTATGAAAGCTCGTACCTGGGGATTTCCTTGGTGAGCTTGTGTGAGTCGATGATTGAAGAATACATGTATCGCCCGATCATCTCGAGCAGTGTTACACTCGGTGCCATGTCGTGGAGTAAAGATTGCCCTCAAGTTGCTTTTCACTCGTCTACGCTCAGCAAGGAAGCAAGTTACTTTGAGAAGAGCGCAGCGTCTGATTCGAGCGTTTTGAGCATCTCGGTCGTAAATCCGAATAGATATTCTCTCTGGCCCAAGGAAACTGCATCCACGTCCGAAGCGTTGGTGACGAATGGAAATCTCGCCTACGTCTACGTGCAATATCGTTCGGTATCAGGAGGCGAATGGATCACAGCGAAAGACGCCGTGCGCGGTGCCGGCACGAATAAGAATTTCAATTTACTTTGCCCGGAGTCGCGGGGTGGAGACGGTTGCATCTTTGACTGGGATCTAAACGACCCTTACAACAAACTTCTGAGTGGATATAAAGATGGGAAATATGATATCCGATTGAAAACAATGTGCGTGGGCGGATCTCACCTCGCAAAGCCGTCGGTGCACGAATTTGTGAGCGATCAAAATCTCATGGTGAAGATAGATACGAAGGACCCGCTCGTCGGTGATTTCAAATATGTGAGCTCACAGGTAACGCAACGCGTCGATTTCATGGAAGACATTGATTGCACGAAGCAAGTGATCACGGCCAAGCGAGGCAACTCGTCGACGGGTCCCTTCGAAGCCGTTTCCAACGAAGACTTGAGACAGTACGTCCTTCAATGCGTTAACGATGGCGCTGGTGGTCACTGGTTGATGAAGTTTCCATACTTTTCACAAGGCTATCACAAAGTGACTGTTACGGAAGTGACCGACGTCGCAGGCAACCCAGCGGCTGAGTTTGAATTCGTCGCACCTGTGCGCGTCGGCGCGAGCACCGCCGAAACGCCACAACTAGGGTCGTCGGGATCTTCTCCACGACAAAAATCATCTCTCGCATCATCGAGCCCTCAAGATGACATCGACGGCAGTCAAAAGGTCGCAATTTTTTACACTCCCTTCGCGTTCACGCTGTGCGTCGCGCTGTTCGCGTTCGCGTTGCGCGCGCGCGCGCGTCCAGCCGACGCCGAAATGTCCGAACGTACGTCGCTCGTCGCGACGACGTCACGCCAAGTCGACGGCTACAGCTCCGTCATCTGATTGACTTGGACGTAAAATCCAAAACACCGTCATGTTAACTATTTCAACTCTACAGTACAACTTACAGTACGACATCTTTAATGCAACATCTTTATTGAACATTAACAATGAGCGCGCTCGCGTCTCGCCGACTGCGGCGGGTTTAGGCCTCCTCGACCGACCTGAGACTCGATCAAGTAAGAGCCCGCACTCGCCGTCGGCGCGGCGCGCGTTCGTCGACGATGTCCGACATCGAGATCACCGCGCCCGCGCGCGAGGTCGACGCCTCGCGAGATCGCCCGCGTCACCGCGCGTTCGCGCGCGCGCGTTGGGTGTTGACGATCATAGTGTTGGCGACGGGGGGCGCGTTGGCGCTCGCGACGCCGCGCGCGCGCGATGCGCCCGTCGCGAGCGCGAACGATGACCGCGTCATCGACCGCGGCGTCGGTCGGCGCGCGCTGAGCGTGTACTACAACCGAAAAATCGCGGGAGGGCAGCAATTGAGCATGCAACACGGCGCGTCGGCGAGACCGGGGCGCGCGAGAGACTCTCGCGAGGCGAATTGGGTCGGCGACGAGATTAATCGACACGTTAAACTCAACGCCGACGCGGGAGGACCGGAAACCCCGGAGATCGAAGTGGGATCGTCGAAGTCAGAGTTTGGAGGGATGGACAACAACCAAGACGCCGCGACGGAGGATTATATCCTTCGCCGTCGTCGACGAAAGCGAAGAGCGGAACGGAACAAGCAAGCGGAGAACGAGCATCAAATCATCAAAAGTACGCCGGCCGCAGATGATAACGACGACGCGATGCAGTCGGCGCGCGAGACGTTGGGGGTGACAGAAGGTGCGACGAAAAGGGAGATCACGAAAGCTTTTTACAAACAGGCGAGGCTGCATCACACGGACAAGGTCGGGCCGGCTGGTAAAGAAAAGATGCAAGAGATCAACGCCGCGAAGGATCTTTTACTCACCGCGAGCGATAATTCAGACTCTGATTAGCGTAATGTGTTACGTAAATGTACATATTGTGTAATGTTACTGTACAGTGTTCCAATTATTCCACGGGAAAAGCGCGCGCGCGCGCTTCCCACGCGACGCTTTCAAGAGCGTTGACGTATTCGCGTCCTTCGCGCACGGTCGGGTCGCTCGGACGACGGCGAACGCGCGAGGTGCGACCGCGTCGCGCGGCGTCGGCAAACGCGTACTCGCGCACGTCGTACCGAATGAGAACGCCAGCCCCGTCGTTTTCGTAATCGCGCGCGCGCCACGGACGAACGACGCGCACGATTTCCGCGCCAGCAGACGTGTGGAAGAACACGCCACGATCGAGCGCGTCGCCGTGGACGTATGCTTCGTACGTGAGATTCGGATTCAAAGCTTGCGTCGAGCGAAATCCTCGCGTTCGCGTCACCGCGCACGCGTATCTCAATCCCGTCTGCTCGGCGTAGTGTAACACATAATTACGAAGCTCTTGACCGACGGACGCGCCCGAATCGCTCGCACACCTCGCGCCGTAAGCCTGGTCCACAAAAACGTCCAGAAGTTGAACGACATCCGTCGATTTCGGCTCGCGGCGATTCGACTCCTTCGTCTCCCACGTGGCGTCGAGCGGCGCGTCGACGCTTTCGACGTATTGCGTGTACATGACGCCTCGGACGTCTCCACTCTTGATGTCTTCCACAACAAAGTTCATGCTCGCGTTGTTTTGAACGCGCTCGCGCACGGTCTCCGGCGACGTCCGCATCTCTGGCGTTTCAACCCACGCCTCGGCCTCGATGGCGACCAACGCGTCGACGTCTTTGAGCGTCGACGGCCGAACGCGGAATTCTCGTCGCGCAAAACGGGCGGTGATGATACACGCGTCCTCGCGCACGAACGCCTTGAATACGCCGCCGTCGACGAACAGACCTCTCGATGCGGCGCGCGCTAAAGCTTCGCTAAGAAGCACGTCGCCGTCGCACAACGTCAAGTGATCGCCGTAAGTCGAGCATCGAGCGACGAGCACGCAGGCATCCGTCTCCGCGTCGCGCATGGACGACTCCAACGATTCCATAAAAATATCTGCGTCATCGCAGGCGGTGCGCAAGCACACCACGGCGCGTTTCGTTGACGACGCGTCCTCACCGCGCACAAACTCGACGGCATCGACGAAATCTCGCGAGACGTTTCGTTCGAATTCCAACGTGTGCGAAATCTTTCCGGAATCGTCGCGAAGCGCGCACCCGAGCGCGTCCACGACGGCGCCTGCTGATTCCTCATCCGAGAGCGTTTCCCCGCACGCTTCCGCGATGATATACATACATGATAGTCGAATAGACTCGTTGTACTCGATTTTCTGCCGCGCACACGCGTGAAGCGTCAAAATCATCGGTGCGTCGTCGTTCGTCGCATCGTCGCGAAGGGTCTCGCCGCGCGTCTCGGCAAACGCGAGCCAAGTCTTCTTGCCCGGCGAAAGCGCGTTCTTAGCCTCGTTGGGCGCCGACGCCGGGACGACGTATAACGTAAGAAACTTGCGCGTGACCCAATCTTCACGCTCAGCCATGACGTCGGCGTCGCACGCGACGCCGTCGCACTCCACCACCGCGACGTCGCGCGCGGAATGCGCAAAGACTTTGACACCTTCGACGTCGATCGGCACTGCGCTCAAGATGGGCACCGCGCGACACGGCGACATTCGCCAAGCCTCCTTGCGAGTGGCATCGAGCATGAGCGTTCGAATAAACGTCGCCCCATCCGGTTCGCCCGCGATTTCGTTCGCCGCAGTGGTGGCGAAGAACCGGTCGACGACGAAGTCGACGCCCAAAATTGATTCGCGAGTCGGAACATCGAATCTAGTTCTCAACAACGCGTCCACGTCTCGCCGTACGAAACGCATGACACCGTACACTTTTGTGTCGAACGGGTCGTCGACCTCGACGAAGTACTCCATCGTGCCCGGATCGGAGTTGACCTCGGCGACGTCGTCCTCACACGCCTGTGCCGCGGCGTACCGAGAAGTTTCCTCGCACGTCCCACTCGATCGCAGCACGTGCATCTGATACGTTCGTGCGGCGCAGCACTTTTTCCGCTCGTATTTCGTGTGTGCGCGCGCGACGACGAAAGTTTCGCCTTTGAACCGTCGTCGGAGCGCGACGTCGCGGCGGCGCGTTCGAGCGACGACTTCTCTCGCGACGTCGTCGCCATCTAGCAAACGCAAAACACACGACTTCATCGGCCCTTCGTCGTCATCGTCGAAATCGATCGTCGTGTCATCCGCGGAATCGCTCGAAGTCGACCGACGCGACGAGAGCGGCCCCATAGGACTCATCGTGTTGTCGTACTTTGGCGTCGGGACGCGAAGCGCGGGGGGCCTGCGCGCCGCCGCGGGCTGAATGTCACCATCGCGCGCGTCTCCCTTCGCCTGCGCGTCGACGGCGACGACAGCGACGGCATGGACGCCATCGGTCGTCATCGAGCGCGATCTCACTCGACCGCGCGTCGTCGTCTGCGCGCGACGAGCGTTTTTATCCGCTCGCAAAAAGGTGTCTGTTCGCCTCCCAATCGCTCGAGCGAAAAACTCCTCACTCAAAACTCGCCGCTCTCTCTCACGAACGCCGCGAAGCTCGACCAAACCGACGGTGCGTCCCTTCGAAATCGTTGATACTCATCCTCGGAGACGTCCGCCAGCGGTTCATCGAACCCGAACCCCGTCGCCACGAAGACGCTCCCGACGCTTCGACTCGCGTCGTCCCGCCACCGCGTCCACTTTCTCGGCTCTCCCACCTCCCCGTCCCCGTACTCCTTCTCGCGCGTGAACACCACCATCTCCCGACCCTCGCGCGCCAGCACCAGCGTCTCGTCCCAGCACGCGCTTCGATCGCTCGCGCCCGCGCCGTCGAGCAGCGCTCTTAACCCGTCGCCCCCGACCCTGTAGTTAAAATCCTTCGTGTACGGTCCCGGGAACCCACCGAGCGCGCGCACGCACAGTCCGCAGTCGTGCGCGACGACGCCCGCGCACGCGCGGTCGCACCGCTCGAGCGCCAGCGCCGCTTTCGCGACCGCGACTTCTCTGACACTGTTTGCCTGTATCTCCTCGATCGCCGCGCCGCGCCACGCGTCGACGCGCGCCGGCGCGCGCGCGCGGCGCAGGTGCTCGCGCATGCGTCGCAGTTTCCCATCGTTCGTCGTCGCGAAGACGAGCGTCGGCGTCGCGGCGTCGAGCATGGCGCGGTCGAGGTGTGGAGACGACGACACTCATCGGCGCGATGGCGACGCGCGCGAGCGACGACGACGCGCGCGCGCACGAGGCGCTGGTGCGGTGCACGAGGTGCGTCGAGCGCGCGCGCGACGAGGCGCGGGAGCGCGCGCGCGAGCGAGCGAGCGCGCGATCGAGCGATGGATTCTGTTGAGATTGACGACGACGTTCGATGACGAACGACGACGCGCGCAGGTGCGCGCTGGACGCCGCGACGGGCTCGGACGATGGTGGAGTGATGTTTCTGGGAGATCTCGCGCGCGAGCTGCGAGAGGAGCGAGGGACGAGCGCGGTGTTGAGGATGACGGGGGAGACGCTGGAGCGGGTCTTCTTCGCGCGGTTGGCGCGCGACGACGGCGACGGCGGCGGCGCGAACGCGGGGTTCGACGAGCGCGCGGAACCGTACGCGTGGACGGTGGAGACGTACCGGCGGGCGACGGAGGAACATCGAAGGTTGGGGACGAAGAGCGATGGGGCGTCGACGGCGGCGCGGGAGGAGCTGCAGAGTTGCATGGAATTTTGCGCGTCGTACGGAGGGTTGTTGTTGAATCCGGCGCTCGCGGGGACGTTTCCGCAGAGCGAGTGGGCGGCCGGGCGAGGGGCGTGTCAGTTGTTGGACGCGATGCGGACGGTGGGTGGGATACCGCACGGATATTTGGAGCGATTGGCGACGCGGTGCGAGGACGAAGGTTTGGACGAAATCGCCGAGCGCGTGTTCGACGAGTTGCGCGTGTCGACGCGAGGGATGAGTCCGTTGGGGGAGTTTGACGAGCACTTAAAGGTGATGTATCAGCTGTGCTCAGTGAAAGCGTTCGCGACGGCGCTCGTGAAGCACAAGCGGTGGGTGCCGATGAAGAGTCATCTGAGCGCGATTAACGGGAGGCAGTTTGAGACGGAGAGCGTGCTCGGTTGGTTCTTCAGACCGAGCGTGTTGCCGGACATTCTCGGATGCGGCGAGCCCGACTGCGTGGGCCCGTACTTTAGTAACGTCACGAAGCGATTGAAGCGAGACGTGGAGGCGTCGTACGGCATGTTACGAGGCTGCGGCAATCGCCTGGTCGAGGGACTGTATCAGATTCTCTTTGTCATGTTGAAACACGGTGGCGACGTTCGCCAGGGCGTGCTGAACTACCTAGATGCGTTCATGCGCGTCAATGCTGGGCGTGGCAAGATGCGCATCCATCCTCAAGTCGTCGCGTCGCACGGTGGTGCGCACAATTTGAGCATGGTGGCGTTGCGTCTGGCGATGCCGTTTTTGGATCCGCAGAGCGGCAAGTACGACAAAATCAGCCCGGCGTACGTACGAAGTCGCGCGTGCAGGATCAATTTGACGGACGAGACGCGCGTCGCGTGCACCGCGGACGAAGCTGTAGCGGCTAAATTGTCGACGTCGGAAGACAAAGAAGATTGGGGATTCATTTGCGAGTGCTTTTACATCACCGGACGAGCGTTGCATTTGGGCTACGTCAAGTGCATCGCCGAATACGCGGCGTGCACGCGCGAGATCCAAGACATGCGAGAGGCGGTGCGGGATTTACGAGGAATGTTAGACCAGCAATTGATGAGCTCGCCCGAGCGAGAGCGGTACGAGCGCAAACACGAAGAGATGACTGCGGAGATTGAGCGCGCACTCGAAAGAAATTTGCAATTCGACTGCGCGCTTCGCGATCCGCGGCTGATCAGCGAGGCGATGCAGTACTATCGTCTCGTCGCTGTTTGGCTCATGCGTATCGTCGCCACGAATGGGGACTACGAGGCCGGGAACGGATTCACCTTTGCTCAAATCACCATGGACAAGTTCCCTCAGACGTGTCCGGTGGCGTTCGGGTGCTTGCCCGAGTACGTCATCGAGGACTTGGTGGAGTTCATTCTGTACATCTCTCGCTACGCCCCCGATGCGCTCGATCACGAGCCGTTGGATGAGATTATGAACTTCTTCATCACATTCATGGGCAACACGGCATTCGTGAAGAATCCGTACTTGCGATGCAAATTCGTCGAAGTCTTGCGCCACTGGATCCCGTTTGAGGATGGCTACCAATCGCAAAAGCTCATGACCTTATTCGAGGTGAACCCGGTGAGTTTGAAGAACTTGATTCCGAGTCTGCTGTATCTCTACGTCGACATCGAGTTCTCGGGAGGCGCGAACCAGTTCTACGAAAAGTTCAACGTTCGATATCAAATCGGTGAGCTTTGCGAATACTTGTGGTCCGTGCAATCGCACCGAAACGCATGGATCAAGCTCGCGAGCGAAGACCCTGAATTTTACACTCGATTCCTGAACATGCTCATCAATGATGCAATTTACTTACTAGACGAGGCGATGAAAAAGCTTCCGGAGGTGCGCCAGACGGAGACGGACATGCAAGACCAGGCGGCGTGGGAGGCGCGTCCGCAGCAAGAGCGCGAGGAACGCGAGAGCGAGTTTCGCCAGACACGGCGTCATTTGCGATCTAACCTCACGCTCGCCATGGTGCACGTACGCATGATGGCGTACACTTCGTGTGACATCGCACATCCATTCTTACGCCCCGAAATGGTCGAACGTGTCGCTGCGATGCTGAATTACTTCTTGCTCTTCCTCGCCGGTCCCGAGCGCCGAAAGCTGAAGATTAAAAATCCCGAAAAGTACGGCTGGGAACCTAAAGAGCTTCTCGGCATGATCACCGACATTTACGTCCAAATCTACGCCGCGGACAAGGACAAAGCGTTCATCGCCGCCATCGCCGCCGACGGCCGGTCCTATCGCGACGAAGTCATGCTCGAAGCCGCCGCCATCGCGCGCGGTTTGCAGCTCCGCTCCGAGCGGCGCGTCGCCGCGTTCGAGAAACTCGCCGCCGACGCCCGCACGCGCGCCTCCGAGGACGAAGAAGAGGAGACCGATCTCGGCGACATTCCCGACGAGTTCCTCGACCCGATCTACTGCACCCTCATGCGCGATCCGGTCAAACTTCCCAGCGGGCACTCGTGCGACAGGAGCATCATCACTCGACACTTGCTCAGCGACGAAACCGACCCTTTCTCGCGCCAACCCCTCACCGCGGACCAGCTCGTCCCGGACGACGACTTACGCGAGAAGATCGCCGCCTTCATCGCCGATCGCAAATCCGCGTCCGGGCGTTAGCTCGCCGATTGTAATCAACCGAATCTCGACTCGCCGCCGCGCCGCGCCGGTTGGTTTCGCGCGCGTCGACGACTGAGTGACCGATCGCCATTCCACCGCGCGCGCGACGCCGATGACCACCGCCGCGTCGCCCACGCCGTCGTCGCGCTTCAAACTGATCACGTCGACCCTGCTCGACGCCGGTCGCGTCGACGACGCGCCGCTCGACGCCGCGCTCGACGTCGACGCCAGTTCGTCCGCCAATCTTCCCGCGCGTCCGCTCTCGCGCGCCGACTACTTCAGGCGCCTGCGCGCGTTCAGAGACTGCGTGCGATGGAACTTCGACAAGCCGAGCGCGCTGCAAGGGCCCGCGTGCGCGGCGCGAGGGTGGACGCTCGAGGCGAGAGATTTGCTGCGGTGCGAGACGTGCGAAGCGCTGTTGGCGTACCCGGGAAACGTGGATAAATTAGACGAAGACGCGCGAAAAGACGTCAACGAACGCGTGATGAAAGACTTAGTCGACACGCACGAGCGCGGGTGCGCGTGGCGGGAGACGGGATGCTCGACGAGCGCGCGCGGATTTCCGGCGGCGAGCGCCGACGAGACACGCGCGGATTTCGCGAGTCGAGTAGACGCGATCGCGCGTCGAGGAGGGAAATTACCCATGGTCGTGGGAGCTTTAGAGGACGAAGGACGATCGCGACCGACGAGCGAGGCGATCGGGGACGGGGAGAAGGAGAGGATTCGCGCGTTGGTGCGAGACGCGCGGACGCACGCGGAGGAGGCGGAGACGAGCGCGAGCGACGACGCGGATGACTTGACCCCGCTCGAGCGAAGGTCGGCGATCGATTATGCGACGGAGATGGGGTTGTTCGGTTGGTCGCCGACGGTCGTGGATGGGGATTTGGAGACGGACGCGAAGGGACGCGCGGCGTATTGTTGCGCGCTTTGCGGCGTGCGCGCGCCGGAATGGACATTCACACCTCTGATTGCGAGTCGTAAGCAGCTCGCGATGGCGCAGAGTTCGTCGAGCAAGAAACCAAAGACGACGCTGGCGGCGCTTCGAGGTGCCGCCGGTGGGACGTACGGTTTGGGGACGTTGCGGAGCGCCGTCGCCGCCGCCGCCGCCGCGCCGTTCGCCCCGAAACTTCACGAGGAGAAACCGGCGCACTCGCCGAGCGTCAAGTCGAAATGGGTCGCCGCCGTCGCCGGCGCGAGCGTTTTGTCCAAGCTCACGGCGAGCATCGCGGGCGGTGGTGCGAGTGATGCGAAGGTGGATTCCACGCCTTTTGGTTCGACGACGTCGTCGACGCCGTTATTCGGTAGCCCGCGTCCGGTGACCACGATGACCGACGCTACGCCGTCGGCAACGCTCGATTCCGAACAAGGTTCAAAGTTTGCGTCAATCGTCGTCGCCGCGGCGACGAAAAAACTCGCCGCGGCGAAGAAGCGCAAACGCGTCGCCGTCGACGAAAACGCCAAGCTCAACATCCCCGCGCTCGCCGTGCGTTTCAACGTCATCGACGAGCACTTGCCCTACTGCCCCTGGATCAGCACTCGACTCGACCATCGCGACGTCGACCCAGGCTGGCGCGCCACGCTCGACGTGCTCGTTCCGAGCGCGGCGGCCGACGCGCCCGACGCCGCCGCGCGCCGACGCGCCGACAATTTCAAAGTCGTCGATTACGCCCGCGCGCGCGACATGGTTCGCAAGTACTTACCGTCGTCTTAGGTTTACGTTTTAAAAAGGTTTAGGTTTAAATCAAACATCGCGCGCGCTCGATTCGCCCGTCGCGTTTCGCGGAAACGAATCGCTCGTCGCGCGCGTCTCGCCGCGTCCGCACACTCGGCGCGCGAGCGCCGCGAGATGCCCGACGCCGTCGCGCGCGCCGCCCCCCCGCGCGCGCCGGCCGCCGCGCCCCGATCGAGGCGTCGAAACCGCGTCGCCGCGCGCGCCGCGAACCGCGACGCGTCGTCCGACGACGCCGCGCTCGGTCGATCTCTCTTGGCTTTGGCTCTGGCCGCGACGCTGAGCGCGGCGCCGACGCCCGACGCGCTGGCGGCGCTGAGCAACCCGAACAGTCGCCTGCCGCGCAACGCGAAGGCGGCGCTTCGACGCGCGGTGCCGGCGGTGAACGAAGAGACGCGAGAGATCCAACGCAAACTCGAGGACGCGGCGTACCTGATGCGCATACCGCAGCGCAAGCCCTGGGCGACGATGGCGAAAGACGTCGATGAATCGCGGAAAATAATGCTCGAAAAGAAGACGGATGTGTTTGAAAATGTACGGTCGAACGATCGAGCGGAGGCGGAGGAGGCGTACGCGCGATTGGATGACGCGCTGGAACGGTTGAGTCGGGCGGCGGCGACGCAAGACTTTGATACGTTTGACGCGAAAATCGCGCAAGCGTTGGATTCGCTGTCCGTCGTGCAGATCGCGCAAGCGCCGGGACTGCCGTTTCAAATTCCAGCGAAATATCAGGCGTTGCCCAAACTCGTCGGGCGCGCGACCGTGGAATTGAAGGTGCGGAACGCCGACGGCGGCGGATTTGGGTTGCTCAACGGGGATAAGTTGGATGAGGCGACGATCGAAATCACCGTCGATGGCTACAACGCGCCGGTGACGGCGGGAAATTTCGTCGATAACGTCAAGCGGGGGGTGTACGACAACGCACCGTTGCGACGAAGCGAGACGAGCATCATGGGCGGCACGAACGCCGACTCGCAGGAGAGCGTGCCGCTCGAGATTAAATCGAGCGATTCGTTCGATCCTTTGTACCGCTCGCCGCTCGACGTGCAATCGGGCGAAGCGATTCCGAGCATTCCGCTCAGCATCAACGGTTCGGTGGCGATGGCTAGAAGTAGCGACGGGCAGAGCGATAAGGAGCAATTCTTTGTGTATTTATTCGACAAGCGAAGCGCCGGGCTCGGCGGTTTGTCGTTCGAGGAGGGGGAGTTCGCCGTGTTCGGGTACGTGACGAAGGGCGAAGAATATTTAGGTTCAATCGGCACGAACGCGCGCATCACGAGCGCCAAGGTTACGAGCGGAGGGGATAAATTGGCCAACGCGAGAACCGTCGTCGAGCCGGTGCCGAGCGATTTCTCCGCGCCGGACGTGGCTGTGTGATGATCGCGCGCTGTACTAGTACTGCTCGTTGCTCGCCGCTTGTTAATACATTTCATTTTCGTTACGCATCGCGCGTCGGCCAGCGACCGCGGGCGCACCGCCCCGAATCGTCACGCGGCGGCGTCCGCTCGACTAACGTTGGCGCCCCCCACCGACGAGCCGAACGATCTAGAAATCGCGCGTCGCAACGCGCCACCCGACGACGACGACGACGAGAGCGACGACGACGAAAAGAAGGACGACGACGACGACCGCGCGTCGCCGCCGCCGCCGCCTTCTTCAACGAACGGTCCGTCGGCGAACGCCATCATCGCCGCCGCCGCCGCCCACAGCGCCACCATCACCGCCGCCTTCACCCCATCCCCCACGCGCGTCGTCCGCGCCCCCTCTAACCGCGCCTCGCTCGCCCGCGCGCGTTCGACCGCCTCCCGCGCCGCGGCGAGCCACGCCTCGCTCGATCCCCAACTCGCCGGCGCGTCGCTCGCCGGCACGCTCGCCGCGTCCCGCGAATCGATCCTCCACCGCGTGTAATCCCCGCACGCCCCGTGACACGCCCACGTCGCGCTCGACAGGGACGTCGGCGACGCCATGTACCGCCACATCGGGTGCGGTATGCGCTGCGCGCCGCCGCACCGCTCGCAACGATATCGCAGCGCCGCGCGTCCGCCGAGCGCGCACGCCTCGCACGTCTCTCCCGTCGCCCTCGCCTGCCGGCACACCGCGCACCGCCGAAGCGGCGCCGCGACGAACGCCCCATCGACGCGCGCGATCGCCGCGCGACACCGCGGACACGCGGCGACGCCGTCCCCCGTCTGAATCAAAATCTCGACGCATTTCGCGCAAAACTGCGTCGTCGACGCGCGCGCGCGCGCGCCGCAGCACGGCAATCGCGCGAGCGACGCGTCGTCGACGTCGTCGTAGCACACCGCGCACGTCGGCGCGCTCCGCGCGTCGTCGTCGCTTCGGGACATGATTCGTGCGCTTTTCGCGTTCGGCTCTGGCGCCACTTCGCGTCGACGCGCGCGCGGCATGCGCTCGACGCGCGTCGCGCGAACCGGCGGCGCCGCGCTCGACCGTCGCTCGACGCGGCGCGCGGACGCGACGCGCGCGTCGGGCGGCGCGCGTCGAGCGCGTCTCGGATGCCGCGCGCCTTATCCGCGGGCGTCGCGTTCGCGCGCGCACGGCGACGCGACGCGACGCGCGCGGCGCGCGAGCGCGGCGTCGAGCGACGCGACGGTATTCGACGCGTCGTCGGTGGAGTGCGCGCTCGACGCGGGCGAGGGACGGGACTGCTGCGCGTACGCGGTGAATCTGCGAGCGCACACGCGGGTGCGGGCGGCGACGGACGAGCGCGACGAACCGGGGCTGACGCTGAGCGATTACATGCGACTGCCGGTGTCGCAGTACGTGGACGTGCCGCTGCCGCTGGGAGCGACGATGGCGAGGCTGGGAGAGGGGACGGTGAGAACGGCGACGGCGAGCGAGACGCGGGACGAAACGTTTGAGCTGACGATACCGGGACTGAAGTTTTTTTCGTTGGAGGTGGCGCCGGTGATCACGGTGCGCGTGCGGTGCTTGGGGGACGAGGAAACGGTGGAGACGTGGCACGGGCGAGCGTGGGACGAGGGCGTGGACGGAGAGGCGGAGGTGAAGGCGGGACGGAGACCGGAGACGCGGAGAGCGGCGATGCGGGGGCCGTGCGTGTTGATCGAGATTATCAGCGCCAAGGTCGAGGGGAAGCTCGTGGAGAGCTTGGGGTTGAACGACATGTTCGTGAATCGCGGGACGACGGCGTTTAGGTGGCGATCGATAGGGGATGGGAGTTTGGATGGACCGGCGTTGACGCGGACGGGGTTCGTCGACGACGAAGACGCGGCGAGCGAAAAGGAGAGCGAGGGCGCGTGCATCATGGGATGGACCGATATCGGCGTCGGCGTCGATCCTCCCGGTCCGTTTGCGAAGGTTCCGAAAGGTGTTTCCCAGCGCGTGGGCGACGCCGTGCTCGGGACGACTTTGCGAGTGCTTCAATCCGTCTTCGTCGGAGGTTTGGCGCAAGACTATCAACGCTGGGCGTACGACGAAGAGTACAGAAGCGAGCGCGCGAAGCACTGAAACCGACGCTGTAACGATTAATCAAAGCCAACTTTTGTTTTTACATCGCGCGCGCTAATCGATCGCCACTTTCGCCCTAAATCCGCGACGACCGAGCTTGGCGCGAGCCGCGACGTCGACGCCGCCTCCGGCGACGGAGCTGAGCTTTTTAAACGATCCGTCCACGAGAACCAAGATGCCGAGCGCCGCGAGCGCGGTGCATTGCAGAAACGCACAACCTCCGGCGACGTATCGCTCGCGCCAAATCAACGGAACCCCTTGCGCGGTGAAAATCACGAATGGAAACGCGAGCAACCACGCGGCGCCGATGACGAGCAAGTTTCTAATAAACTGCGCCAGAGCTTGATCTTGCGATTTCGCCGTCGCGTACGTCGATCCGCCGGCGACGATGAACAACACGGCGAACGCGACGCGCATGAACACCAACGCGTACCCGGGCCAGTGATCGTGATCGTGAAATGCCTCGAAATCCTCGTGATACTTGCGCGACATCAATTCGAGCGTCAAGTGCACCAAGGCAAAGAAGACTAAGATGACGACGCCAATCGTAGTCTCCGCGCCGCGTTTGAGCATGTTCACGGGCGAACGTAACGCACCAGCGACGAGATCAACCCGATATTTCACCGCTGGATCGTCAGCGTTTACCTTGAAAAAGGATTTCAGCACGCTCGTCAGCATCGCTCGAGTCGATTGTCTACCATCGGCGCCGGACGGCGGATGCGGTCGCGCGCCGTTACCGCCTGCACCTGACTCGAGCGACGCGAACAGGCTCCCCCCGAGTCCACTCACCGTCATCGAAAGCGTGGTCCAGCCGCACACGAGGAACAATAACACGAACTCGACGATAAACTCGCTTGCGCCTTGCAACATTTCCGCCGCGAAATCCGCGGCAAACCACGTGTATCGCCAACGTAAACCTTTCCCGTTCATCGCGAACACGGTGATGTGCATGAATTCCAACCCAAGCGACGTCAGCTGACACGCGTGCGCGAGCATGACGACGAGTACGAGCGCGTGCACGCTCTTTGCTTTCGAGTATTCTTTGAACGCTAAAATTGAAAACACCGCCAGCGCGCCCGCCATACCGAGCCACGCGATCGCGTAAATCACCCCGAGCCCTCTGAGTTCTTCCGGTAAGTGTTTGTTATTGCTCTTCAATTCCAACTCGTAATGCAACGCCGGGGGCTTGGCTTGGTAAAACTCCAACGCGCAGTCGCTCAACACGACGAACCAATTACTCGCCACGCCGTATTCCACCACTTTCGCCCGCGAATTGGTCGTTTTCGTCTCCTTCAGCTCCACCGATAACGACGTCTCTCGATGCACGATCGCGGACGCCTTCTCGTGATGCGCGTTCGGGTGCATCCACGTCGTGTTCCCAGTAGACAAATCCAAACGATAGCTATCGCCGCTCTCCGGGTCGATGAAAAATTCGTACCCCAACGCTTGATGCGTCGCCCCGGGATGCGGCAGCGCGACCTGGTGCCTTCGCGACGCCAGGGCGTTCCGATCGCGACACAGAGACCCTTTCTTCATCATCGCTCGCCATTTGAAGTATTCTTCGTCGTTCAACACCAAAAGTTCGAGCTGATGCGCGCCGCGTTCCCAACCCGTCTTCGCCGTGGTCAGCTTCAATTTCAGCGACCCGCCGACTTTGGATACGCTAAATTTCGTGAGCACTTTCTCCGTCACCTCGCTGTTGAGCACCACCGTGCCTTGCGCGAGCTTGGCGGCGACCGGGACGACGCCGCAGATTAATCCAACCGCCGCGACGGCGAACGCGACGAGACGACGACGACGGCCGTCGCGCTCGCGCGGTGCGCGACGCGAGAAGTCGCGCGACATCGACTCCGACAGACTCGCGTCGCGCGCGGATGGACGACGGAGGCCTGGCGAGGCGCGGTCTGCGGTCCGCGGCGTCGCCAGCGGTCACTCGAGCGAGGCGTCGAACACTAATTTCGGGTGGTTGACGCCGAACCAACGCTCGTGCGGGTACCCGAGCGCGCATTGAATATATCGCACACCATCGACGCAGCGGTCGACGTTTAAGTGCGAGTGGCCGAAGACGTGAACGGTTGATTTCCATTTTTTGGCGTCCGCGTCTATTCTACAGCTCCCCATCACGTGCACCAGATCGTAGGTCCCTCTATACAGCTCCGATCGCGGAATGAAATGAGAGTAAGTGATGACGTGTTTTATCGGCGAGTTTTGATCGAGCGCGGCGTCTTGAAATCGATCGAGAACGCGATCGTTGACCGCCCGCATGAACGCTCCGATGGCGGGCGAGTGCGAGTTGCGAGCCTCGCTCGGCGGATTGATGAACGACGGCCACGAGCACGCGCAATCGAACCTGCGCTCCAAGTCGGAATATTTCGCCGGGATCTCGCCGCGCGGGGCGAAAAGATCGTCGTACCATCCGTAGATGGGCACTATTCGCACGCCGGCGACGCTCAACGGTGAACAGCACACGCCAATGTCGGTACACAAATCAATCAAACGAAGCATCTTTCCGATCGAGTCACACGGATACTCTCGTCCGTTGTCTCGGCACCACCGTTCCGTCGTCGCGCACCACAGCTCGTGATTTCCCGCGGGGAGGTAGCAGACCATATCGTGGGCTTTGCTCAACAACCGCAAGGTGAGTTCGACGCACTCCAGATTCGTGCCGACGTCGCCCGCGACGACGATCACCGACGCTTCGTTCGTCTCAGATCGCGCGCGACGCGCCGCCGTCTCGCGCTCGACGTACTCCTCCATCACCTGCATGTTTTTCGGCATGTCGGTGTGTAAATCGCTCGTCGCGAAGACTTTGATTCGCTTCTCGTCCAGCTCGAGCTGTTTCTGCGCCTCGAGCGTTTTCTCGGCGTTACGTTCTAAAGCATCGATCACGGCGTCGAGCGCGCGCGCGCGCGCCGCGCGCCCGTCCTCGACGCGGCTCGATCGCATTTTTTACGCGCGTCGCGCTCGAAACCTCGCGAGAAAACCCGCGACGCGCGCCGCGTCGTCGTGTGACGCGCGCGTCGATTTTCACATTGGTCGCGTCGTCGGATGAGAAGAGTCTAAAATTGAGTTACACGACGGACGCGACGCGCCGTCCACCGCGCGGCGCGACGCGCGATCTCCAAACTAAACCGCATCGCCCCGTCACGCGTTGGCATCGATGCTCTCTAAGACTTCGAGTTGTTGCTCCAAAATCTTGATCCGCTCCTTCGTCACCTCCCGCGCGGCGTAGATGCCGACGAGCTCGGGCTTGTCCTTGAACGACGACCACGCGTCGTCGTGCGCGCTCTTCGGCGCCCTCTTCCACGCGTGCGACTTCATCCGCTTATAAAACCCACCATCGCACTCGTGAAACACGATTTCCTCGTACCGCTCCTTGATCAACGGTTTCTTCGTCGTCTGCGGTCCGTGCCTCGCGATTTCCTCCGCGCTCGGAAACAGCTTCAACGGCGTCGTCGTCGTCACCGTTCTCGCCTCGCCGCAATCGCTCGAGAACGTGATCTTCACCCCGATGTCGAATTCACCCCATCCCGTCTCCGTCACCTCGTACGGCGCCTGCGTCAGCACCCGCGTCGGTTCGTCGAACGACGGGTGCAGCGCGAACTCCACGCTCTCCACGCAGTGCGACAAATCCTCCCCGTCCAGCCCTCTGACGTACACCGTCCATCGATGGCTGTGATACTCGTCCGCCTTCTTCCCGAGGTAATACGCGATCGTTCCGACGATGATCGCCTGCGTCCGATCGCGCTCGTCCGCGCCGCGCGCCATGCGTCGCGCGTCGTCGTCGTCGCGTTTCGATTCGATTCCGATTCGATTCGACGCTCGATTCGATTCGATTCGACGTTCGCGTCGGACGTCTCGCGATCGCGATCGATCGATCCGACCGCGTCGCGCTCGATCCGACGCGCGCGCTCGCGCTCGCGCTCGCGCTCGATCCGACGCCGTGTGCGGCGTCGGCGTCGCCGTCGGACGGCGACCGCGGCGCCGCATTCAAAACATGGGCGTTTTCCTTCTTCAATACGTATGTACCCCCCTCGCGACGGTTCGTGATTCGTCGATCGATCGCGCGATCGATCGCGCCCGCCGCGCGCGCCGCAGACGGCGACGCGATCGCGACGCGCGAGACGCGCGCCGACCGACGGCCGCGGACGTCGATCGAACGAACGCGTCGCGCGCGCGTCCGACGCTCGATCGGTGCCGCGCGAGCGCCATGCGCGCGCACCTGCGCGATCTCGCGCGACGATCGGCCGCGATCGCGTCGCGCGCGTCCGGCGATAAAACCTCGACGCTCGCGGCGCTCGGCGCGGCGGCGTGCGGGATGACGGCGGCGGTGGCGGTCGCGGACGAGGCCGAGCACGGGCTGGCGCTGCCGCAGTACAAGTGGCCGCACGATGGGTTGTTCTCGAGCTACGACCACGCGAGCGTGCGACGAGGGCATCAGGTGTACACGCAGGTGTGCGCGGCGTGTCACTCGTTGAATCAGATTGCGTACAGAAATTTGGTCGGCGTGGCGTACACGGAGGCGGAAGCGAAGGCGCTGGCGGAGGAAGTCGAGGTGAGGGACGGGCCGGACGATACGGGGGAGATGTTCGATAGACCGGGGAAGCTGAGCGACGGGATACCGGCGCCGTACGCGAACGAGGAGGGGGCGCGATTCGCGAATAACGGCGCGTATCCGCCGGATTTATCGCTGATGACGAAGGCGAGACACGATGGGATCAATTATGTGTTCGCGCTGTTGCTCGGGTATCGGGAACCGCCGGCGGGGGTGGAGGTGCCGGGGGGGATGTATTACAATCCGTACTTTCCCGGGGGGTTCATCGCGATGCCGAAGATGTTAGTCGACGGGGGGGTGGAGTACGATGATGGGACGCCCGCGACGGAGACGCAGATGGCGAAAGATGTGACGACGTTTTTGGCCTGGGCGGCGGAGCCGGAGATGGACGATCGTAAGCTCATGGGGGCGAAGTGGATCTTTGCCCTGTCGCTCGTCGCGGTGCAAGCGGTGTACTACAAGCGCTGGGCGTGGAGTCACTTGAAATCGCGCAAGCTCGTCGTCGATGTGGTGCGATAACGCGCGAGCGGGCGAGCGCGAGTCTGATTTCGTTACTTACGAGACGATAAAACACAACGACAACTTCTTAATTACTCGTCGACGTCATCCGTCGGCTTTTGGAATTTCACACATGCGCGAAGCGCGCGCTATCAAATCTAAATATCCTCTCTATCATCTACGTCGCTCGTTCATTCGCTCGATCCCGTCGCCGCGCGAAGGAGCGACCACTTCCACTCTGGCGTCGCGTCGAACGCACTCGCGTGCTTTTCGAACGCCTCGACGCTTTCGCCCGCTTTTTTCGCTCGCTCGACGAGTTCTCCCAGACTCGTCTCGGCGTCAACTTTCGCGCGAGATGCGGCGTCGACGGCTTCACTGACGACGCGCTGTAAGGCGCGCGCGTCGTCTTCGTGTCCTAAACTCACCAGAAGCTCGAGCAACTCGCCGATTTCTTCCAGGGTTTTGTTCACTGGCGCGAGCGCGATGACGTGAAGCGCCAAGTCGCGCTCCTCCGTCGGAGACCCCGCACGTAATCCGCTACGATTGTTTTTATTCTTCTTGTCTTTTCGTTTCTTGCCTTTGCGACCGCCGATTGTGGATGCCGCAGACGTGCCGCTCACGACAGACGTCAAGCCTGTGCGATCGGTGTAGGCGCTCATGTCGCTCGCGAGGCTCGGCGCTTCGCTCATCGCGTCGTCGTCCTCCAATCCGTCGGCGCCGACGCCGGCTCGAGGGCGACCGCCGAGTTCGGACCATCCGCCGTCGTCGAGCGCTAACTCAGCTCGCTCGCGGTGTTTGCGCAAATCACGAAGACGCTCGACGTACTTTTCCGAGCGCAACTTGTTTTCCTTGAACGCGTCGAAATGTTCCTTCGCCGCGCCCGCGCACGCGGGTGCGATGGTGGTTTGCATCAAATCTGCGCGATTCTTCGCGTATGCCGTCTCGCACGCTTCTCGCCACGCACCAGCGTTTGCGAATAACTCAACCGCGCGGTCGATGTCTTGAAGATACCCGCTCGCCACGCGCGCGGCGGCGAGAGGATCCGACAGCGTGAGAGACTCGCACAGCTCTTCCGCGATGTCGCGCACCGCGTTCGTGGGCATTTCCAATCGGTTCGCCAGCGCGAGCGCCTGACGCCACGAAAGTCCGGCGCGGTATTCGTCTAATGCTCCAGTGAGATCACCAGCGGCGAGGCGAGCGATCGCGGCGTCTTCAGAACGCATGCTCGACGACAAATGTTCGGCGTGCCGCAACAGCAGTGCGCGCCGGGCGTCCGCGAGGTTCAATCGTTTCGCTTCCGCGAGTGCCCAAGGGAACATTTTACGTTCGGCGGCGACGCTACCAGCGGCGGAGACATTATCATCCAACAAGTATTCCGTGATGGCGTTCTCGTGACGACCGAGCCGATTCGCGATTTCGGCGCGGCGCTCGTGCTCGCGCATGGCTTGGAATTCTTGCAACTCGGACATGTACTCCCCCGGGTCCATCTGCGCGTGTTGCGCGACGAGATACGCCAGCGAAAGATCGCAAGTACCCAAAGCAGCGGAATATAGAGTCTTGCCGCCGACCAAAAAGAGTAAATGCTTCAACGCCGCCGCCGCGTCGACGGCGCGCCCACCTTCGTTCTTCGACGACGACGAGACGAGCGCGTTCGACGCCGCGTCTTCCAACTCGCGCTCACGCAATACGGCGACGCGACGAAGCGCTGAAGCCAAATCGGGATTCTCGCCGGAAGCGTAAGATGTCAATGCGGCTAATTCCCAACGACCGACACTCGCGGCGCCACCAGTGCCGACGTGCGTCTCGATCGCCGCTCTGATAGCCGCGCACACGGCTTGTACCTTGGATTCTTTGTTCGGCCGCTCGTTCGCGCCTGCGCCCGCATCGCTCGAGCGAGGCGGATACAATCGTACGAGATCTTCGTAAATTCCACCAGGCGCCGTGACATCGCCGTCATCGAGCGCTTCGAGAAGTTCCATCACCGCGTCCGCGCTGTCGACGTCTCGCACGAAGGCGTCGGCGGCGTTCAAGAAATTTGGCCACCCGTAATCGACGATGAGATTCAAATCCACGCGCTGCCTCGCTGCGAGCGCGTAGGCATCACCATATCTACCTGCGCGTAGCGCACACGCCGTCGCGGGTAACACCAAAGCCTTCGGTGCCACCGTCTCTAAATTCCCGCGCGGCATTTGTAAAACCACGCTCGTCGTTCCCGGCGCGCACGCGACAATGCGAGCACCGTCTTCGACTTGTCGTGTCGTCGCGTCCGCGGCAACTTTTGCCGCTTCCGGGCGCATCGCACGGCGCATGCGCGTGTGCAAATCGCTAAACGCGAGCTCGCCCATGCGTGCGCCATCCGCCGCAGAACGCTCGGCAAGCCAATTTCCAATGTGCGCGTCGTCCGCAGCGACTTCACCCACGACTCGGGCGCGTCCTCCGCCGTTGGCTATCACGTCGTCGACTTCAGCGACAAAGAGCTGATTGTCTCGGGTAATGTAGCACACGCGTGCCGATGGGACGGCGTCAGGAAGCCAACGCGAGGAATCGCGCGCCGCCGCCGCCACCTCTGCACTCTCCTCGGGCGTCGTCACCGCGCATCCATCGGCACCGAAAACGTGCGTCGCGAACGACGTGACTCTGGGCGCAACGAGTATGTTTCCAATTCTGAGATTTCCTCGATCGTCAAGCGTGACCAGCGCCCCGCTTGGTCGATCCGCGGACGTTCCCAGCGCCGAGGCGTAGCGATCGCCAACGTCTAATCCTCGCGAGGAGATTATTTTCAGAGTCTCGCCGTCCGCGCTTGGCACGCCGTGCGAGCGCACGAGCCACGCATCGTCAAATGCGTTGCCTCCCGCCGCGATGGTATCCGTCACGTCCACTTGGTATAGGTCGGCGGAATCTCGCGCCACCGCGAACGCGACGCCGTTGGCGCTCGTCAACGCTCCGACGGCCACCGGCACGATTCGTCGACTCATTGCGTCTTCGCCCGGCGTTTTCGTTTCGTCGAAAGGCACGAGCAATAATTCGGTCTCGTGTTCGCGCGCCGCGGCGACGACCAAGTGGTCATCGCGCACCCAAGCCAAATGCTCGACGGCGGCGTCGGCGACGGCGACGCTCGAGTACGGCGTCGCGGGTATTTCGTTGTCGCACCACCGCGCCCAGGTCGCGGCTCGTTCACTATCGGCGAAATTATCTGCCGTCAACGCCCAATCCGTACCGCTGTCGCTCGTCGCGTACGCGAGTTCGCCGGTCGATAACAGCGCGACGACTGTTTCATTTCGCGAAGCTCGAGCCGGTTGAAACGCCGCGGCGATTACGGGGGCGCTAAACACCACCTTGGCCGCGCACATCGGCGGCGGCACGGGCGTGCGAAACATGGGCGTAAGCATGAGGCAGTCGCCGTCGATCACCGCGCACGTCCCTCGATCGCTCACCGTGGTTTCCCAAAACAAGTCGTAACGATGGATCGCTCCGCGTTCCGTGTACGCGCGCAACACGTCTCCGCGTTCGGCGTCCCACTCCATGCGCACGACGCCCTCGCGCGCGGGATACCGCGTTTCGTGTTTCAAGTACCAATGCATGTTTGATCGCGTCCAAATCTGCACCGCGTGCGCGCCGTCGCGATACCGCGTCGCCGCCGCTAAGCACGCCGAATCCGCGCTCCACGCCAGACTCGTAATCTCCGCGCCTTCCCCTGGAAGCACGAAATCCCCCCGTCGCAGCCCGTTCCGCTCGTAAAACACCACGCGATCGCTCACATCACCTTCTGATCGCGCCGCCGCCGCGATCAACGCCCCTCGCGGCTGCCAAGCCAACGCCGGCGTCCCGTCGCCCGCCGCGAGCGTCGCCGGCGTCCCGCTCGACGCCGTCCTCGTCTCCCCCACGCTCTCCACGCGCGCGCCCTCGCGCTCCCACACTCGCATCGTAGTCTCTCCCGTCTTCGCGTTCGTCGAGCTGCACGCGAAATACCGTCCGTCTCCCCGCCACGAGATCGTCGCTCCGCTCGTCGTCTCGTTCGCCGCGTCTTCGTCGTCCGCCCCGCCGTCCCCGCGCGTCTCGCTCACCGGATAAAAATCCCTCGTCATGATCACCACGCGTCCCTCCGCGCTCATCACCGCGCACGTCTCTCCGTCCGGGCACCACGCGAACGCGCGCACGCCGCACGGTATCTCACCGACGACGTCGCACCCGTCGTCGTTCGCGTCCCGAGCCCGCGGCGTCGCCGCGAATTCCCCCGACGCGAACGCCGCGACGATCTCGTCCGTCTCTCGCACGCACGCCACGCCGACGCACGCCACGTCATCACCGCGCGTCTCGCACGCGCGCGCGGGCTCGAGCTCGACGCCGTCGGCGACGCGAAAGCGTCGCAGCGAAATCACCGCGCCGCCGGTCGTCGCGCATCGCGTCGCCGTCGCGGCCTCGAGCGCGTCGCGCTCGTCGTCGAACGCGCCGCCGAGGACGCGCGCGTCGTCGCCGTCGCCGTCGCCGAGGCCGAGGCGCAGGCGCGCGCGCGACGACGCGACGCGGCAGTTTCGCATCGGCGCCGGGACGACGCGCGCTTTTTCGCGTCGGATTCTGCGGCGTCACGACGCCGCGCGCGCGGGATGACGCGCGGCGCGGAGAGGTTTAACATCGCGGTGAGCGCGACGGCGGCGCAGCGGAACAAGGCGCACGTCGCGCGCGTCGTCGACGCGTTCGTGCGAAGCTCGAGCGCGGGACGGGAGAAAAAGTTTGAGCTGCTCGAACTCGGGTGCGGCGTCGGCGCGCACGCGGCGGAGGTCCTGCGCGTGAGCGGCGCGTGCCTGAAGAGGTATTACCCGACGGACGTGTGCGACCACGACGGGTCGTTCGCGGCGGTGATGGAGAATTGCGCGGACGCGGGGGCGAGCGGGACGTGCGCGGCGCCGCGGACGATGGACGCGACGACGATGGCGGACGTCGTGGAGGCGGAATCGTTGGATGGGGTGCTGATGGTGAATGTGGCGCACATATCGAGTCGCGCGGCGACGCTGGGGATGTTTGCGGGGAGCGCGAAGGCGTTGAGGAAGGGTGGATTGGTTTTCGTGTACGGGCCGTTTAAAGTCGGCGGCGAGTTTCGATCCGAGGGCGACGCCCGGTTCGACGCGTCGTTGCGATTGAAGGATCCGGAAAACTTTGGGCTGGTGGATTTGGAGTGGATGGACGAACAGGCGAGATCGGTCGGGCTGACGCCGGCGTCTGTGGACGGGATGAAGTCGCCGGTGGAAATGCCGGCGAATAATCTCACGCTCGTGTACGCGAAGTAGAGTACAACAATTAATTTTAAGAATTACAGGCTATGCGCTAAAGCAGACACGCCACAGACGCCGCCACGGCGGCGGCTTGCGATTTTGAGAGCTCCACGCGACCACCGGCGACGTTGAGCGCGGCGGCGACGCCGACGCGTTTGGACGGTTCGCCGCCGTCGTCGTTTTCGTCCTCGTCGTCGTTTTCGTCCTCGTCGTCGTCGGCGGCGTCGTCGTCGTCGTCACCGTCGTCGCCGCGTGGATACGTCGCCGATTTCGTGGCGCTTCGATACCCCGCGTCGCTCGACGCGCTGACACCGGATGTGACGCGAATCGTTCGCGACGACGGCGCGACGTCGACCAACGCGCGCGCCGAGACACCCGCGACGACGCCTATGGGTGACGGCGTCCAATCTTCCGCCCGTTCCCAGCGCGAATCGCGCTTGCGTTTACGACCGGACTGGAGCGTTGCGCGAAGCGCCTCGATGTCGGCTCTCGCGCTCGCGAGCGCGTCCGCGGGCGCCGCGCCGCGCCGCGACGTGGATTTGATTTCATCCTTTGACACGCCGGCAATTTTTTGCAGCGTCCGGATCGTTCTCTTCGCCACCGCCGGGTCATCGCTCCAATCGTCTTCGTGCACGCTCGCGAGCGCGCGTTTGCACGCGTGGATCGCGGCGACGCGCTGATCGCCGTTCGCGGCGAAGTCGCCGCTCGCCGCGACGCTCAACAAAGTTTGAAACCCCACATCGTTTCCCGGTTTCTCGCCTCGAATCGCGGCGTCGAACAGATACACGAACAAACCGGTCCATTTCTGACACAGTCGCTCGAGCGTCGGCCGCCAATCTTCCGCGCTCGCGCGAAACGTCGCTTCGTCGGCGTCGTCGACGTCGCTCGCCGTCTCGTCCTCCACGACGCGGAGCCACCCCCCGTCGAGCAACGCCTCCGCCACGACGTGCGCCGCGCCCTTCGGACACACGCTGCTCAACGTTCCGATCGCCCGTCGTCGTCGTTCTCGCACGTCCTTAAACGACGTCCCGCCCTCGCTCTCCCGTCCCGCGTTTTCGCCCTCGCTCGCCCCGTCCTCGTCCATCTCCTCGCTCGACGACTCCACCGCGCCCCGTCCCTCCCGCGCCCGCAGCCCTCTCGCGTCTTTTTCGCACGCGCACATCGCTCGCACGCATCCCCGCACGCGTTCGAACGCCGCGTCGAACGCCCGCGCCTGTTCGTCCCAATACCATCGTCGACACCACGCCAACGCTCGCCGCGCGCCCCTCCGCAGCGCTCCCGCGCTCGGCATCGTCCCGTGCGCGCACTCGTGTCGCAGATCCACTAAAAATCGCGGCAGTCCCACCTCTCGCGCCAGCGTCGCGATCGGCGCGGCGTACCGTCCCTTTTGCTTCGGGTCGACGACGCCGTTCACCAGTCTCGCGAGCGTCATCGCCGTCGCCGACCGCGCCGCGTCCGCGTCGCCTCGATCGACGCCCTCGCGCGCGCGCGACGCGCGCACGAGCATCGCGGTGACGTCCGCGGCGAGCGGCACGCGCCCGCGCGCGCGCCACGCGCGCACGACGCCGAGCGCGGCGTCGATTTCATCGTCCCCGGCGGCGCCGCGTCGCGCGCCGTCGCCGCGCGCCTCGTCCTCCGTCGCGCGCGCGAGCGCGTCGCGGACGTCGCGCCACTCCCGGACGCTCGCCCACGGCTGCAGGCGCGCGCTCATGGCGCGCCGCGGCGCGCTCTGACGCCGCACTGCGCGCCGCGGTGCATGTTGACGCGGAGCGCGCGGTCGTTCGGCGCTTCGAGCGCGTCCGTCGTCGCGCGCGCGTGTCGAGCGATGGCGACGACCGCGCGCGACGTCGCGCGGGCGCGAGGCGCGACGACGCGCGACGCGCGCGAGAGAAGTTGGCGAAGACGCGCGATGGGTTCAAATTTCAAACCGACGACGACGCGAACGACGCGCGCGACGGCGCGACGCGCGACGCGAACGTACGCGACGGCGACGGGAAGCGCGGAGGAGAAGATCATCGACGTTGAACTGGCGAGCGAGGCGAAGACGTCGTACCTGTCGTACGCGATGAGCGTGATCGTGGGGCGAGCGCTGCCGGACGCGCGCGACGGGCTGAAGCCGGTGCATCGAAGGATCCTGTACGGCATGCACGAGCTGGGATTGCGGGCGGATAAACCGCACCGAAAGTGCGCGAGAGTGGTGGGAGACGTGCTGGGGAAGTATCACCCGCACGGGGACGGATCGGTGTACGAGGCGCTGGTGCGGTTGGCGCAAGATTTTTCGATGTCGGCGCCGTTGGTGGACGGACACGGGAACTTTGGGTCGTTGGACGACGATCCGCCGGCGGCGATGCGTTACACGGAGTGCCGATTGAATAAGTTGGCGGAGAAGGGGTTGTTGGCGGACATCGGGAACGAGTGCGTGAATTTCACGGAGACGTTTGACGGGAGTCAAACGGAGCCGGAGGTGCTGCCGGCGCGGGTGCCGAATCTTTTGATCAACGGCTCGAGTGGGATCGCGGTGGCGGTGGCGACGAACATGGCGCCGCATAATCTCGGTGAGTCTGTCGATGCGCTGTGCGCGCTGGCGAAAAACCCGGATTGCTCGTTGGACGAACTCATGGCGTTGCTGCCGGCGCCGGATTTCCCCACGGGCGGGGTGGTGACGAATAAGAGCGGGATGAAGGAAATTTACGAAACCGGCAAGGGCGGGGTGACGCTTCGCGGGCGGGCGACGATCGAGCGCGTGTCGGCGGCGCGCGGTTCGCTGGATAAGGACGCGGTGGTGATCAGCGAGATTCCTTACCAAACCAACAAGGCGAGGTTGGTGGAACAAATCGCCGACCACGTCAACGGGCGCACCATCGACGGCATCAGTGATATTCGCGACGAAAGCGATCGCGATGGCATGCGCGTCGTGATCGAGATTAAGCGTGGATATGACGCAGCGAGCGTGCTGGAGGAGCTTTACGCCAAGACGAAGCTCGAAGTGAAGTTTTTTGTGAACAACGTCGCGCTCATAGACAACAAGCCGACGGTGATGCCTCTTCGCCAGATTCTCGACGAGTTCATCAAGTTTCGCGTCGATACGATCGAGCGACGGACGAGATTTATGCTCTCAAAGGCGCAAGATCGCAAGCATCTCGTTGAAGGCTTCTCGATCGTGCTCGCCGACGCGGATGGAGTGGTGAAGATTATCCGAAAATCGAAAGACGGCCCGTCGGCGTCGAAAAAGTTGCGCGAATCGCACGGTTTGTCCGACATCCAAGCCGACGCGATTCTCGCCATGCCGCTTCGTCGATTGACCGGACTCGAGGCGGATAAGTTAGACGCCGAGCTCAAGGAGTTGAACGAGCAGATCGCACACTTCCAAGGTTTGTTGAGCGACAAGTCAAAGGTCATCGATGTCCTCGTGCAAGAGGCGATGGAGGCGAAAGAGGCGTTCGCGCGTCCTCGACGTACGTCCGTCGAGCAAATCGAATCTTTAAGCGGCGTCGAAGACGATTCGCCACCAAAGGATAATATTTTGACCCTCTCTGAGCGTGGATACGTCAAGCGCATCTGCCCGAAGAACTTTGGCGCGCAGACTCGAGGCACTCGAGGGAAGCGCATGAGCAAGCTCCGCGCCAACGACGAGCTTTCCAAAGCCATGCACTGCAAAGACAGCGATCAAATATTATTCTTCTCCGATCGAGGGCGAGTCCAAAAGCTCAGTGCGAAGGCGATTCCGCAATCCGAACTGAACACGATAGGAGTTCCAGCGACCAGTCTGTTGAACACGTTCGCAAAGCGCAACCAAAACGTCACCGCCATGTTGTCGACGAACATGAAACAGGATGAAGTAGCGGACGACCAAGTGGTGGTGATGTTAACAAGCCAAGGTAAGGTATCCGTGGCGTCCGCGGCTTCCATGCTCGGGCACAAGGGTAAGAAGGTGATCACGCTCGACAAGGGCGATAGGTTGCAGCAAGTGATGTTCGCGCGCACGTCCGACCATCTCTTCATCACAGGCACCGGGAAAGCTGGAAAAGGGCTCATCCTTCACTGCCGTGTCGGAGACTTCCGAGTCGTGAAGTCGGCGTGCAGGCCAATCTCGGGCATCAAAACCATGGGCGAGAAGAAGGTGGCAGAAGCCGTCGTCGAAGACGCGGGCGACGACGAAGACGACGAAGACGAAGACGACGGCGAACTTTTGCCGCCGAAAACTGTCGGCATGGCTATCGTCTCAGGTGAACGCATGGCGTCCGCGAGCGAAGAATCCGGTCCGTTTATCTTATTTACGACGAAGAAAGGTAAAGGCAAAGTGGTCGCCGCGAACTCGTACCGCCTGCTCGGCCGCGGTCGCTCGGGCGTCATGTGCATGAAATTCAAAAAGGGTGACGACGACGCCCTGGCCACCATCACCCTCGTCGACCGCATCGGCGACGACGTCACGGATGAAGTATTGCTCTCCACCACGGGCGGAATCTCCAACCGCATCGCCGTCAACGATTTACCCAAGCGCTCGGATCCCTTGGCTCTGGGCGCCGCCATCATCAAGCTCGACGCCACGGACGCCCTGAAATCCGCCAATTTACTCCCGAGCGAAGTCGCGAGCGAGCTCGCGTGACGCGAGTGTTGTATTATTAACGTATTTTCCCAAGTCCCGGCGTCCACGCGTCGTCGCGCGTCGCTCTCGTCGTCGTTCTACCTCGCGTCTGGCTCGAGGCCAAATTTCAGCCGCCGCCGCCACGCGCGTTCGCATCGTCCACGAACCTCACTTTTCGCCCGCGCACGGCCGCCATGGCGGACAGCGCCGCGATGGAGAGCAAAATGGAGATCAAACGCGCGTCCACGACCGCGGGCAAGCGCGCGTTGCTCGCGCGCGCGCCGAAAAAGGTCGAAAAGGCTGGCAAAACCACCCTGTGTCTGCACGGGCAAAACAGTTCCGAAGTTTTGAAGCGTCTCCTCGCCGACCTGGCGCGAACCAAGGGCCAAGAGGCGCACAAGATGACGCGAAAGAACCCAGGGGTACGTCCGTTCGAGGGTGGGGGGGAGACGTCGCTGGAATTCTTCGCCAAGAAGGCGGACGCGGGGGCGTTTCTGCTCGGGACGCACCAAAAGAAGAGACCGAACTGCTTGACGGCGGGCAGATTCTTTGAATATCACCTGTTCGATTGCGTGGAGATGTTGGTGAGGAATTATAAGTCGATGCAATCGTTCGGGGGCGAGGGAAAGCACGCGGTGGCTGGAAGTAAGCCGTGCTTGTGCTTTCAAGGGGAGGATTTCGAGACGCACGACGGGTTGCGACTGGTGAAAAACGTGCTGAGCGATATATTTCGAGGACGAGTGGTGGATAGGATAAATTTGAAAGGAATCGATCGGGCGATCGTGTGCACGGCGTTGGCTAATCCCGGAGGACCACCGATCGTGATGTTTCGACAGTACGCGATCAAGTATAAGAAATCCGGCACGCGGTTGCCTTTGATCGAGCTCGCCGAGATGGGACCTAGTTTTGATTTCACGTGCGGACGTCACCGCGAGGCGCCACCGGACGTCAAACGCGAGGCCTACCAACGAGCTCGCGTGGCGAAAAAGCAAAAGAACGTGTCGCACGACATGTTGGAGGGCAAGGTGGGTCGCCTGTACGTGGAAAAGCAAACCGGATTAGAGGCGCTCGGCGCGGCGAAGATGAAGGGCATGAAGCGCGAAAAACGCGACGCCGCCGCCGAACGCAGCGCGGCAAAACAAGAGGCGTCGACCGCCGCGCCCGCATCCGGGGCTGGCGCGTCCAAGCGCTCGAAGAAGGCGACGTGATCGACGGCTCGGCGCCAACCGTACGATTATTAGAACGACGACGAAGAGACGACGAACGCGCCGCCGCCTCGGCGCACCGACGAATCCTCGCGTAACCGATGTCAACGCATGTACTCTCATCATCACGAAGAACCTTTTTCGCGTCGACGCGCGTCGTCGTCGTCGTCGTCGTCGATCTCGCGTCGCGTCCCGACGCCGCCGTCCTCGTCCAGCCTCGCACTTTCCTCGTTCCGCATTCCGCGTCGCGCGCCTCGCCTCGCGCGCCATGAAAATCCCCGCCCTCGTCGTCGCCGTCGCGGGCGCGTTTCTCGCGCTCAACGCCACCGGCTCCGACGCGCGCAAATCCGCGAAAGCGGCGAGCAAACTCACCCAAGTCTCGGTGATCAAAACCGACATCCTAAAGTTTCATCATCTCAAAAACCCGAAAGCCGTCTCGCTCGAGGAGAAGAGCCTGATCGACGCGTGGTTGTACGCCCAGCGAGACGAGGTGAACATGTTCGGCGACGCGCGCGGGACGAAGTACGAGCACGGGACGCCGCTGAAGAACGAGGACGGGACGAAGCGAAACGACAAGTACGCGTACGTCAAGTGGCGACGAAGCGACGCGCCGTGGATCGCGCGATTCCCGAAACACTGGGGCGAGGAACCGGCACAGCAGACGAGAGATTACGTGAAATTACCGGGCGCGTACGGATTCGGGAGCGGGACGCTGAAACGGTGGATTGAAGAGAAAATGGCGGAGGACGAGGCGGCGGCGGCGAAGGAAGCGGCGGCGGCGTCGCCGCGGAGAGACGCGGAGAAGACGTCGGAGACGACGCGCGAGGAGGTCGTCGAGGCGACATCGGCCGAGTCGGCGACCGAAGGCGCGGTGGAGACGACCGCGGGGGAAGGCGCGTGAGCGAACGACCCGAAAGATCGCGCCGCCGCGCCGCCGCCTCGCGCTCGCGAAGGAAATTTGTAACGCCGAAGACGAAACGAACAAAATCACCCAGCCTCAAAATTACATCGCGCGCGATCGCGCGCGCGCTCAGTCTTCGGAAAAGAAATCAAACAACGATCCACCGTCGGATCCACCGTCGCCGAATCCGTCGTCGTCGTCGAACTCGCTCGCGCCGAAATCCGGCGGCGCCGGCGCCTCCGTCCCTCCCGCCTCCCCGATCGCGCCCTCGCCGCCGCCGACCCCGCCGACGCCGCCGTACCCGCCGTACCCGAACATCCCTCCGATCGCGCGGTGTCCCAACGAGCTCCCCATCCCCCACGCCGCGCCCTGCGCGATCATCGACCCGAATCCGCCCGCCGCCGACCCTCCCGCCGCGCCGAGATCTCGCGACGGCGGCGGCGCCTGCGTCCCCGATCGCGTCGGCGCCGGCATCGTCGGGTCGAGCGCGCTGTACGTCGTCGGCCGAGGCGCGCCGAGCGCCGTCGTCTCGTCGGTTTCCGTCTGCCAGTAGTAAATCTGTCCGCTGCGCGCGTCGCGAACCTCCTCCCAGAGCGCGTCGACGGACGTCATCGGCGGCGGCGGCGCCCGCGCGCGCGTCGCGAGCGCGGCGGCGCGCGGCGAAGGCGCGCGCGCGCGCGCGCGCCGCGCGAGGGCGCGCAGGACGGACATCGCGCGGCGCGGCGACGCGACGATCTGTGCGGACATCGCATCGACCGGGTGTTTCGGTGAGAAACGTCGAAAACGCCCGAGGGCGACGGACGCAGATCGCGACGCGGCGCGACGCGGGACGACGCGTGGGGCGACGCGCGCGCGCCGAGCGGTTCGGTAAATTACGCCGCGCGCGATCGACGCGCGCCGGGCGCGATGCACGCGACGCGCGCGGTCTCGGTGTCGGTGTCGGTCGACGCGAGATTCTTCAGATTGTGCGCTCGCGGGCGTCGGGACGGGCGAACGCGCGTCGACGCGCGACGCGCGGTGGGACGGGACGGCGCGCGCGACGCGCTGGAGACGCTTACGAGACGTTTTGCGGGGGCGCGTCCGAGCGACGCGCGATGCGCGGTCGTTTTGAAGGCGGCTTCGGGCGACGGCGAGACGAGGCCGCCGGCGCCGGATGACATGACCTGCCGAGCGTGCGGGACGGACAGAAGCGTGCGGTGGTACCGTGCGGATACGGGCAAGTACCATTGGCTCAATCCGCACACGCGCATGTGCGTCAAGTGCCACGAAGCGTACCTAGACGCCATGACGCCCGAGGCACGAGAGGAGTTCGACAAACAGTGCGCCGAGGCAGCGGGACGGCGTAAATCGAAAGCTCTGCTGGAGCGTCGCGGGCCGACACCGCCGGCGCCGGAGGACATGACGTGCCGAGCGTGCGGGACGGACAGAAGCGTGCGGAAGTACGATGCGGATCTCGGCAAGTACTATTGGATACATCCGCACACGCGCATGTGCAACAAGTGCCACGATGTGCACGTCGGCGCGATGACGCCCGAGGCACGAGAGGAGTTCGACAAACAGTGCGCCGAGGCAGCGGGACGGCGTAAATCGAAAACTTGGATGGAGCGTCGCGGGCCGACGCCGCCGGCGCCGGAGGGCATGACGTGCCGAGCGTGCGGGACGGACAGAAGCGTGCGGTGGTACCGTGCGGATAGCGGCAAGTATCAGTGGAACCATTCGCACACGCGCATGTGCGTCAAGTGCCACAAGGCGCACCTAGACGCCATGACGCCGCGAGAGCGAGACGAGTTCCTGCACGAGTGCGCAGAGAAGAACCGAGAAACGAGGACACGTATCTTGCGAGAAAGTTGTCCGTATGGCTGAGCACGCTCCTCGCTCGCGCCGCGCTCGCGCCGCATTCGCCCGCTCGCGATGACCACCGACCTTCGCGCGCGCGGCAACGACGCCCTGAAGAATAGCGACTTTAAATCAGCTCTAGACCTGTACGAACAAGCCGCCGAATGCGCCTCGACGCCCCTGGACGTCGCGAAAGCGCGCGCCAACGCCGCGGCGGCGCTGATGGCCATTGGACTGGGACAACACCTAAACGACGCCGTCGTCGCCTGTGCGCGCGCGTGGGCGGCGTGCGAGTCGTACGAACGCGCGAAGACGCGCCTGGAATCGTTGTTCGTGCGCGCGGGGACGCTGGACGGGGCGGTCGAGGGATTGAGAGATTCGTCGGAGGCGCTCGCGAAGGGGAAGTTGGAGCGCTTGGCGGCGGCGCGAGCGCTCGGCAACGATAAATTCAAGGCGGGCGATCGCGAGGGCGCGGCCGAGGCGTATAGCGAGGGATTAGCGAACGGTGGAAGCGATGTTCCAGGGGCGAGTCTGTTGTTTTGTAATCGCGCGGCGTGTAAGTCGGCGTCGGGCAAACACGAGGACGCGCTCGCCGACGCGAACGAAGCGTTGGCGAGATGCGAAACGTATCAAAAGGCTTCGCTGCGCAAAGCGACGGCATTGGCGGCTTTAGGGAAATACGCCGAAGCGGATGTTGTATTCACGAGGCTGTGGGAGGATTTGCCGGGAGATGTGAGCTTAGTCGCGAGTTTGAACGGATGTCGAGCGGCGCTGAAGAAGCCGCAAGTCCAAGCCGGATGTCGAGAGGTGACCGAAATGGCGGAGTACCAACGTTTGACGAAAACGATGAAATTAGTCTTTGTGGATTTCACTGCGACCTGGTGCGGGCCTTGCAAGATGATTGGGCCGGTGTTCACGTCGCTCGCGACCAAGTATCCGGCGGCGCACTTCATCAAAGTCGACGTCGACGCGGCGCAAGACATAGCGGGTTACGAGCGCGTTTCGTCCATGCCCACGTTCGCGGTGTATTGCGAAGGGCGCAAGGCGGAAACATTTAGCGGCGCCGATGGCAATCGTTTGAGCCAACTAGTGGCGAAATACTATTCATCGCTCGGGTTGTGATTTTACAAGTCTCTTGGTGTCATCTCTATCAGTATCGTTTGCCCAACAGCGACGCGTCGACGTACTTGAAACGGTACAAATCTCTATCCACTTCAACGACGACGCGATACTGCCTCTCAGGTTCGCCCAAGTTCTTTGGCAAAGGCATGCGAATGAGCGCCTTGAACACCTTCATGGGCGTGATTTTGTTTGCCTCTTCGATCTCCTTCGCCGCGGCTTCCGCGGGATAATCGCGCGGCGGCCACTCGCACACCGCGGGTTCTGCCTGCGAGACGTCCACCGCGCTATCGCTCGACGACTCCGTGCCGTCCACCCCCTTGCCGTCCTCGCTTTCGTCTGAATCACCCGCCTCGACGACGCCCCACGTGTACGTATTATTCGATCGCTTCACCGCGACGTATTCGCCGACGCTAAAAGTATTATCTCTTGAAAAAAAGAACCGATGCATCGTCGACCCGATCCACCCGTTCCCTAACCTCCTCCCCGTGATTTCTTTTCCTAGCACGATATCTCGTCGCGCCATCTCCGCCGCGAGTTCCGCGCCGTCGGCGCCTCGCGCCGCGAGGAACGATCGCGACCTCGGGTCCTCCGCCGAATCCCCGAGCGACCCCAAAAGCGCGTTCGGCAGCTCCGACACCCGTCGCTGCAACAACCCGGCCTCGGTCAGAATATTCGACGTCGTCGTCCCGATCGTGTTCGCTTGCTCGAGGAAATCGTCCACCTTGGCGCACGTCGCGTCGATGTTCTTCGTGCACCTATCCACGCTCGCGCACGACACCTCTATCGAATTCGCACAGTTCCGCACCGCTCGCGACGCCAGCGTCGCCTCGCGACACGCGCGCACGAGCTCTCTGAGCGTCAGCAGGCACCCGAGCATGAATCCAATCGCCGTGAACGCGAACGCGCCGAGCGTCGCCGCGAACGCCGCGGGCGGGACGAAATCCGCCACGCGCGCGACGTACGCATCCATCGTCTCGATCGGCGCCCGCGTCGTCGCCGGCGCCAGGGACGACGCGCTCGAGCGCGCGCGCGCGATCATGATCGCTCGAGACGCGTTCGCGCGGCCAGGGCGCGGCGTCGCGCGCGGGACTGAAACTCGACCGGTCGGCGGTCTCGACGCGCTGGCGCCGCCGCGCGCGACGCGCGGCGCGCGCGCGCGCGCGCAAACGGCGACGCGCATCGCGCGCTCGCGCTCGGCGCGCGCGCGGGCGGTCGCGCGCGGTGAGGCCGGCGCGCGGTGCTTTGCAGCGCAGGTCGTTATCAACGATAAGATATTCGCCGAGCGGGACAGATTTCATTCGCGGAGGCTAATTTCAAGTCTAGAGCTACGACGCGCGCGCGTCGAGGCTAATGCGCGCGCGTGGGTGACGCGTAAAATTACGTCTCTGCGCTCGCGCGCTCGGTGAGCGCGTCTGGCGGAGGCACGCCGTGGAATTTCTCGTATCGCTTGCGACGCTTCGCCTCGGCGGGAACTTGGTCGTACACCAACGCGCGCATCCGTTCGATCAAATCCGGCTCGTCGCTCGCCGCGCGGGCGGCGACGGCGTCTTCGCGCGCCTTTCGCGCGACTTCAACGTCGTAGGGGTGTATTTTTTCGTACGTCACGAGACGGCGACCCCAGATTTGGTTGAAGGTTTCGAGAGAGTGCCATCGCAGGCGAAGCGCCGGGTGCGCGGGGAGGTCGCGAATCTCTCGTTCGGCGTCTTCGGTGGAACCGGGGAGGAAGAACGTGAGACGGCCGCCGATGGAGAGAAACCGAGCGGCGAGCTCCATCAAATCGTCGTTCATCTCGGCGAATGGATAGGGCGCGGTGCTCGGAATGTGCGTTTCTCGCATCTCCTCCGGGATGGCGTAGTCTTCGGGAAGCGGTTTGCGCCCACCGCTTTTGCGTCCGCCGGCGCGGACGCCGTACGGAGGGTCGGCGACGATACCTTGGAGCGTACCCTCTAAACCAAACCGTCGCGTCGGCAACGCGTGCAAATCGCCGACAAACAACGCCACCGGCGGTTGCAAACCGTACTGCGCGAAATTCGTCCACACGTCCACCGACGAACCATCGCTCGCTTTTACGCCAAACTTCGAGCCGCTCTTGCGCGCCGATTTCCCATGCTTGATGACGCGAATGTCTATGTCTATGCCCATCGTCATCGCACCGTAATGCGCCGCGGCGACGAGCATCGATCCCGTGCCGCAAAACGGATCTAATATCACGCCGCCAGGACGCGCCTGCGCGAAATTCGCCATCAAAAGCGCCATCTCCGCGTCCATGCTCGTCGGCCCTAAATACGAACGTTGCTTCAAGTCGTACCTTTTCAACGTCGAGCGATCGCTCTGACCGACGACGCGCCCGAAGAAGCAATGCCGCGGCGTTTGCGGTAAACTCGGCGTCTCCTTCGTGTCGCTCACCACGCTCCAAAATAAATGTTCCGGATTCTTAAGATCCGCCTTCCCTAGAAACGGCAATCCCAAGTCGCCGACGCGCTTTAAGATGTCTTTCGACCCGCGCCTGACGCCGAAATCCTCCACCTCCACCTTGAACGTCGTCCCCGGCGCTAAATACGGCGTCTTTCGCGACTCGTCGTACGCCGCGACCGCGTCCCGCAGCCCACCCTCGTCCGGCGCCGAACCCCACGCCTCTAAAATCGCTTTGACTAACAGCGCGCGCGATGCGATCGCGCGCGCTGTGCGCTCGTCCGGGAGCTCGACGTACCAAAACGGCGTCTCTTCGCAGTCGCCGCCGTCGGCGCGCGTCCACGCCAAGTCCTCCACGTTCGACACTCCGCACATTTCCGCCACGGATTCAAACTCTGCGCGCCTGCGCGTGCGTGAATCGCAAATACGTTATTGCCGTCAGTCGTTCGCGGTCGTGCGGTCGCGATTCACGCTTTGTGCGACGCGCGAGACGTTCGGGACTTCCGCCGCCACCGATGGGACAAAAAGTGCACTCGAACTCGAAACGCGCGAGAGAGCGCGCGCGACGCACCTGAAGTCGTTGTGACGATGGACAAAGTACACGAGAAACCGCATCGTGCGAGTGGGCCACGCGCGAGAACGCCGCGCGCCGACGCGCGCGTCGGTGTGAAGTTGTGACTACGCGTCGACGCTACAAGGCTAGGGGAGTCGCGCGCGCTACGATGTTTGCCTAAACGCCGGTAAAACGTCGCGCGCGAGTCGCGCGGCGTGCTCGTACCCACCCGCGGTCACGGGCATGACGTGTAACCCCGAGGCGCGAGCGAAGGAGATGGCGTGCACCGCGGCGAGCTCGACGCGTTCAAACGTCCAGTCGTCGAATCGTTCCCGCGTCATCGTCCGCGCGCGTTCGACGTACTCATCGCGAAGCGCGCGCGCATCGGCGTCCTCGACGTCGACGCCGGTCAGTTTATACCAAAACTCCAAACTCTTCGCCGTTCTCGCGGTGGACACGCCCAGAAACAATCCCGCGAGCGCGCCGTCGCCGCCGCCGTCCAAGCCGTCCAACGCGCCGCTTCTTTCGCACGCCTCCCGCCACGCCTCGAACCGATTTTGCAACAGCGCCGGCTGCGAGATGAATCCATCCGCGCCGCATTCCCTCTTTCGCAGCATCCGCACCGCCTCGGACGCGCCGAGCATCGGATTCACCGCCGCGAGCAGCGTCGTCTCCCGCGGCACCTCGCCCCGCGCCCGCATCCCGCGCGCCTCCCTCAACACGTCCTCGCTCGTCATCCCGCCTCCCCGATCGCCGTCGCCGCTCACGCACAACAGCGCGAACCGTCCACCGCCGCCCTCATCGCGCCGTCGCGCGACCGCGCGCGAGATTCGCGCGCGCGCCGCCGCCGCGTCCCGACACCGCGCCCCCGACACCGACCGCACCGACGCGCGCGCGCCGTCCTCGCCGCGCGCGTCGCTCGAATCGTCGTCGCCGAAGTCCGGATGGACGATCGCGTCGCACGCGTCGAGCGCGGCGCGCTGATGGACGACGTCGACGCTCGGCGACCGCTCGACGAGCAGCGTGAAACTTCGCGCGCGCGCGCGCGGCGCGTCGCGCGCGTCGTCGCGTCGCGCGATCGAGGCGACGCGTCGTGCGCGTCGCACGCGCGACGCGCCGACGCGCGAGACCGGCGCGCGCGGACGCGCGGCGACGGCGCGCGCGATGATGATTGCGATGCCGCGCGACGTCATCTGCCGACGCGCGCGCGGCGCGATGCCGGGATCGCTCGCGACGGCGGCGCGCGGCGCGGACGCGCGCGCGCGACCGCGCGCGACGCCGCGACGCGACGCGCGACGCGCGACCGCGCGCGACGCGAGACCGCGAAGAAGATGCGCGACCGTTAGCGCGTCTCGCGACGACGAAAACGGAACGCCGCGTCGCGCGCGCGCGTCCTGGGACGACAGGTTCGACGAGGTCGCGCTGTTCAAGTCGATGCACGGCGCGGACGTCGCGCGGTTGCCGCGGGAGCTGAACGCGCAGCGACGATGGTTGGCGAGGCAGCGGTACCTGGCGCGGCGAGGCGAACTGAGCGAGACGCGAATGGAACGATTGCGGGCGCTGGGGGTGACGTTCGAGCTGCGAAAGGCGATCACGAAGGTGCCGGAGGAGATATTTACGTTTGATGCGCGGTTGAGGGAGCTGGCGAGGTGTTATGCGTCGGATGGGGCGGTGCCGCGATCGAAGGCGTTGTCGCGGTGGGTGAGTCACTGCGTGGCGGATCACCGCGACGGGTCGCTGTCGCGCGAAAAGTACGAGGCGTTGAGGGATTTGGGGGTGGACTTCGATGGTGTGGAGGAACGGAGGGTCGTGCAGTGGGAGACTCGGTGCGAGGCGTTGGAGGCGTACGTGAAGACGCGCGGGCACTGTCGCGTGCGCGAAGACGAGGAAGACGGTCTCTATTTCTGGCTGCTCGACCAACGCAAGGCGAAGCGGGACGGGAAGCTTTCTAAAGAGCGGGAAACAGCGCTCGAAGCGCTCGGTGTGGAGTGGGACGTGCGCTCCACCATTCACAAATCTTGGGAAGATCGGTTGTCTGCGATGCGATCGTTTTACGAGACGCGCGGCGCGTTACCGCGATCGAGCGAAGACGACGCGCTGTTTCAATGGATTCGGCAGCAACGACGGCGGTTTGAAAAGGGGGAGCTCGAGCTCGAACGTGTCGAAGCGCTCGATGGCGTGTGTGTGGAGTGGAAGGTGAAGCGCGCCGCGGGATTTGAGAAAAATATAGCGCGTTTCGCCGAGTACGTCGAAACTCATGGTTCGCCGCACGTCCTCGCCAGGCGCGATAAAAAACTCCACCAGTGGATTCGTAAGATGCGAGTGAAACGCGAGGCTGGTGAATTGAGCGCGCGAAAAATCGAGGCTCTGGACGCGCTCGGAATGCATTGGACCGTTCCGCCGATCGACATCGACCGAACGGACCGTGCAAAGGGACAGGGTCTCTTTGGCTCGTTTGAATCGAAAGAGGAAAATTGACAAGAGCTCGAGATCGTGCGACCGGGAAAAGAAGACGTCAGTCATCATCGTCACCGATTCTGGAGACGCGTCCCGCGGCGACACCGGCGAGCTCATCACCATCGATGGTGTCGACGGTGTCGTGCGTTTAAGTAGCACAAATGACGTCGTACTCTTAGACATATCTTGCATTTCAAAGAGAACGCCGGCGGCTAAGACGCGGCAAATCTATCGGCGCCGAATCTAAGCGACGATCCTCCATCGCTACTCTCGCCCATTTCCACAACCGAATGGCTCGGAGACGCCGCGTTGTCGCTCAGCTGCGTGGCGCGAAACGCACCCTTCTTTGACTTTGACCGCGTCGACGACGCAACCGGCGGCGGCGCCGATGCCACTTCTCGTGGTACTGTCGCACCGCAAATCGTGTCCCGGTAGAACAACAAAATCAGCAACGAAACGCTGAACAAAGCCGCGCTCGTGTACGACAGCCCCTCCAACGCCTTGCTTCGATCCGACTCCGTCTTTCCATAAATTCCCGGATTGTTTTGCGACACTTGGTAGTCGTGAATCGCCGCGAAATTCGGATGAAACGCGCCCGCAAAGAGTCCTTGACCTATCATGATGAATATCATGTAAAACGTTCCGCCGAGAACGAAACCGTACCACGGCGTCACGCCACCCTTTTTCGTCGTCTTGTACAAGAGTGTGAACAACGAAATCACGTGAAACGCCACCACGGCCACGCACACGCCCGCCATGTAAGACCTCATCGCATGAATTGGTTCCAACAAATCATTCGCCGTGACCGGGTCCACGACATTTTTTATATACTGCGCGCGCGAATTGAACGCATTCAGTCAGTCTTTGTCGTTTTGAGCGCCCGAATGAAATTCGCTTCGCCGAGCGCGCGCCGAGCGCGCGCCGAGCGCGCGCCGAGCGTACCTTCGCCGTGAGCGCCACCAAACACACACACGCGATGTTGATGCTCGATAGGATGATCCACAAGCCCCAGGTGATCATCGTCCACGGTAACTGCGCGTCATCGGGCGCGTGCGGTCGTCGTCGTCAGTCTTTGTCGTCAAAGTGTTTCAAAGTGGACGTCGTTACGCTTCTTCAGTCTTTCGAGCGCGCGCGACGACGGCGCGAAGGCGCGCGCGCGAGATCGCGCGCGTACCGGAGAGCGATCACCCGTGCAGGAGGGCAACCGCGGGCAGCTGGGCATCGTGGGATGAAAGGTTGGACGCGGTGTGAGGATTCAGATTCGGCGCGCGCGAGACGGCGTTTTCGATGGCGTCCTCAACGCGCGCGCGTGCGACTGACGCTCGATGAGGGCTACGATTCTATAAAGATTACAAAGTTTTATACGCGTGGCGCGCGGCGGCGGCTTCGGTGGCGGCCATTTGTGCCTCGAGCGCGCGCTCGAATTCGGCGCGCGTCTCGAGCGCCTTGCGCGCTTCGACGACGTTCGGTGGCGGCTTCGCCGATTTCGATTGCGTCGACGTGTGTGCGATCGAACCCATCATTCCTTGCTCCTCGTCCGTGGTCATGAGGTTATTGTACGAGGCTTGGATGACGGCGAAGCGCTCCGCCGCGGCGACGCGCGCCGGACCCTCGGGATGTTTGTCGGGGTGCCAGCGCACGGCGAGCTTTCTATACGCCGACTTCACGTCGTCCTTCGATGCCCCGAGCGGAACTTCTAAACGCTCGTAATCAGCGGCGTGTCGCAAGTGGTACATTCGCCGCTCCCGCGCGCGCTGTTCTTTTTTACGCTCGCGATCCTCGCCGCGGCGTTCACGCTTTTCCTCGACGGCGCGTTGGAACAATTCCTCGATCAACCGCTTCGCCATCATTCGCGCCTCTTCACTACCGTTGATCATGATTTTTGTCATGGCTGGTGCATCCGTCGTGGTTTTCGTTTTCGTCGCGTTCGATGCTTTATCTTTCGGCGCTAAAACGTCGTCGCCTTCGCCGGCGTCTTCCTCGCCGACGTCCTCGCCGACGGCGACGCTCGCCGTAATCGCGTCCAACATTCTCTGCGTCGCGACGCGCGCCGCCGCGTTCGCGGCGTGTATGTCCATCCCCGAAAACCCTTCATTCATCGCCCCCTCGCTCTTCAGCACCTGCACCATCGCCTTACTCTTACGCATCACCTCCTTCACGTTGCACCCGCCGGCGCCTATCAGCAACTTCACCTTACCGCTCGGAATCTCAATCACCTCGTCCGGCGTCACCGTCGCCTCCGCCTCCGCCTCCGCGCGCTCTAACATCGCCACGTCCTCTCGCGCGCGCACGCGTTCGCCTCGCGCCTTCGCCTCGGCGATCTCCATCGCGCGTCGTCGCTTCGCCTCCGCCGCCGCCGTCGCCTCCGCGCGACGTCGCCTCTCCACCTCCGGATCCACCTCGCGCGCCATGTACGCGTCCAACGAGTCCACGCCATCCAAACCCTCATCTCCCGCGTCTCTTCCCTCGTTCGCGTCCTCGTCGCGATTTCCGCGCTTGACGCCCAACAGTCGCCGCGCCGCCTCGAGTCGCCGCCGCTTTCGCAACGCCTCCTCCATCGCGTTCGGGACCGCCGCGCCGCTCGCGCGCTCGCGCGACGTCGATCGCGACCGCGACGACCGTCGTCGCCGCGCGGCGTCGCGATCGCGCGACGCGTCGCGCCGTCGCGAGCGATTTCGCGCGCGCGACCGCGATGCGTCCGACGTCGACGACGACGCGTCGCGAGACCGCCGCGAGCGGCGACGCGCGCGCGCGGACGCGCTCGACGACCGCGAGCGCGAGCGCGCGCGGCGCGCGCGACGCGGCGAGCGCGAGCGCGAGCGCGAGCGTCGGGACATCGCGCGGCGAAGTGATGCCGCGCGCGGCATCACTTTTCGACGCGCGCTCGCGCTCGCGCGTCGACGCGCGCGCGAGAGGACCCGCGGCGATCGTTCGTTTGAACCGCAGCGTCCCGACGCCGCGCCGAGCGACGCGAGGGCGCGCGCGAGGGAGACGAGCGCGACGCGCCGCCGCCGCCGGGACGCTTTTCGACGCGCGGCGCGAATCGACGCGGTGAGACGCGCGACGGCGACGAACGCGCCGGAGACGAGCGACGGCGACGAACGATGTCGACGCGTAAACCGATGGACCTGCTGACGCTGCAGAGCGCGTGTAAGCGCGACCCGGAGGGATACGAGGAGGATTTCGCGCTGCAGCTGCGACACTACGAGGCGCTGCGCGCGCTCTTCGCGATGAAACCGTCGCGGGATCATAAGGAATTCAGTGAGTTGGTGTCGTTCATCGCGCACGTGAGCGTGGTGTATAAGGAACAGACGAAAGGGTTCTCGAAAGGGGTGGTGGAGGTGCTGGAGCGACATTACGCGATACTGGACCCGCACTTGAGGAAGAATTTGACGAGCGCGTTGATTTTATTGAGGAACAAGGGCGTGATCGGTGTGGAGGTGACGCTGCCGTTGTTTTTTAAACTGTTCCGGGTGAAGGACAAAAATCTGCGGGTGCTGATGTTCAGACACATCGTGAGCGACGCGAAGGCGGCGAATAAGAAGAGGACGGATGACAAGTATAATCGCACGGTGCAGTCGTTTTTGCACACGGCAATAAAGGATGAGAACGAAGCCACGGCGAAGAAGGCGCTCGCGGTGCTGACGGAGATGTACCGGAGAAATATATGGACCGACGCGAAAACGGTCAACTTGGTGGTGGAGGCGTGCAAGCATCCATCGCAAAAGATCTTAATCGCCGCGTTGAAGTTTTTTGAAGGTCAAGACGAAGCCGCCGAGGCGGCAGCCGAAGCTGGGGATGGGAGCGATTCCGACGACGATCCGTCGACTCGCGAATCGGAGATTAAATCGCGCACGCAGGTTTCCAAGGAAGACGTTTTCAAGGCGTACAAGACGGTGCGTGGTGCCTCACATTTTCATCGCTCTTTTTTTTCAAACACGACGACGTGAAAGCCGATGATGTTCAAATATATTTGCTACTCTCGAGGCTCGACAGTGACGACAATCAATCACCAAGATCTCTGAGGCTTTTCTCGCGACGTTCTTTTGCTCTTTTCTTTGCGCCGCGAGCGAGTGTTCGAAATACTGACGAAAATTGTCTCGCTCGTTTCTTTCGATCGCGCAGGGCGTCGCCTCGTCTAAGAAGAAGAAGCAGAAGAAGCTAAAGCGGACGATTAAGACTATGCAGCGCAAAGAACGCAACGCGGACAAAGCCATTGATTCTCGGTTCGCCGCGATGCAGCTCATCAACGATCCGCAAGCGTTTGCTGAGTTGCTGTTCGGAAAGCTTCAAGTCGGGCACATGTCGTACGACACGAAGATGCTGTGCATCCTCATGATGTGTCGCATCATCGGCATGCATCAACTCATCATGCTCAACGTGTATCCATTTTTGCAGCGCTATATTCAACCGAGTCAGCTGGAGGTACGCATTGATTCATCGAGCGCTCGACGACGCGCCGCCCGCTCGCGAATGACGACACAACTCAAGGCCAAGGGCATTCCAAATATGACCCATACCAACGCCTCCGCTTAGTACCTGACGCGAACGCATCGAGCGGTTACGTTTACGCATAATCGAATGCGCGACTGACGTTTGATTTCCATCATTTACGCAGGTGACGAGACTTCTCGCCGCCGCCGCGACGGCGTGCCACGAACTCGTGCCGCCGGACGCGCTCGCGCCGATGTTGCGTCAGCTCGTCAACCAGTTCATTCACGATCGCGCGCGCCCTGAAATTGCCGCGGTTGGTTTGAACGCGGTGCGTGAAATTTGTGCGCGCTGTCCTTTGGTGATGGATGAAGATTTACTTCAAGATTTGACGCAATACAAAAAATCGCGCGACAAGCCGGTGTCAAACGCAGCGCGAGGACTCATCGCTTTATTCCGAGAAATTGCGCCCGGCCTCCTCGACAAGAAGGATCGTGGGAAAGCGGCGGATATGTCAAGAACGCTCAAGGGTTTCGGTGAAGCTGAAGTGGTGGATCGCATCGACGGCGTCGACTTGCTTCAACGCGACATTTTGAAACGTAAACGCGAAGAGGAAGCCGCCGAAATGTCTTCAGAGGAAGAGTATTCCGACGAAGACGAAGACGAAGACGAAGACAACGAAGAAGAAGAGGAAGAGGACGAAGAAGAAGAAGAAGACGCGGACGAAGAAGAAGAAGACGAGGTAGAGCCGCCAGCGATTGGCAAACGCGGACGCGAGAGTGACGAAGAAGCGTCCATCGATCCCGACGCGCCGCCGCCAAAGATTCGTAAGAATGGCAAGTTGTCGCTCGCCGAACTCAAGCGTCGCCACAAGGCAATGATGCAGAGGCGTAAAGAAGAGGAAGAAGCCGAGGCGCGCGCCGAGCAAGAGGCCGAGGAAGCCGAACTGGGTGGACCGGTGGAGCAAGAGCGCATTCTCACCGACGAGGATTTCAAGCGCATCAAGGCGCTCAAAACGGAGCGGCAACTCAACGCCGCGCTCTCCAAGGCGGGCGCGATGAAGGCTTCGAACGTCGCGACCGATCACATTCGATTAATGCTTCGCAAGGCGGATCGCGCGAGTGATCGTCGGGTGAACCCTGATTCGCTCGCCGCGACGGGCTTGAAGAAGGCGCACGACAAGGCGTCGCGTCTCGCCACCGTCCTCGCCGGTCGCGAGGACAACGAGTACGGCGCGTCGAGCGCGCGCAAACAAAAGAAGACTGGCGGTTCGAGCAACAAGGAGAAGGACAAGAAGAAAGCCTTACCGCTGGCGGCGCGCGTGTTCGCCGCCACGCGCAGACGAAACGCACCCGTGCAACGCGGGAAGCAACAACGCGGGAGAAAGGTTTGGAAGTCGTGACGCGACCGTCAGAAAGAATGATGGATGTTTCAAATTTCCACAACGTACAGTAGTTAGTTCAAATTCTTTAAATCTTGCGAGCCTTGTAACACAAGATGTAGGACATGTGGTGATCGCCTCCGCCCTTGAGCGCCAACACGTCTTCCTCTGTTCTCGGAATGGGCGTTTCGTCGTCGAATTCCGTCCACGAGCCGTCGTCCTTCTTCACCCACGACACGTAGTGACCGCTGTCAGCGCTGCGACCTTTGTGCGTCAACACCGAGACGAGGTCGAAGAAGCCGGTGAATCGAGTGCCCTCGAGAGGGTCGACGACTTCCATCGACGCCGGCTCGCTCGTCGTCGCCGGTTCGCTCGCCGCCGCCGCCGCCGTCGCGGCGCCGTCCGTCGATGCGTCGCCCTCGCCGCTCGCGGTAGCGCCGACGTCTTCTAAAGCAGCCTTCTTTTCGTTCACGCGCTTCAGAGCTTCGTCGTCCTCGCGCTTCAATTTTAATTTTCTCGCCGGCTCGAGCTCCGCCTTGAGCTCGTCGGTGCAAAATTCGTACACGTCCAAGGTGATCGGGAACGTCACCGCGCGCAAAATTTTCGCCTTGGCGCGAATGTCCGCCTTGTAATAAAACCGCACGAGCTGCGTCGTGAGGTAATCCGGGAGCTTGGATATCTTCGACTGCCCTTCGAACACGGCGTCGGCGCCGAGGACTTCGGAGCGCAGCTCGCGCGTGTCGTTCAGCGCAATCTTAAACCCTTCCGTCACGTGGTTCACCTCGATCGTGATGTTACACTTGAACGTGTACTCCACCGAATCCTCCACGCGCGTCTCGTTCGTCGCCGCGCACCTCAACTCGCGCCGCATCCCGATTCCGAACAACCGTCGCGTCTCCTCCGGCTGCTCCGTCGCCAGCGTGTGCATCACCGCCGACCAGCACTCCTCCGCGTCCTGCTGCATCGGCACCCCCTGCGGTCCGTGCTGCGCAAACTGCGGATACAACTGCCTCAGCACGTTCAAAAACCGCACCGGCATCACCGTATCCTTGGCCGTCTTCACGTCGCCGAACAAATCTCTCAGCGCCGTCGTCAGCGCCGCCGTCCCGCTGTGCGCGTCCCTCCCTCCCACGTACCCCCCCAGGCTGTCCCTCAGCCCCTCCACCGCGTACAGGCACTGCACCACGCTGTTCGCGTAGCACGTGTTCCCCAAATTCGTCAGACCCGGTCGATATCCTTCCCCCGCGTTCGCCGCGTCCCGCTCCCCCTCCGGCAAATCCTCCAAAAACGCCACCTCCTCCGCCGGTTTCGCCAGCGTCGCCGCGCTCCCGAGCATCAGCAGTTTCTTCCCTCGTCGCGCCAGCTCCTCGACGCCCTGCGCCCGCATGTCCGCGTCGTCCGCGAGCGGTCGTCCGCCCTTCAGTCCCGTCACCTTGATGCGCTCGATCGGCACGTTCGTCAGCGAGAACAGCCGCGCCTTGAACGTCGCGCCGCTCTCGTCGAGGTCGACGTCGACGTCGTGCGTCTCCTTGCCGTGCTTGACGCCGATCGTGACGCGCGTCGTCATCGTCCGAAGCGTCGGCGGTCGTCTGTGACGTCGTCGTGCGTTTTAATTTCCAACTCGTTCGAGAGTCGCCGCGAATCGCGACGCGTCGATTCGCGCGATCGCGAATCGCGGACGCGCGAGCGTTACATCGCGTCGCGCGCGCGCGACGCGTCGACCGCGCGTCGACGGACGCGCCGAGGGATCGAAAAGCGCTCGAACGATCGAATCGATTGCGAAGATTACATTCATTCATTTGATTTGATTTTTGGCGTTTCGAGCGGCAGAGGACGACGCCGTCGGACGCCGCGACGCGCGACGCGCGATCGAGCGTCGACGCGCGCGCGCTCGATGACGCGCGCGCGCGACGCGCGCGCGCCGCGGGCGTGGACGGCGGCGCACAAGCGCGCGCACGAGCACGACGAGCACGACGACTGGCGACGACGACGGCGACACGTGCTCGCGTTCACGAGCGCCGGGAAGCCGGCGTGGACGCGGTACGGGTCGACGCACGGCGTGAGCGGGCTGTGCGCGACGCTGCAGGCGCTGGGCGCGGTGAGCGCGAGCGCGATGGGGGGGGAGCTGGAGGGCGCGGAGGTCGCGGGGAGGCGGTTGGCGAGACGGGCGAGCGGCGCGATGACGTACGCGACGTCGAGCGATCGAGGCGAGAGCGCGGCGACGCTGGAGAAACATCTGGAGTGGGTCGAGCGGGGGGTGAAGATGCTGGTGACGAACGCGGGATTGGAGACGGCGCTGGCGAAGAATGCGAAATTTGACGTCGGGCGGGCGCTGGCGACGGCGACGCGGGCGGACGAGGTGTTGGGGCAGTTGGCGAGGAATTTGAGCTGGGAGACGTGTTACGTGTTCGATACGTACACGGCGATGCGCGTGCGAGCGGAGGTGCGGGAGACGGTGGCGCGGGCGATGGTGGAGGCGATGAAGACGGTGACGAAACCGTTCGCGTGCGTGGCGTTCGGAGACGACGGTCGCGTGGGGGCGTACGCGAAACCGCGAGGACATCGACCGACGACGATCGCGGCGAGCGATTTGATCGTGTTGATGAATTTTCTGCGCGTCGTTTCGCGCTGCGAAGGCGACGAAGACTCGTTCACGCGCGTGTGTTTGCCGGAATTTAATCCAGACGGGTTCATGCGCGCGTACACGGCGAGGCTGCGGGCGCGCGACGGCGACGCGGCGGGCGATGAGGGACAACCGGTGAAGTCGACGCGCGCGTCGTCGGGTTCGATCGGGATTTGTATCATAACCGCATCCGCGGACGCGATGGAGGAATGTCGCGCGGCGAGAGATGTCTTGGAAAAGCGCTTGAACGACGACGGCGCTTTGGCGCAGATGGTCGCCGCCGCCGGCGAATCGATGTCCATCGCTAAACTTCCATCCGAAGCCCTCGGTGGGTTTCAGGACGCGAGTGAGCCGCTCTTGCACTTCGTGTACAACCGCCCCGCGCGTCATCAGCACGTTTCTTCCGCGTTCAGTCCGTCGTTGAACGGCGCCGACGTCAAGGCGATTACTCGAGCGTACGCGTCGACGTACACTTCGATGAAAGAGACCGAAGGCGTCGTCGACGCGAGCGGACCCGGACCCAAATTCATCGGCGCCGCGCAGCGCGTTCGATACGAGCGTCGCGCGCGCTTTTCCGTTTTGGCCTGCGTGGGCGGAGATTTCGAGATTTATTTAACTCTCAAACCGTCGACGACGACGACGACGGCGGTGGCGCTGTGCAATCGCCTGTGCGTCTGGCTCCGCGTGCACGAGCCCGAGTTATTCGTGGAGGAGTAGCGTTAGCAGTAGCAGTAGCAGTAGCGATAGCCCACGTTTTATCGAACCCCTTCCGGCGATGTCTGGCGAGATTAAACCGTAAGCGGCTGCGTTTTACTTCGTACGCGTCGCCGCTCCGTCCCTCGCCACCCCGCGAGCCCTTCGCTCACCCATCCTCCTCGAACCTATCCGGCGTCCCTCGCACGAACGCCGGCAGCGCGTACCGCCGTCCCAGCGCGTCGAACGTCACCGCCAATCGCGCGTCGCAGCTCACCGCGCCGCTCGCTCGCAGCACCTCGCGCGACGTTTCCTCGTCGAATCGCCCCTCGCAGCACGCCCGCAGCGCCCCCCACACCTCGCTCGACCCCCCGTACGCGCTCGCCGTGTCCCAAAACTCATCCCGTCGCCTCGCGAGCGCGTCGCGCGTGCACAGCGCGTCGGCGTCGTCGCCCACGGCGTACGGCGTCGTCGGCAGGCGCCACGAATCGATGGCGTTCGCGCCGCCGAGCGTCGCGTCGGCCGTCTCGACGTCGTCCGCGGCGCGCGGCGCGTCGACGCGCGTCGCGCTCGACGCCGCGCACCCCATCGATGGCGTCGGCGGGGCGCGGTGTGACGCTCGGCGCCGATCGATGCGCGGCGAACGCGCAAATCGTCTCGCCGCGCGCGCGCCCGCGACAAAGACGCCGCGCCGCGCGCGCCGACGCGCGGGCGCGTTTTACCATCGCGCGAGCGCGTCGACGCGCGCACGCGCGCGATCTTTTTCGCGCGCGACGACGACGCGACGACGACGGATCGATGGATTCGTCGTCGGATCGCATCGCAAACGTCGGTTCCAGTCGCGCGCGTATCTTCATTCATCCGCCGATCGGCGCGACGTCGGCACGCGCGCGCGCGCCTCGCGACCGCCCCGAACGCGTCGTCACGCGCGCGAAAATCTCACTCGCCGCATGTTCGCTTCCAACGCCGCGCCGCGCGCCGTCGCGAACCGTCGCGCGACGACGCCGCGTCGATCGCGAAAACGGATAACGACGATCGCGTCGGCGACGCGGACGCCCGAGGCGCGCGCGATGGAGGCGCAGCGGTGGATCGACGCGTGGAAGTCGGGCGAGACGAAGGCGAACCAGACGCCGGTCGCGAAGACGCCGGGCGAGTCGGCGCGGGAACTGCGCGACGGGGAGCTGGCGATCAAGAAAGGCTTGCTCGGGTCGTTCATCAAGGAGGGCGAAAAGGAGGTGACGGCGGAAGATTATCGAAAGTTTCAGGCGGAGATCGCGGCGAAAAAGGCGGAGGCGCAGCGCAAGATGAAGGAAGCGCGGGCGAACAAGAAGGGACCGTTCGGGTTGTGGTGAGGGAATCGTCGATGATTTGATTTAATGACGACGCGTAAAGAATGTTGAGAGACGTTTCGTCGCGCGACGCGCGCTAGTCGATTTCGATTTCGCTGCCGTGGCCGCTCACGGGACACGGAATCCCGAATCGCGCGCACGTGATGTAAATGTTCATTTTGATTCGGTCCAAAACCGCGTCGACGCTGTCGAGGGCGGGACGGACGACGACGTCGAATTGTTCGCTCGTCCCCGCCTTGTCCTCGTTGAAGTAGTAATCGATGACGTATCGCACCTCGCGCCCTTCGCGATCGACGTACCAATCGTGTCTATCGAACGGTCGCGCGCCCCCGGTCATCAACCGCGCCATCGCGAGCGGGCTCAACTCGTCCGGTCGTCCGCGAAATCGCAGCAGCATCGGCTGCCCGCGAGCGTACGCGTGCAACTTTTCCCACTGCGCCACGCGTCGCCACGTGTCCTCGTTCATCGCGTTGTGCACCATCACCACGCTGTCCATATCGCTCTCCTCCACGTCCTCGGCTTTATTTTTACGTACCAATGCGTTATAAAACATCTGCGGCGACGGGTACGTCCACGTACCACCATCGCTGCCGCTCTTGGGAATCGTCGAGCGTTCGCGAGCGACGCTCAGCGCGTCCCGTTGTCCCGGCGCCCGCCCTTGCGCCGGCTCGCTCGGCATGTTATTTCGCGGGTCCAGCGCGCTCGCCCCGAATCCGAACCACGAAGCGATGCCTCTGCGCTCGTTCTTCCGGTCGCCATCGCTCGACGTCGACGGCTGCGCGGCGTCGATTTTCGTGTTGTACACGTTGTACACCCCCAGGTTTCCTCGGTACTCTTCCGGCACGGGACACGCGCTGTCGGCGGCGTCAGAGCGAGATTCGCGCGCGCGATCGTACAGGGCGCGGCCGCCCTCGCACGGCGGCGCCCGAGGGTCGTCCGCGGTGGCGGACGTGGAGACTTTGGCGCCCATGGCGAGGCGACGAGTGGCGACGGCTGCGGCGCGGGACGAGGCGATACAACGCGGATGATTTCTATTACAATCTCCGACGATTTGGGATGTACGACGGTGATGTGGGTGCCGCGAATGACGCGCTCGAGCGCGAGGTCGCGGTGAGGCTTAGATTTTCTTCTTTTTGTGGTGCGCGTTGCCGCGCTCGCGGCCGCCGAGCTTACGCTTGGCTTTTCGGCCCATGTTTCCGGCGTTCTTTTCTTGAATCTTCGCGAAACGATGGCGTCTGACGTGCTCGATGTCTTTGTCGTGCATGATTTCTTCCGCGAGCGTGCGCTTTTGATCCTTCTTGGCGAGCCTGGCGGAGTAAAAGTCCGCGGCGCCGCCGACGACGGTGCCGACTTGAAAGTGCGTCGGCAGCCTGGAGGTATCGGCGTTCTTGTAGAAACGCTTCGGGTCGTACGCCCCGCGAAGCTTGAGCATGCGCATCTCTCTGCGTAACTCTGGAGTATACTCCACGGCTTTCATGTCGAACCATCCCTTGCCCGCGGTCTTGCGTTCCATCTTTCGCAACTCTCGACGAACCTTGGTTTTGTCGTTCGGGGCGACGAACAATCCGGCGCCTTCCTCGATGAGCTTACGCGTCTCGTACGTCCCTTGCGCGGATGGGTCGTTCTTTTTTAGTTTCACGCGTTCCTTCTTCCGCGTGCGATTCCAACCATCCGTGGGCATCGCGCTCAGCTTTTCGTCCCCTCGCGCCTTCGGCGCGCTCCCGTCGATGCCGCCCTCCTCCTTTAATCTCCTCTCCCTCTGCGCCTTCGCCTCGCTCTCGAGCGTCGGCAACGGCTGCGTGAACTCCTCGATCAGCTTCGTCTGCAATTCATCCACGAACGCCGCCTCCTCCGCCGTGGGTTCAAACGCGGGATCCTCCACGCGTCTCCGAAACGCCTCGAGCTTGCACGCCGTCTCCACGCCGCGCGCGACGTAATACGAAAGCAATTCATGCAGCACCGGATCATCCTTCCGCCGCCACTTATCCTCCTCCACACCGTTCGAATCCGACTCTTCTGACTCCGATTCTTCCCTCTTCTCTTCCTCGTCGCTCGACGCCTCGTCCTCGCTCTCGTCGTCGCCTTCGTCGCTCGAGCCGCCGTCGCCGTCGTCGTTCGCCGCGCTCGCCGCCTTTTGCGCCGACGCCCGTATTCGCCTCGCCAGCGCGTCCTCCACCGACGCCGATTCCGACGTCGACCCTTCGCTCGCCGTCGCGCTCGCCTCGGCGTCCGACGCGCGCTCCGCGTCGTCGTCGTCGTCGCCGCCGCCATCGCCCCGCCGCACGAATTCTTCCAAACGCGCCCGCAGCGTCGCCTTCAGGCCGTCGCTCGGGAGCTCGCGCGCGTCGAGCGCGTCGCGAAGTTCCTTGACTTTCATCGTCGCGCATCGCTCGAGCGTGAGCGGCGTCGTCGACGCGGCCGCGGGCGTCATGACGGCGTCGCGCAATGCCGCGCGTCGCAGAGCTCGACGCGCGTCGACGCGCTCGACGTCGCGCGCGCGCGCGCAGGACGCGAGATGACGACCGCGCGCGCGTGTTGGACGCGCCGCGACGCGCGCGCGTCGATCGCGCGCGTCGCGGGGCGTCGACGGAGCGCCGCATCGGTCGACGCCGCAAGCGCGCGCGCGCGCGCGCGCGCGGCGTCGACCGACGCGGCGTCGACCGACGCGGGATCGGCCGGCGCGGGGTTGAACTTGATCGTCATCGGCGGGCGCGGGTGCGGGAAGTCGAGCGTGTGCCGACGGTTGGCGGCGTCCGACAAGAGGTTTAAACACATGTCGCTGGACGACCTCATAGTGTACGAAGCCGGCGGCGCGTCGATACCGGAGATCGTGGACGAGCGCGGATGGCGTGGATTTCGTGAGCTAGAGTTTGAGGTGTGCGTGAAAGCGGGACGCGCGTTCGATGGGTTCGCGCTGATCGACGCCGGGGGCGGGGTCGTGACGGATTTGGACGAAAACGGAGAGGAGGTGTTTTCGCAACGCAAGGTGGACGCGCTGAAGGCGAAGGGGGGAGTGATCGTGTTTCTCGATCGAGACGTGGATTATTTGATCGAGAGGATCGCGGGTGATTCGAACAGGCCAGATTTGAACGCGTCGAAGAGTTTTCGGGAGATTATGGAGCGACGTTTGCCGTGGTATAAGAAAGCGGCGGATTTCATCGTGGACGGAGGCGGGAACGACGCGAACGAACGACCGTTGGTGAAGAAGAAGCGCCTCGCGAGTACTATAGCGGCGTACTACTACGCGCAAAGCGGTGTGGAACCTTTGGCCGACCAGTGGTTCCAGTTGGACGTGGGCAAACGGAATTGATGCGCGTCCCGTAAAATTTGCGTTTTGCTCGCTCGGCGCGCGCTTAGCGGCGGTTTTTAATATCAATAATATATGGCAACGTAACGCGTGCTTGAGCTATATTACATTCATCACGGTCGTAGTGATGCGTAGTCTGGACCTGAATCCGCGGCATCGCCGTCGAGAAGCGCCTGCGACAACCACGCTAACTTGGTCGGCTCGGGAAACACTTCATCGCTGTCTCGGTACGCCCGGATGGCGTCTCGCGTACTCTTCAACGAACGCGTGGGGAACATGCAGTGCAAATCGCGGTCCGTTAGTGGCACACCTTTGTCCTCCGTCTCGGCGCACAACCATCGGATCTCGCGATTTTGTTCGTCGATCCACGGTCGTCTCTTGTCGAGAGTAAACTCTTCGGTGGGGATCCATCGGCAAATACCGCCCTTCTCCTTCCAGCCGCTCGATCGCGGTTTCGACAATTCCTCGCGAAGCGTCTTGAGTGGTGTCGCACGCCCATCGAGGGCGTCCAAAGACTCTTTTTCAGCGACACGCTTCGCCTTTTCGTCAAACGGGCAACCCAACCAAGGCCCCGGGTACAACGCTCTCGCTTGCTCGTCGAGTTCCTCCGCGCTGAAGATCGATTCAAACTTGTGCGGATGATTATACCCGTGCAAGAAACGCAAAATCGCGGCCGAAGTGATGTGATGAACTTCGTATCCTCCGACCGCGACGACGCCTAGTAAGCGCGTCGTCAACGGGGCGACCATGGCGAGATCGGTGAAATCAAAGTGCATCGTCTCTTCGATCACCGCCTTGAACGCCACACCGCTCGGCTCGCGTTGCTCATCCACCGACATGAAAGATCCCCAGCTACTGTTTCTACTTTGTGATAACGCGCGGGCGTCTGTCGCACGCCTATCTGTCGAATCAGCACCACTCGAGCGACGCGGCGGACGCGGCGGACGTCCCGGCGAAGCGGCGCGAGCCGATTCTTCGTTCGACGCATCATCTTCTCTGTAATCGCTCTCATCGCTCGGCGATTGCTCGCCGGCGACATCTATTGTCGCACTCGCGTCGGGGGCTTCGAGAACTTCGGACAAACGTCGGGGCTCGACCTCTTTCGAGCACGCCGCCGGCGCCGTGTTGGCGCACAAGTCCGACGTCATCTCGGCGTTGGAAATGCAAAAGATGTCCCGATTACCCAGAAATCGCGGTGCTTCGAAGACCAACACTGGGCATGGGATGCCTTGTTTCATGCGCTCGTACCCGAAAGGCCACATCCAAGGATCAAGCATGATGCAGCACTGGATTCGAGAATCCATTTGCGCGAGCATCCCCACCGCGGCGCCGCCGAACGAGTGTCCCATGGCGGCGACGCGCGTCAAATCCAATCGCTCGTAAAAGTCGCTTTCAGGATCGGCATTCATCGCCACCACCTGATCCAGGGCGAAAGCCACATCCAGCGCGCGCCAACGCAAGTGCTGATTTCTAAATTTCCACCAGTTGAACGGCACGGTGTCGTTCGGCATGTCGTATCCTCTGAAATCCGCCGTCGACCCGTCCGGATACAACACCAGCGCCGCGTCGTGCGGATGATCGACGGTGACGATGATGTACCCCCAACTCGCGAGCTCTTGCAACAGCGCGCTGTTTTGCTCCTTCATCCCCGTGAATGAGTGCGAAAACACGACCACCGGGAATTGCTCTCCTCGTCCGCCCGCGACGGGGACGTCCTCCAGCGCCTCCATGCGAACCAATCGAAAGTAATTCACGCACCACTCTGGCGCCCAAAAGCTCACCGCTAAAGACTTCGCGAGCAAGGGCTCGAGCCAGTTCGCCTTGCGCGGCTTCTTCACCTCCTTGAGCCCGCGCTCGCACGCCGGATACCAAATGTTCGCCATCAATTTTCTGTGCTCGGGAAACGCCCCGCGTCCCTTCGTGTTCAACAACCAACTCTTCCTCGATCGATCCGTCCACATCAGCGTCCTCTTTCCAACCTTATGCGGTCCCGTGGGTTTGGGCATTCGAAACACCGGTATCAACAATCCACTCAGCACGCTCGCGAACGTCGTCGCGCCTCCGCTCAGCGCCGCCGCGCGCCGCACCCACAGCGGCAATTTACTCCCCGCCGCCCCCACGCTCATGCACACCCCCGTCCCGATGTACGCCGGCACCACCTGCCACCGCGCGCCGTCCACCCTCCACTGCGCGATCACCGCCAGCAGCGGCAGCGCCCGTCTCGCCGGATGCATCGCCGCCAATCGCGCGTCCATCGCCGCCCGCGCCGCCGCGTGTTTCGCATCCTTCCCCGCCCACACTCGCCGCGCGCTCACCACGCTCGCCAGCCACAGCAGCGGTTCCAGCGGTCGATGAAACGGTCCTCGGATCGCGCGGAACGCGCGTCCCAGCGCGCGCCAGACCATCGCTCGACGCGATTAAAAAGTGCGATGAATCGATTCGATTCGATTCGCGACGATTCGCGTCGCGTCGCGCGCGCGCGCCGCCGTGCCCGCGCCTCGCCGCGTCGCGCCGTCCGTCGCCTTCGCCGTCGTCGCCTCGCGCGCGCGCGCGCGTCGCCGCGCGCGCGCGCTCGCGCGTCGTCGTCTGCGGCGTCGGTCTCAACGTTCGAGACGTTTGTGATCGCGGCGCGTCACTGTTTGCCCATACGACGCGACACACCTCGACGCGCGGCGCGCGCGCGGCGCCGCGATGCCGCTCGCGATGAGCGCGAGCGGCGACAGCTCCCCGCACACGTCCTGGCGCCTGGCGCAGCACCGCGCGCTGTGCGGCAGCCGCGCGCGGTGGCGACAAAAGTTGATTAAGATGATGGATAGAGTCGGCGCGGCGTGGCAAAACGACGGCGCGCGACGGGAGCGAGGACAGCGGAGCGGACGAAGGCGACGCGCGAGCGCGCGAGTGATGGTGGCGCGCGCGTGCGCGTGCGCGATGGTGGTGTGGGCGGTGCGATGGATGAGCGACGGACGGGCGGTGTCGAGACGGCGACACGCGCTGAGCGCGAGACGCGCGGACAGAGCGCTCGAGTCGTGGAGCGGCGCCGAGGGAGGCGATGGACGGCGGGCGAAGAAATTGAGCTGTGGGGACCTGGACGCGGGCGATCGAGGACGGTTCGAGGGACCGAATCGAAGGTACAGACCGCGGCGAGTGAGCTCGGCGGGACGGCGGAGGAGCGCGTTGGACAAGGCGCTCGGACGAGGAAAGGCGGCGAAGACGGTGCTGTTGACGGGCGTGCACGCGCACGCGACGTTTGGGGTGAGACTTTTAGAGGAATTTTTGACGCATTACGTCGACCACGGGAAAATTCCGGCGGAGAATGTGTTTGTGGTGGTGCACGTCGGAGAGGCTTCGAAATCGCGGTTTGGGAAATTTGAAACGGTGATGAAGAAACGCGGGGTGACGTACTCTAAATACTGGGGCGAGACGCTTTTACACAGCGATTTGTCGAGATATTGGCAACGGCAACTCGCGGGCGTGGTGTGCGAGGAAGATTGGGTGATTTTAGCCGACATTGATGAACATTTATTCGTCCCCGAGCAAGCGGATTTGGGGAGCGAAAAGTATAGCATTCCTGCGTTTCTGGCGCGCGTGGACGCGCTCGGTTTCGAGCTCGTGAACGGTGTTTGGTTCGATCGAATCTCTTCCGATGGTTCCCTTGTCGAGCGCGAGGCGGAGACGTCGTTGCACAAGAGCTATCCGAGAAAGTGTCACGTGGGGCCGGCGTGCGACGTGCGAAGGTCGCCGCCGAATACAAATGGAGCGGGTCAAGTACTTCCGCGCGAAGGCATGGTGATCGCACATAAGCTAAAATTTGACGTCGCCGATGTGCGTGCGCTGCACGATTTCGCGCACGACGACGTTGTTCCGGCGACGGCGTTGGACATTCGTCAGGACAACATTTTCCCAGTGCCAATTTCCGTGCAGCACTACCAGTGGCACGAGGGCGCGGTGGAACAGTTGTACCAAGTCGCTTCGGCGTACGAAGCGTGCGGGTTGGAAGACGCGCGTAAAGCGACGTCAGACTTGGCGACAACGCTGAAGGAAGCAAAAAATGTCGTGAGCGACAAGACGTGTCCGGAGTTGGCGTGCAGCGAGGCGTCGTCCGACGTAGTCGCGCTGGATGTGCGTCGAATCGCCATCGTCACTACTGTTTGGGAGCACGTTGACGGCGTAAGTCGAACGATGAAGCGCTTTGCCAGCTATTTACGCGATCGGGACGATGCGAGTGTGCTCGTCATGTCTCCGGATCTAGCCGAGCGAGATTACGTTGAGGCGAACAATTACCACAGCGTTCACCAACTCGTGGCGCCGGTGCCCGCCGTTGAAGTTCCTGGACGGCCAGAATACAAGATGGCGGCCCCATTGCAAGCCAGGCAACGCGCTGTTCTCGAGGCGTACAATCCTCACGTCGTGCACGTCGCCGCACCTGACATGCTCGGTCACAGCGCGGTGCGTTGGGCCAGAGAAGTTGGCGCGTGCTCGGTGTGTTCATATCACACTGCGTTTGACACTTACATGCAGTACTATCGCGTCAGATTGTTGACCCATCCGATCCAACACTTGCTCAAAGATTTTTATTCCATGTGCGATGTCGTCGCCGTACCGACGTACGCCGCGGCGAACCATCTCCGTTCGATCGGGATTCCCGGAGAAAAGATGGGATTCTTTCCGCGAGGAGTCAATCAAACGTTGTACAACCCATCGATGCGCGATGACGAGTACAGACGAGATGTCTTCGGCGCATCGAGCGACGATATTGTCATTCTATGGGTCGCTCGCATCGTTCGCGAGAAAGGTCTCGGGAGCTTTGTGAAAACGATCCAGTCGTTGAACAAGGTCGCGCAGCGCGAGGCGGATTTACCAAAGTTTCGAGTCGTCGTCGCCGGCGATGGACCGGATTTGGCTTGGGTGCGATCAAGCTTGAAGCAGTTTGAAAACGTGGTGATTCTAGGTCATAAAGGTGGGAGAAATCTCGCGAAAACGTACGCGGCGGGAGATATATTCTTCTTCCCGTCGAAGACAGAGGTGATTCCAAACAATCTCATCGAAGCCATGGCTTCAGGGTTGCCCGTGATCACGGATGACGTTGGTGTGAATCGAGCTATAGTGCAAGATGAGGTGAGCGGGATCATTGTGAAGAACACGGCACCATTGCCCGGCGACGTTACCAACTACGTCAACGCAATCAGGCGATTGATGAAGGATAGAGAGCTCGCGAAACGCATGTCTGCCGCAGCGGTGGCGAGCACGAGTGGGTTGACGTGGAAGCGAACATTTGAGTCGCTTCTACACGCGTATGATCGGTGTCGTCCGGGATTGCCCTATGCGAGGCACATTCCGCGAGAAAGCCTCGATCAACCGAAGCTTTTCCCGCCAAACGTCGAAGCCATGGAGAAGCGTCGGGACGTCATCGTCGACGACGGCGCGCCCGAGAACTCGCTCCTCTATCGCATATCGAGAGGTATTACCGGTGGATACGTGCGCTCGCTCGACGAGGCGAAGCGCGATGACGATACCATCGCCTCTCACGGTGTATTCGAACGGAAACGATAGATAATATTTGATCGATCGGGCGTGTTTTAGTGATGTTGGAACTTGTTTTGTTTTGGCAACCTAAAAAATGCGCGCTGGATGTGCTTTTAATAGATACGCTCGAGAACGTACCCAACCATGCCTACTAACGACCGCTTTGCTTCACTATCGGGGAGTTGCCTGAGAGACGCCAGCGCGATGTCGCCCTCTCTCTTCGCCAGTTTTTGAGCCTCCTCCAAGCCGAACTCGTTGACGATCTCAATCGCTCTCTGAAGATCGCCCTCGTTCTCAAACTGCGTCTCAATCAACGCACGCAACTCTGGCTTTGCCCGCAGCGCGAAAATCGTCGGGGCTGTCAAGTTTCCGCTCGCTAAGTCTTGGCCTTGAGGCTTACCCAACTGCTCCTCCGATTGCGTAAAGTCTAAGATATCGTCCACGACCTGAAACGCCAACCCGAGGTGCTTACCGTATTCGTACATGTCAACCTTGACCGACTCGGTCACTTCGCTGAACACCGCCGCGGACTTGCACGACGCCGCGATCAAAGACGCCGTCTTGTTGTGACTCTTTTCGAGGTACTCGTCCAGGGTCAAGTCGCAGTTGAACAGCGCGCCCGCCTGAGAAATTTCCCCGTCGGCGAAATCCGCGATGACTTGCGAGATGAGCTTAATCACCTCCAAGTTGTCCAAGTTCGCCAGGAACCACGACGACTGCGCGAATAAGAAGTCACCGGCCAAAATCGCGACGCGCGCGCCGTACAACGTGTGGATGGTTTCCTTGCCGCGACGCGTATCGCAGTCGTCCAACACGTCGTCGTGCACGAGCGACGCCGTGTGAATCATCTCCGTAATCTCCGCCAACCGTCTCTGTCTATCCGTAATATCGCTCATATGCATCAGTTCCGCCGTCGCACGCGCGACGAGAAACACCAAGACCGGTCGCAGCCGCTTCCCTCCAGCGCCAAAAATTTGATCCGCCGCCGCCAAGAGGAGCGGATTCTTCCTTCCGATGATATCCCTCAAATTCAGGCGCAGCTGTTCCATATCCTCCGCCACCGGCGCCGTGATCTGCGCGATGTCGTATCCTTTCCCCTCATCACTCGATCCGAACGACGTGTTATGCTCCGGATCGAGCTCATCGAACGACGTCGCCACTCGTCCCCCCATCGGCGGTCCCGTCTTATCCTGCGCCGCGTCCGGCGCCACCGCGCGTCTCCTCGCGCCTCCCCGCGCGCACGTCCGTCCTCTCGCGCCGCCGCTCGCGCCCGTTCTCCGTCTCATCTCTTCCCTTTCGCGCTCTGATCTCACCGTCGCGCCTTCTCCGCGCGCTCTCGCGCTCGCGCGTCCGCCTCGCGTCGCCGTCCCGCGCGTCCCGCTCGCCCCTCGACTCGTCGCCATCGACCTCACGCTCGTCCACCGTTCCTGCGTCTGCGTCGCGCATCCCGCGCGCGCGCTCAGCGTCGTCGTCGTCGTCGTCGCGCGCATCATCGCGCCTCACCGCGCGCGCCGCGTCCGCGCCGCGTCGCCGTCGCCGTCGCGCGGCGCCGTCGCCGTCGATCCCTCGGTCGGCGCGCGCGTCGCGTCGCGCGTCGTCGAGCGCGCCGAGTCGCGGCGCGAGGGCGCGGGAGACGCGGCGCGAGAGGCGCGAGAGGCGCTCGCGTGCTCGCGCGCGCGCGATCGGTCGGGCGCGGGCGAGCGCGTCGACGTGTGGTGACGTCGGCGCATCATCGACGTCACGGGACGTCATCACTAGGGTTTTAGGATGACGCATTGAAGAGGCGCTGGAGCCCATCAGTGGCGTTTTCGAGGGCGCGGGATCTGGATAGCGCGACGAGGGGACCCGGTCGCGAAGCGCGAAGAATCAAACTATGACAAACGAACGCGCGTAAGGCGCGCCGCGAACGAATGCGAGGAACGAAGCGAACGGTGTCGTGATCATCTCGCGCCCGCGCGCGGACGGTAGAGAATCTTGTCGATGATGCCGTAATCGAGCGCGGCTTCGGGGGTGAAGTGCTTGTCGCGACGAATCTCCTCGGACACTTGCTCGACGGGACGACCGGTGATGTCGCTGATCTTCTTGTTGATCTGACCGCGGATGCGCATGAGCTCTTTACCCTCGTTTTGAACGTCCGAAGCCGAACCGCGGGCGACGCCGGAGGGATGATGAAGCATGATGCACGTGTTCGGGAGCGCCGCGCGCTTGCCCTTGGCCCCGCTCGCCAAGAGTAAACCGCCCATCGCGCGCGCGCTTCCGAACCCCACCGTCCCGACCTCGGCGTTCAGATGCTTCATGGTGTCCATGATCGCCATCGTGGGCACGATCTGCCCCCCCTCGCTGTTGATGTACAGGTACATCGGCTTGTTTCGATCCGCGCTGTCCAGGAACAACATCGTCGCCACGAGTTGGTTCCCGAGTTCCTCGTCGATCGTCTGCCCGATCCAGATGATCCGCTCTCGGTACAAGCAATTCCAAATATCAACCCACTGCCACATGTTCTCGTTCGGCGTCTTGTACGGCACGCGCGGGACACCGATCGGCATCATCGTCTTCGTCGCGCGTCCGCCTCGCGTCCTCGGCGCGCGCACCGCCCCGCCCGCGCGCTCCGCGAACGTCGCCGCGCGTCGTCGTCCGTCGCCTCGCGCCAGCCCGCGCGCGAGTTTATTCCCATCGACGAATCCGCCGTAGTTTCCGAGCGTCGCGCGCGCGCTCGCCGTCGCCGCGCGTCGCGTCGTCGTCGCCGCGCCCGCGCGCGGTCCCGGTCCCGCGCGCGCGCTCGCGCCGCGCGGCGACGGCGCGGCGCCGCGCGCGGAGACGGTGGACGCGAGCATGCTCTCGTCGCGCGTCGACCGTCGGCGCGCGCGCGGAGACGCGATCGACGCCGCGGTGTGCCGACGCCCTCGGATCGCGCGCGCGGTCCGAGGGTTTCCGCGTGTTCGTGTGGTATTCATACAACACTAAATACACATACCGATGTGTCCGACACCAATACCAGCTCCGTGATACTCACATTGGCTAAAACGTACACACAATGCGTACACGAGTGCGATAAAACGACGCGCCTAGGGGAAAGACGTCGTCCAACGGCCGTCTGCCCGCGCGCGCCATCGCGCGACGCGCGACGCGACCGACGCGCGTCGACGACGCGCGCGACGCCAAAAATTTAATCCTCGACGTCGCCATGAACGCCGACGAGTGCGCGCGGTGCCTGCGCGCGATCGCGGCGCACCGCCCGGACATGAAGCAGTTCGCCGAGCCCGAGGTGGAGGTGGATTACGCGCGCGTCCTCGGCGAGGGCGGGTTCTGCACCGCGTACGCCGCGCGTTTTCGAAACGAAATCGTGTGCGCGCGCGTGGTGGACTCGAACAAGGAATCGCTGGTGGTGAGCGAGGTGGCGACGGTGAGCGATTTGCCGCGGTGCGCGGTCAAGGTGCACGGGTGCGCGGCGACGACGCGGCCGAGCGACGGGAAGAAGTATCTGGCGGTGCTGAGCGAACTCTGCGAGGACGGATGCTTGGAGGATTTCGTGACGCGGGAGCGGGCGAGCGGACGCGCGCTGAGCGAGCGGGTGAAGTTGGATTTGTTCTTGCAGGTGGCGGAGGGACTGGAGGCGCTGAAGGGCGCGCGCGTGGTGTGGAGGGATTTGAAGGCGAAGAATTTGTTGGTGCGGAGCGTGCTGAGGAACGCGTTCGGGACGGTGACGAAGGTGACGATCGGATTCACGGATTGGGGGACCGCGGTGCGGCTGCCAAAGGTTGGGAAGCGGAGGATGACGCTGCAGGGACCGGGGACGTGCGGGTACATCGCGCCGGAGACGCGCGGGCCGCATTACGACTTTCAAGCCGATATGTGGGCGTTCTTGGTCTGGGCCGCGTCCATGTGCTTAGACGTGGAGGTTTTGGTGGATTGTCAGCTGGAAGAAGCGCTCGGGGAGCTGAAGTTGGAGAAGAAGATTGCGGCGACGGCGGGTCAAGAGACGCGCGTCAAGGAGATTCTCGCCAAGTTTGACGACCGCGTCGCGCCGGGATGTCGCGTGTTGTACGAGTTTTTGAAGTCCACGACCTGGGTCGACGCGAACGAGCGGTGGAGCGCGGACGAGGCGATCGAGGAGATGGTGGATTTCCGCGAAGCGAACGATTTGGAGCTGCCCATGGGCGGGTGCACGCCCGCGCGCCCGACGAGTTTCCCTGAGGAGAGCGTGCAGTGCACGGACGTGGACGACGGAGAAGACGACGACGAGGGCGACGAAGTCGAACAGAGAAGTCCAATGAGCGTGCAAGCGCTGACGCCGGGTCCATTCACGATGACGCCGTACGCGCCGACGCCGTACGCGATGACGCCCGCCATCGATTCGTGCACGCCGGGGCCGAGATGGCATCCGCTCATGAACCGACAACTCGTCGAATTGCCGCCGCCGATGTACTTACAGCACGCGCGCGAGCCGGAGGATGACATGCCGCCTCCACGAGAGAAAACGCCCGTCGCGAGCACGCCCGTGGTCACGGTGGCGCGAGTCGCCGTGGACGTCGCGCCCGTCGTCGAGGCGACGCGATCGCCGCTCGGCGTCGTCGACTTGAACGCGGCGACGACGCAGTCAGAAGCTTCGAAGCCACAAAAAAAGCGCCGTGGGCGCCCACCCAAGGTGAAAAACGGTCCGCCACCGGCGAAAAAGTCCAGAGTCGAAGCGCCCGCGAGGGACGATTCGATGGCGCTCGCGCTCGTGCGCTCGAAAGGATGCAGCAAATGTCGATGGGCGTCGAACGGGTGCGGCGCGTGCGATCCAGACACGCCGCGTGCGCCGAAAGGGCCACGCGCGGCTGCGGCGAAGAAGAAGACAAAAGCTCCGACGGTGGTGAAAGCGACGAAGAAGACGAAGAGCGCGGCGAAAGCCACCGCATCGAATTCGATGGCGCTCGTCGTCTACGGCACCAAGGGTTGCAGCAAGTGCAGATGGTCCGCGAACGGGTGCGGCGCATGCGATCCCGGCACCGCGCGACTTCCGCGCGGACCAGCTGCGCAAAAGTTGGCACTCGCGGCGAAGAAAGCCACCAAGGCGCCAAAGAAGAAGGCGAGCGTTCGCGCGGACAATTCCATGGCGCTCGTGGTCGTCGGGAAAGGATGCAGCAAGTGTCGTTGGGCATCCACAGGGTGCGGCGCGTGCGATCCAGACACGCCGCGCTCAAAACGCGGACCTCGCGGTGGAACGCCGAAGACCAGGGCGGTGGCGGTGAAGAAGACGACGAAGACCAAGGCAAAGACGGCCCCGCGCGTTCAAACGAAGAGCGCCAAGGGAGTCAACGTCAAGTTCCCATCCAAGTCAAAGGCGAAGGCGTTCATCGACATCAACACGGGCGAACGGAAAATCGTCACGGAGCTCACGCTCGTCCCCGTGCGCACGGCGGACGGTAAGCCCGCTCGCGGTCGACCTCGCGTGTTGCGTCCGCCTCGCACCGAGCTCGGGTGCTCAAAGTGTCGCTACGCCGCCAAGGGCTGCGGCAAGTGTCGCGAGGAACTCGAAGAAGCCAAGCTGCTGCTCGCGCGTAAAAAGTAGCCCTACGTTGTGTGTACTTGTATTACTCGAATCATCGTCGACGACTGTCGACGCTTCGCCATCGCGCGACGCGCCGACGCGAAAATCATCATCACATCACACGTATCGTCGTCTTATTACACGAACCCGACGCCGCTGCTATGAGGCGACCGCGTTCCCAGTCTAAAGCGTCTCGCTCGCCTCGCCTACGTAAACGTAAACGCCGCCGAGCGTCCCTGTCTCCCCGCCCCGTGTCGCTCTCCGCTACTCCCCACGCTCGTCACCACCCCCATCCTTCGCATCTTCGTCAGCGTGCTCGACAACCAATCCAGTCCCTCGTACAGCCCCAGCCCTTGCGTCGCGCACGACGCCTGCACGTGCCACCTCCGTCCCTTCAGCGACGGCAGTTCAAACGCCTCCACCAGCTCCGCCGTCGTCATCGCCCCCTTCAGGTCCTGTTTATTCGCGAATATCAATATCGCGCTGTTTCGCATGAACGCGTCGTTGACGATGCTGTAAAACTCCTCCTTCGCTCGTCTCGCGCGCTCTCGATCGAGGCAATCCACCACGAAGATCAACCCGTCCGTGTTGTTGAAGTAATGCCTCCACAGCGGTCGCAGCTTCTCCTGTCCGCCGACGTCCCAGACCGTGAACACGACGTTCTTGTACTGCACCTTCTCGACGTTGAACCCGAGCGTGGGCACCGTGCTCAGGACCTCGCCGATGTGCAGCTTGTACAGGATCGTCGTCTTCCCGGCGGCGTCCAGGCCGAGCATGACGACGCGCATGTCCACGTTGCCGAAGTACTTGTCGAACAGCGTCCGCGCCTGGCTCAGCGCCGCGCCCATGGCGCGCGACGGCGACGGCGCGCGCGGCAGATTGTGACGCATCGATTCGCGCGCGCGAGCACCGTCATGGCGCGCGACGACGACACGAACGACGACGAGGACGCGCTGATCGATTACGAAGCCATGGAGGCGATGGACGACGCCCGCGCGGTCGACGCCGAACGCGAGGTCGAGGAGGGGGAGGTGACGGCGCGCGACGCTCGGGACGCGCGCCGCGCGGCGACGACGACGACGCGCGACGACGACGCGATGCTCGACGTCGACGATCCGACGCGCGTTGAGATGCGCGAAGAAGATTTCAAGTGCGCCGAACGCGTCGCGGCGACGATCGAGGAGCCGAAGCGACACCTGATGCGAAGGCTCGCGCGCGCGTTCGGCGGCGACGCGATGGACGCCGCGCTGCGAGAGACGCTTCGAATCGAACGCGAGGGCGGGTCGAAGTACGAGGCGGGCGCGACCGGGAGCGGGATTTGGCGACGACGCACCAAGGCGGGGTGCTTTTTGTGGGTGTTCAAGCGCGCGCACGGCGGGGCGAAACTCGAGGCGGCGCTGCGAGAGAGCAAAGCCGTCGACAAGGCGCTGCGCGCGAGACGGCGAGGCGAATTCGGCCGACGGGGGGGCGCGCGCGGGCGCGGGCGCGGGCGCGGGTGACATCGGGTGATCGCGAGGTGACGTCGCGCGCGCGCGGCGAGCGCGCGACGAGTGCGGAGAATAGGAATAGGAATAGCGCTGTACGTTGAACGTCGAACGAGACGCGAGGCGACGAGGCGCGACGAGCGCACACGCACGCGCGCGCGTCGGCGCCCGCGCGATTCTCCGGACGCGCGCGCGCGATCGATAGAACGCGCCGCGATGCCTCGCGTCGGCGCCGCGCGCGTCTTCGCGCCGTCAGCGCGCGCTATGAAGCCGCCGCGCGAGCGTTTGGATAACGCCGCTCGACGCCCGCGCGCCGCCGTGCGCGCGCGTCACGCCGCGGTGGACGGTGACGACGCCGCGGACGTGGATACCACGTCCATGCCCGCGATTTACAGCGCCCCGGACGGGAGCAAAGAGGCGGCGGTGCTGGAAAAGCTGCGACGGGTGATCGACCCAGACTTTGGCGAGGACATCGTAAACTGCGGCTTTGTCAAAGCGCTGAACGTGGACGAAAGCGCGGGAAACGTGCTGTTTGCGATTGAATTGACGACACCGGCGTGCCCGGTGAAGGCGGAATTCGAACGGCAGGCGAAGGCGTTCGTCGGGGAGTTGGAATGGGTGAAGAACGTGCGGGTGACGATGACGGCGCAGCCGGCGAGAAACGACGCGCCGGAGACGGTTGAGGGATTGCGCAGAGTGCGACACATCATCGCGGTGAGCTCGTGTAAGGGCGGAGTCGGGAAATCGACGACGAGCGTGAACTTGGCGTACACGCTGGCCATGATGGGGGCAAAGGTGGGGATTTTGGACGCCGACGTCTACGGACCGAGCTTGCCGACGATGATTTCGCCCGAATCGCCGGTGTTAGAGATGGATAAAGACACGGGAACGATCACGCCGGTGGAGTACGAGGGAGTGAAGGTGGTCTCGTTCGGGTTCGCCGGACAAGGGAGCGCCATCATGCGCGGACCGATGGTGAGCGGGTTGATTAATCAACTCTTGACGACGACGGATTGGGGCGAGCTGGATTATTTAATTCTCGACATGCCACCGGGAACTGGGGATATTCAGTTGACGCTGTGCCAAGTCGTCCCCATCACCGCTGCGGTCGTCGTGACAACGCCGCAAAAGTTAGCCTTCATCGACGTCGAAAAAGGTGTGCGCATGTTTGCCAAGCTAGCGGTGCCGTGCGTGAGCGTCGTAGAAAACATGAGTTACTTTGAAGTCGACGGCGTCAAACACAAACCCTTCGGCGAGGGCAGTGGCGCGGCGATTTGCGAGCAATATGGCGTGCCAAACTTGCTGCAAATGCCCATCGTGCCCGAGTTGAGCGCGTGCGGGGACACCGGTCGGCCGCTCGTGTTACGAGACCCGACGTGCGAGACGAGCTCGAGGTACCAAGACGTCGCCGCCACCGTCGTTCGAGAGGTCGCTAAGCTTAACAACGGAAAGAAGCCGCGCGTCGATATCGATCCAGGTTATGATGGCGCGTTTCGCGTCGAACTTCCCGGGGAGAATGACGATAAGCCGTTTTGGATCACGGCGAAAAACGTTCGCATGTCCGACACGAGCGCTCGCGTCAAGGGCAGCGACGAGTCCCCGGACAGGCTCTTAAACGGCACCCCGATCCCGGACGATATCGCTCCGATAGAAATGTCCGTCATCGGAAACTACGCCATGTCCGTGACGTGGCCGGACGGCTTGAGCCAGGTCGCCGCCTTCAACACGCTCGCCAAGCTCGAGCGTCTCCCCGCGCGCGCGTCTTGATGGACGCGCACCACGCGACGTAGGCCAACATTCAGTATTACATTAGAGCATTCGTGTGTCAGAGCTTACGTCGCTCGCTCGCTCGCTCGCTCGCTCGCGATGCGTCCCGCTGTCCCTACGCGTCCCGCTGTCCCGCTGTCCCGCTCACCTCGGTGGCGCTTTTCGACGAGACGAGTCGTCGCGTCAGAGCGCGACCGGTCGACCGGGCGCGCGGCGCGCGCGCGCGGCGGATGTCCGCGGACGCGTTCGCGCGATGGAAATCCGTCTCGCGCGCGCGCGTTCGACGCGGAGAGACGATGCGACGCGCGTTCGCGGAGTGGCGATTCGTCGCCTCTGACGCGGTGCGACGCCGCGCGGCGCGCGCTGCGGTCGCCGATGCGCGTCGCGCGCGGGCGCTCGCGCGCGCGTTCTCCGCTTGGCGCGAGCGCAGCGCGCGCGCGGATCCAGCGGCGCGATTGGAGGCGCATCGCGCGCGATGGGCGAGACGACGCCGACGCGGTTGGCTGCGAGCGTGGTTTCGAGCGGCTCGAGAGAGCGCGCGCGAACGACAGCGCGCGTTGGACGCGGTCAGGGATAAAGAAGTGCTCGAGGCGAGGTTGATGGTGCTGCGAGCGACGGCGGAGCGGGATGCGGCGATGGAGAAGGCGAAGGCGACGGAGAATTTGTATCGCGCGATGGAGTTTAGAGAGCGCCAGACGGCGAAGAGACGGAACGAGAAGGCGGTGGTTCGACCGCACGTCCCAGTCAGCGATGGTCGCGAAGCGCAGAAACGTAAAGCGCTCGTACGCATTCTCCACTCGCTTCGAGCGCACGCCGTGGCGCAGTTGGAGCGCATCGATGGGCTCGAGTACGACGAACGCATTCGCAACGCCGCGCGGATCGGGCGATAGTTTGTTTACGAAGATTGTTGTATCATAAACTCTAGCTACGTAAAACTCGTCGACGTCTAGTAATCGCGAGCCTTGCGGTCCGGCTTGGAGAGCAAATCGGTGAATTCCTGCGCCGGCGGCTTCGCGAAACGAGTCTCAGCCCACAAATCCGGCGTCAAGAAGCCGTAAGAATTCTTGAGCGCTTCGTACGTCGCCTTCACGGAGTTACCGAGCGTACGGGTGTGACCTCTAGAGCACGTGTACACGTCGTGGAGACCCGCCATGGCGAGCACCTTCTTAACGGTACCGGACGCGACGATACCCGCACCACGCGGCGCCGGGATGAGACGAACGTGCACGGAACCGCACTTGCCGTGAACCTTGGTCGGGATGGTGTGCGGCTCACCGAGCTTGGAGCCCCAGTAACCTCGGCGCACCGGAACGATGTTGAGCTTGGCCAAAATCATAGAACCTTGGATCGAGTGCGCGACTTCCTTGCACGCCTTGACACCGAGACCGATGTGACCGTTGCAGTCGCCGACGACGACGAACGCCTTGAAGCGCATGCGCTGACCCGCCGTGGTTTGCTTTTGAACCGGGCAAATCTTCATAACTTCATCCTTAAGCTCCCCACCGATGAAGTGTTCAACGATTTGGTGCTCCTTGATCGGCAAAGAGAACAAGAAGATGTGTTCGAGCGACTTGATCTTCCCTTGTTGCACGAGACGACCGAGCTTGGTGCACGGCACCCACACATCCTTGTCGTCGCCGCCGCGTCCGCGTCCGCGTCCGCGTCCGCGTCCGCGATCGCCGCGTCCGCGATCACCGCGACCGCGATCACCGCGACCGCGTTCACCACCGCGGCCGAAACCGCGGGAGAATCCGCCTCGATCAGACATTATTCGCTGTGTTCTGCGCGCGAGACAGTCGCGTCCCAAAGTCAGTCCCATCGTCCGTCGATCACAGATCGCCATCCTCCATCCCACGCCCGCGTCCATTCCCACCCCACGCGCGCGCGAACGACGCGAGAGCGTTTTTATCATCCGATTCCACGCCCTCGCGCGTCGTTCGACGCTCGCGCGCGGCGCGACGCGCGTTCGCGTTCGCCGCGATCGCGATGTCGCAAAGCCCTAACGCCGACCGTCGTCGCGTCGTCGCCGTCGCGCGCGCGACGTCGATCGAGCGGCGCGGCGTCGCGCGACGAGAGTGATGCGCGCGCATCGCGCGGTCGCGTCGTCGGGGTCGCACCTCGAGTCGACGCTCGTTCGCGAGCGCGTTGAAAAGACGGAGCGGGACGCGCCGCGCGCGAAGGGTTTCGCGTGCGTGAGTATCGTGATAAACACGGATTTTGGCGAGGGCGCGGGTCGACGGCGCGCGCGACGGCGCGCGCGACGACGCGCGACTGTGTCTACGACGTTATGTATTACAGGTCACGATACACGTGTTCCATCGTTTATTAAGACGCGCTGTGGGTCGGGGTTGGGGTTTGGCCGACGTCGGCGATGCCCTCGAGACCGGCGAAATTGTCGGCGGCGGCGGCGAGGTCGGTTTTCGAAGCGTCGGCGACGGCGGATAACGACTTTCGCAGAGGGCTGTTCGCGGCGCGTAAACGGACGGCGTTGATGACCAAACGAACGCAGTGGAACTGGAAGAGTGCGATCCAGGACGCGCGAACGCCGAAGCCGTTGGCGGATAAAATGGACAGGGTGACGCAGCTCAGCGCGGCGTTGGGGACGTAGGAGAGAGACATGAAGACGCCGTCGCGCGCGGCGAGGAGACAACCTTCGGATGCCATGCTACCAGTGTGCGCGAAAAGCGCCAAGGCCATGAATGGGATGGCTTGATTCATGAGATCGATCACCGGCGCGCTCTTCGTGAACATTTGCGGGAACAGGCTCGGCACTAAACCGCTCGTGGCGGCGTTGAAGCCGCCGATGACGACTCCGACGAGCATGATGTTGAACGCGAGCTTGGAAGCCTTTTCAAAGTTACCGAGTTGAGGCGGTAAGAAGGCCTGCGCCGCCTGACTCACGCCCTCGCCGACGACGGCGAAGAAAAAGTACACGGTGAAGAGCACGCCGTTCGCCGCGGACGCCTCCGGGGAGATGGCCGTCGCGGATCGCACTATGGCACCAACAAAGATACACTTTATGAGCGCCACCATCATCACCGGCCCGGCGACCGACTTCAAACGCTCGAGATAATCATTTCTCGGCTTCTTAAATGGTAGACGCAACGCTGGTGCGCCCACGTTGCGCACCGCGCGCGATTCCTTCGTCGACGAAAACGCCGACGTCTTCGCGCGCTCCTTCGCCTCGCGCAACATTTCCTTAACCTTGTCTATTTGCGGCCCTCGACGCACGAGCGCTCGGATGAGGAGCGCCATGGTGATGACTTGTGATGCGCTCGTCGCCCAGGCGGCGCCGGCGATCCCCCAACCTAACCCGGTGACGAACCATAAATCCAGCACGAGGTTGAGCACCGTCGTCAGCGTCACCGCCTTGAGCGGCGTCCACGGATCGCGAACGGCTAAAAACGCGGACTGCGCCACCGCGCTGATGATCCCCGCGGGAAGTGCCAATATTCTAATCACGCTGTACGCGCTCGCGTAGGGCAAAAGCGCCACATTCGCGCTCCCCACGTATCTCGCGAGCGCCGGCTCGTGCGCCGCGATTAACAAAACCGCCGAAATCGCCGCCACCCCCGACGCCGTCATGATCGCCGACGCCACCGTGCGCTCGTCTTCATCCTCCGCCCCACCGCGTCTCGCGAGCAATCGATCCTGTCCCACCATCGACGTCGTCGCCACGGCGAACCCGGTCGCCAGCAAATAAAACGGATACCCCGCGTACACGCTCCCCGGCGCAATCGCCGCGAGCTCCAGCGTCCCGCTGCTCAGCCCGACCACCGACGTGTCCACCAGCGACAGCAGCGGATCGCACAGCCATATCGCCATCGTCGGCAGCGTGAATCGCATCAAATCTTTCACCGACGCCTCCTTCGTCGCGTCGTCGTCGTCGTCCGAGTCGCTCGAGTCGTCGCTCGAGTCGTCGTCCCTCGTCCCGCGCGTCGTCCCGCGCCCGCGCCTCGCCTCGCGCGCGTCGTTTTCGTCCTCGCGCGCCGCGGGCGCGAGAGCGGCGTCGACGGGCGCGTCGCGCGCGATCGGGCGTCGCGCGCCGTCGCGCGCGCCGTCGTCGCGCGCCGAGTCGCGGCGAAAAAGTCTTCGGGACGCCGCCGCCGACGCGCGCGCGAGGGCGCGCGGGCGCGCGGGCGGCGCGCGACGCGCGACGCGCGACGCGCGAGCGAGGCGCGCGCTCGGGACGCGGCGCGGCGCGAGCGGGCGAAGCATGGCGCTCGCGAGGCGCTCGCCTCTGAGGTTGGGCGTCGGCGCGCCGCGAGCGACGGCGACGCGGCGCGAAGAAATCGAACCGACGCGGCGCGAAGAAATCGAACCGACGCGGCGTCGATGAATCCCGGACGCGACACGCGCGAGAGGCGCGAGAGGAGGTTACGTAAATACAAGCGGCGAGACTACGAGGCGGAGGCGGCGTAGGCGATGGTCAAGGATTTGGCGACCGCCTCGACGCGCTCGACGACGCGCTCGGCGTCGTCGGCGCGGAGGCGCGCGCGGAATCTGGCGAGAAACTTGTCCGGGTGCCACCGCTTCACGCAGCGGTGGTACGCGAGCTTGCGCTCGCGATCGGTGGCGCTCGCGCCGCCGGCTTCGCGGTCGAGGAGCTCTTTCATTTTCGGCGGCCAAGGAACGTCGGCGTAGCGAAGCGGTTCCGACGACGCGCCCGAGTCGGCGTCCAACCGCGCCCAAGCTTCGTCGTACTTTTGCCAACGCCTCGCGCGCGATTTTTCCTTCTTCGCCCTATCTTCCGCTTTTTTCTCCGCCTTCTTCTCCGCTTTGCGAGACTCGCGCTCTTCGTCCTCGGCTTCCCACCGCGCCCACTTTTCCCGCTCCGCGCGCTCCGCCTCGGCGCGCGCGCGCGCGTCCTCGTACCCCACCCCCTCTTGATACCCACCGTACCCGAACGACCCCGTCCCCTGCACGACGTCGACGCCGTCGCTCGCGTTCCGATCGCGTCCCATCCATCGCGTCGCCGGCGCCGCCGCCGCCGCGTCTCGCGCCACCCACGCGCTTCCGTTCCACGCCCGCGTCGCC
>Ga0257114_1000074_pt1 | contig 76141 bp, 62 predicted proteins | sample SI112_10mmetaG_FD_190149 | JGI IMG/M metagenome (GOLD analysis project Ga0257114, IMG submission 190149) | Marine microbial communities from Saanich Inlet, British Columbia, Canada - SI112_10m | ecosystem: Environmental > Aquatic > Marine > Inlet | place: Canada: British Columbia | collected...
CGCGCGCATCGCGCGTTCGTCAGTCTCCGGCTTCGCGCGCGTCTCGCGCGCCGCGTCCTCCTCCCAACCCACCGCCTTCGCGCGCCATCGTTCGCGCGCGCGCGCGCCCTTCGCGACCGCGCGCGTCCGCCACCGCGCGCCGTCCGCGACGCGCGAAAACTTTTCGCATCGATCGCCGCACCTGCACGATCGGTAGATCGCGCACCGAGCGCAGGCCCGGCGTCCCGCGCGTCGTGACCTCCGTCATCGCGCGCGCGCCGGCGCGCGCGACGAATCCGCGCGCGGCGTCGCCGTCGAGCGCGTTCGAGCGACGAAACCGCGCGAAACGGTGACGCGAAACGCGCTCGAGCGAACGCGCGCGGAACTGGTCGCGGGCGCGCGACGCGCGTCGCGGTGTGCGGCGACGATCGCGCGCGCGCCCGTCGGACGATCGCTCGAGCGGTCGCGTCGGCACACGGCGACGCGGACGCGCGAGAACGATGTGCGTGCGACCGCGGGCGCGCCGCGCGGGCGAACGACGCGCGCGGGCGAACGACGCGCGCGGGCGCGGGCGAACGACGCGACGAACGACGCGACGACGTCGATCGCGACGACTGACGACGATCGCGACGACGACGACGCGACGACAGGACGGACGTGGAGGACGACGACGACGAACCGGTCGATCACAAGCCCGAGGTGGAGGAGAAGTGCATGCCGAAGTGCGAAAAGTTCGTCAAGCTGTACGAGGCGTGCGCGGAGAGGATCAAGGGAGACGAGACGGGGGAGGCGCACTGCACGGTGCGCGAGGCGAGGCGACCGAGAGACGCGAGAGACGCGAACGAGCGAACGAGGACGGCGACGACGCGCGGAGACTGACTCGGGAAGACGATGGCGCGCGCAGGGGCAATATTTTGACATGTACAAGTGCGTGGATGAATGCGCGAAGGACGAAGTGATGCGACGCACGGCGTAGGGCGCGGTCGCGGCGCGCGCGCGACGGTTCGCGCGCGCGTGGGCGGGCGTAAATTTTAAGGGATCACGTTGTAATTGAAGCGCGCGCGATGCGTACGAATATTTCGCTGCGGTGCCTAATACATGCGTGGTCTAACTCTAGTGTGGCTCGTCGGCGACGCCTCGACGCGCCGCCGCTCGTCCAAATATAATCAATCAATCAATCAATCAATCAATCAATCAATCCGCGCGCGCGCTACCCGAACAGGAATCCAAACTTTCGCGCGCCTGTTCGTTTCTTCCGTCTCCCCGACGCCGCGGAAGGCGGCGGCGGCGGCGCCGCGAGGACGGCGCCGCCCGAGGTCGCCGTCGCGTTCGCGTTCGGGTCCCCGAACACATCTATATAAGGCGCATAAAACGGCCTTCCGCTCGCGAGCGCGAGCGAACCGACGAACAACACTCCGATGCACACCCTCGCTCGTCGCGTGCCGCGCTTGAGCTCTAATTCGCGCTTGTGGTCGCGTTCAGACGGCGGATGTCCTTGGTGGTGGTGATTCACCCGCTGTCCCGCGCCCGTCGTCCCCGCGCCGCTCTCGCGCTCGCCCGACGCGGTCGCGGTGCCATCACCGCCGCCGTCGGCGTCGCCGCCGCCGCCGTGCGTCGGTCGCCGGCGCGCGCCGATGCACCAGGCGTTCATGCGTCCGGGTGTGCGGCGGCAGTGCGCGCCGGGCGTCATGGCGACCGCGTCGCGCGCGCTTCAGCACCGCGTGGGCGCGCGCGGACGTCGCGCGGGGCGCGCGCCGCGCGCGCGGACGCGCACCGCGCGCGCGAGGGCGGCGGAAATGCTCGGAGAGATGCTGACAAGAGAAGACTTGCTGCTCCGGTGCGCGCCGTGGGGGAACGTGTGCGTGGTGTACGGCACGCACTACGTCCCGATCGCGCTGCCGAGCATCTTGGGATCGTTAGTGCTGTTCGCGCCGCTGGTGTGGGCGGTGAAGGAGGTGCGCGCGAGAGATGTGGAGATTTTTAAGTTGAGAGAACGCCTGGGCGAGACCGACGACGAGACGTAGCTTTCGGAGACGAACGCGCGCCGCCGGCGCGAAGTGTGTTGTACATTGATTTATGATTAAGCCAACTCGAATACTACCCTACGCCGCGGCGCTCTTGGATTCGCGCTCGTTGATCTCCGCGTCGCTCGACTCGAGACGTAAAATCAAGTCGGCTTTGTTGCCGCCGACTTTGCACCCGCGCGCTTTGAGTTCTTTCCTCAATTCTTCCCCAGTCATGCCGAAATACGGCCCGAAGTACGGCATCGCCGCGCCCTCTTCGCGGTCGACGACGCCTCGGTCGGCGAGCGCGGCGCGTACGCGAGAACACAGTTCGTCTTCCTCTTTCGCCGCCGCGCCCCCGTCTGCGACGTGCCCGTACGCGGCGATGAGCAACGACTCGGCTCTCCCGTGATCCTTCTTCCGCTTCAGCTCGCCGGCGATCTCGGGAAAAAGCATCTTCGCCATCGCGATCGAATCATCCTTCGTGCTTCCCTTGAACTTCAACCCCATCGCCGCTTTCCACGCCTGCGGCTTCACCACGCGCACTTCAAATTCCTCCGCCGCGAGCACGCCTCGCCACAGCCCGAAATTATACCCTTGCACGAACGCCGTCTGCGCGCTGAACCCGAACTCGACCCCGCCCTCTTCCAAATACACCCTCGTGCCTTTGGGCACGCCCAGCGCGCGCACCGCGCCGCGCATGGCGTCCGGGTCCAGTCGCAGTCGCGCGCGTCCGTTCACCGTCACCGTGCTCGTGGGATTGTCCCGAACGTTCACGCTTCGCACCGAGCCCACGGACGCGCCCGAGATCACGCACAGCGCGCCGTGGGCGTCGGAATCGCACCCGACGACGATCCAATCGTCGCGCGAGCGCGCTTCGGCGTCGGCATCGTTCGATGAAGACGCGCTTCGCGAAGCGCTCGAGCGGGACGACCGACGACGCGTCGCGAGCGCGTGCGCGCGGCGCAGCGGTGCGGACGCGGGCGCGGATGAAGACGCGCGCGCGGTTCTCGCGGTGGCGCGTCGCGCGGCGTTGGCGAGACGCGACGCGAGCATGGTGCGCGCGGTGGCGTGTGAGGAACGGCAAACGGCTTTTTGGCTCGAGCGCAGAGGAAAAAAACAAGGTTCGGGACTCCGTCGTCGCGTCGTTCGGGAGGCGAAGACGGGCGCGTAAACGCAGTAGAAAACTCGTATCACAAATATTAAGCGTACTTGTCGTCTACGAAAGATCGATCCTTCAAACCGAGTCGTAAAATGACATCCGCGTACCTATCGCCGTCGGTGCGTCGGAGGTACTTTAAAAGCTTCTTCCGGCGCTCGAGCATGGCCATGAGCCCGTGACGGCTGTGCGTGTCCTTTCCATGTTCACGCAAATGTTCCGTCATGAGCTTAATGCGCATGGTCAAGTTGGCGATTTGTACTTCGCTCGACCCCGTGTCGTGTTCGTCGCGCGCAAACGCGGCTCGCTCTTCGGCGAGCGCGCGCTTGTTCACGTCTCCCCTCGACATGTTGGTCTCACTCAGATACTTTTTCACTAATTCGGGTTTGATTTCACCAGACTTTTGATTCAAGTCCAGCGAACGTCGGCTCGATCGACCCTCAGCGGCGTCTCCGGCGGCGACGGACGTCGTCGAAACAATCGACTTCGCCCAGCGCGTCGCCGGCGCCCACTGGCTGCCTAACTCACTACTCATCAAACATCCTCTCATACTCTCCAAACTATTAACAGCGAACGACCGCACCGCCGTCGCACCTTTCAAACGATTTCCGAAAACACTAATCATCTTCTCGTCGTTTACGCTTGGTTAGAGTTCGGCGAGCGCTTCTTGCCAATGCCCACGACGACGTTCACGAAACGACGGTTGTACTTGATGCGTTGGAACGCGCGGCCCTTGGGCTGCTTCTTCTTTTCTTGTTTCGCGACCTTCGGGGTTTGACCACGAACCTGATCAACGCGTAAGAAATCGCTTCGTCAGTCTCGCGTTCGCGCGCGTCTCAGCCCTAGTCCCTCGCCCGCCATCATCCATGGATCGCCCCGTCGCCCCGCGCCCCCACGCCGACGCATCTCGCGCCCCGTTCCCGCCCGCGCGCGATGTCCGACCCCATCCATCGCGCCATCTCATCGCGACTCCCCGCGTTCGCGCGTTCGAAGCGACGCCGCGCGTCGATCGCCGCGCGCGTCGTCGATCGCCGCCGTGCGAAGCCCTAACGCGACGATCCCACGCCGCGCGCGCCGCGCCGCGCCGAACGCGCGCCGCGCGCGCCGTATCGATCGAGAAGAATATCGTGTACGTACTTTACCAGCGCGAGCGAGCGAACCGTGGACCTTTCCCATGGCTTCGAGACGATGTGTGACGCGCGCGGCGATGGCGCGTCGAGGCCGAAAAACGTTTGAAGCGCCGCACGCGTGTGATTTTTGACCGAGTCTCGAAAGCACCGTTCGTGACTCATAAGTAGCGATGATAGCGCTCAAAGTATCTTAAATGCGTCTCGGCGGACGCGCGGGTGATTTTCCGCGCGTCCGCCGAGAGCGCGACCGCGAGGCCGGCGCGCGCGTCATTACTTCACGCCCGCCACGCGAACATGTCGCCTCTCCCGCTCGCCGAGCCTTTGCTCGATGAAAACGACCAACGGTGCGTGAAGAAAAATATTCGCGACGCGCGCGCGCGCGCGACGGCGTCGATGGACGCGCGCGCGCGCGGTGAGGGACGCGCGAACGATGGGGCGCAACGTTCGAATTTGAAATCGCGCCGGTGCCGGGAATCGTTTCGCGGGGCTGGACGCGCGCGCGACGCGCGATGGCGCGGTTTGGGGGGCGAAGACTGCGTGAGGGATTTCGGCGCGCGCGTCGGCGCGGGCGACGGCGCGCGCGAGGCGCGGGTGGTGTGGGAGGTTGGGGAAGATGACGTCGTGGATGATTTTCGAGTCGTTTAGTTGAAAAAGACACTGACGGAGGTTTCGCGCGCGTTTCGCGGTCGCTCGCAGGTTCACGATGTTCCCGATTCAGTACCCGCAGGTGTGGGAGATGTATAAGAAGGCTGAGGCGTCTTTCTGGACCGGTGCGTGCGCGAACGAGCGCGTGGGGTGACGTCACGTCGAACGCTGCGCAAAGTTTGAAATCGCGCGGCGCGCAAGAGAGCGAAGGGCGAACGGGACGCGTGACTGACGGTATATCGACGCGATCGCGCGTGTTTTTGTGCGCAAACAGCGGAGGAAGTCGATCTGTCGGACGACATGAAGCACTGGGAGACGCTCACGAAGGATGAGAAGCACTTTGTCTCGCACGTGCTTGCGTTCTTCGCCGCCTCGGACGGCATCGTACTCGAAAACCTCGGCGTTCGTTTCATGGGCGAGGTTCAGATTCCGGAAGCCCGCGCGTTCTATGGCTTCCAAATCGCCATCGAGAACATTCACTCCGGTACGTCGAGAGATGCGCTCGATTCTTGCGATTGGAGAAGGAATTTCCACCTCGCGCGCGCAAACGCTCTCGAATTCAAACCGACTGACTCAAAACGCTTTCTTCATCGTTCGCAGAAATGTATTCTTTGTTGATCGATCAGTACATCAAGGATCCGGTGGAAAAGAACCACCTGTTCCGTGCCATCGATACCATCCCGTGCGTGAAGAAGAAGGCTGACTGGGCGTTGAAGTGGATCGACTCGAGCGACTCGTTTGCCGAGCGTCTCTTGGCGTTCGCGTGCATTGAAGGCATCTTCTTCTCTGGTTCTTTCTGCTCCATCTACTGGCTCAAGAAGCGTGGCTTGATGCCGGGCTTGACCTTCTCCAACGAGCTCATTTCTCGTGACGAAGGTTTGCACCGCGATTTCGCGTGCTTGTTGTTCAGCATGTTGAACAACAAGCCGAGCGAAGAAACCATTCGCAAGATTGTCACCGAGGCTGTTGAAATCGAGAAGGAGTTCGTGTGCGACTCTCTTCCGTGCGCGCTCGTGGGCATGAACTCCGGCATGATGAGCGACTACATTGAATACGTCGCCGATCACTTGTTCTCCTCTTTGGGCTTGGCCAAGGAGTACAACGCGACGAATCCGTTTGATTGGATGGAACTCATCTCTCTTCAAGGTAAGACGAACTTCTTCGAGAAGCGCGTCGGCGAATACCAAAAGGCGGGTGTCATGAACTCTATCGGGGGTGGCAACGCGAACGCGTTCTCCCTCGACGAAGACTTCTAAGCGTAACGGGCATATGAGGAAGTTATTTCATGATTTTAGCGAGAGCGAGGCAAGAGTGTATGAGTTATCAGCGACGTCACGACGACGCGACGGTATATATTCACATCACATGTATCAACCGGTAGAGGGGAGTATCTTATAGCCACTCGAATGGGCGGGTTCGAGGTCGGTCGTTCACGATTTACGAGAAACGACGCGACGTGTTTTAACGAAAATGACGAAACATCGATAAAAGAGTCTTCGCATCGCGACTCGTCTACGCGTGCGCCACTACATGTCGTGCTAACGCTATGTCCTACTTTGTGCTACTTGAACGCGCGCGAGGAGTCGTGAATATTTCGCTCAAAGCGATGTACCGATCGCCGCACTGCCGCCGCGCTTGGATCGCCGAAGTCGACGCAGCGCCACCAAGGTGAAGAACGCGAAGGCCAACGAAATTGTCCAAGGGAAACGGCGCTGTTCATCACCAACTGCGAACGATGAAGATGACGCGACAGCCGGCACGACGCTTTGATGTTTGAAATTTATGTCGGGGTGCTGGTCGAGCATGGATACGAGCGTGATGGGCGCTCCGAACCACGCTTCGACGACGGCGTCGCGCGTCTCCTTCGTCGTCGGGTTGAACGCGCGATGACAATCCTCGAAAGGCGCATCGAGATCGCCGTATATTTCCCACGTGTACACCACGGGCACCTTCATCTTTTCGTATATGTAATCAGTCGCCGTACCGTGCGCGAGGTACCCCACGCCCTTCCCGCCCGAACCGAGCGTGCACTTTTTCGCGCAGTGCTCGGCGTCGATGACGCGCGCGAAACGCATCATCGCCTCCGCCCCCGCCCCAGTGGGCTCGCGCGCGACGTGATCATACGGCGTGAATATCGCCGACATCCCACTGTGCCAATTCACCACCGCGTGCGGCTCGAACGACGCGACGAGATCCCGAAATATCCGACTCTCCGGCTCGCTAAACGGCGCCGTCCCCGGAAACTCCTCCTTGGGATCGTAATCCGGCGCCTTCACCCCCCAATTCACCCCCCAATTCCTATTCGGGTCCACCCCTCGCCCATTCTTCCGCTCGCACGGATCCCCCCTCTCCACCAGCTCCCGTCCTCGCTCGTTCTCCATCGGCACCACCGCGAACGTCGTCGCTCGAAGCGTCGCTCGCAACCGCGTCTCGTCCACACCCCTCCCGCGCGCCAGCGCCACCACCGCGTCCTCACCCTCCGCCATCGTCTCCAGCAATCGCACCGCCGCGTCCACGGGCACCAATTCCCGTCCGTGTTCTCCGTAATTCTTCGTTCGAGTCGTCGCCGCGCGCGTCGTCGTCTCGTCAGTCCCGCCCGCTCGCGCGCGCCTCTCCCCTTCCCCTCCGCGCGCTCGATCTCGCCCTCGCGCGACGCACCAGCAGCACGCGCAATTTATCACCGTCCTCCCTCGCGTCCGCGCCGCTCAGCCGCGCGTACACGACGTCCACGCGCGCGCGGTATCCATCCGTCGCGTCCTCGCGCGTCTCCATCGTCATCGTCCCCGCCGCGCGTCCGCGTCGCACCGCGCGCGCCACGGCGTCGCGCACCGCGCGCGCGTCCATCGCGGTGGCGCGCGCGCGCGCGTCGCGATGGACGCGGTCGCGCGTTCAGCGACTCGGAGTGTCGAGGGGAATGAACGACCGCGCGGCCGCGGGCGCGTCGTCGCCACTCGTCGACGCGCGAGCGCGCGCGCGCGCGAGCCCGGACGCGCGCGCGACGGCAACGATGCGCACGCGCGTCGTCGGCGACGCGGCGACGCGGAACCGCCGCGCGACGCGCGCCGAAGCGGCGGAATCATCGCCGACGATGCGTCGGGCGAACCGTCGGCGACGGCGCGACGGCGCGACGACGGCGCTGACGCTGACGCTGACGCTCGCGCTGCTCGACGCGGCGACGGCGATGACGATGCGCGTTCGAGGGACGCTGGAGACGCTGACGCGGGCGTGCGCGACGAGCGAGAGCGCGAGCTTTGAGTTTACGCAGCGGGACGGCGGCGCGACGACGCGGTGCGTCTTCGCGCCGTACGACGTCGTGCGCGAGGCGGAGCGCGCGAGCGCGAACGCGACGGCGATGAAGGCGATATTCGTCGAACGCGACGCGAACGCGGAGATATTCGCGCAGAACATGGTTGGAATCGATGACGAGGGGGTGGCGGCGGCGCTGGCGGCGAACGCGAGCGCGAGCGCGGATTACGAACGCGCGAAGGCGGTGAACGCGAGCGCGCACGCGGCGGTGGAGGCGGCGCTGGCGATCGCGGATAGTGGGACGGCGACGCAGGTGAGCGCGAGCGGGAGCGAGGCGACGTACGGGTGCTCGATACCGGCGGGCGCGGGGGGGGTGTACGCGGTGGTGGCGGCGGCGGATCCCGCGGGAGGCGTGACGGACGTCACCAAGCCCGACAGTTCGAAGACGATTCGAAGGACGAGTCTGCGCGATTATTCGCCGAAATCGGGGCCGTCGACGGGGGGGACGGTGGTGACGTTTAGCGGCGACGGTTTCAACGACGTCGCGGGGTCGACGATGAATTGCTCGATTAGCGACGGCAACTCCGTCGTCGTGCAGCGGGCGACGCATCTGCCGGACGGGACGGTGACGTGCGAGATGCCCGCGCAGTCCGGGGTCATCGACGTGAAGTTAGTGTACCCCGACTCGTGCTACGAAACGGCGCAGTTTCTGTACTATCAGAATCCAGACGTGCTGTTGGTGATTCCGCGACACACGCCGCGTTTCGGGCGGAACAACTTTAGCGCGTACGCGACGAATACGTATTACGCCTCGCAGTACGGACCGGGCGGGAGCGACACGACGCACGCGGGTAAAGTGAACGTGACGTGCGCGCTCGGAATGGGGACGTCTTCGAATCAAACGGCATCGGCCATCGCCGTGGTTCCGGGAGTGGTGTCGGCGTCGGGGCAAGCCATCACGTGCATGGTTCCCGACATCACGATTCCTATGGGAACGCACGACGTTCGCGTATCCTATAACGGTCAGCAGTACATGCTACCGAATTTGGTGCTCACGGATCCGTCGAAGGTGTCGATCGTCGCCCGTGGTCCGGTGCTTCGGACGAAGCATTATTACTCCACCGCTCAAAACGGTAACGAAGACGCGCGCGTGATCGCGGTGCCCGTGGAGCTAGAAGGCGTCAATAGAAGATTAGTGAGCGTTGGGGTGAATGTGACGTACGGGGGCATATCTCAGATGCCCGGAACGAGCGGTGATCAAGCGTTGGTTCAAGTAACGCACGCCAGCGCGAGGGACAACGCCACGGACGCGGGCGGCGATTACGACTTTAGCGTCAGCCCGACGACGCTTCACTGGATGGCGGGAGAATCGGGAGAAAACTTCGTGTACGTTCGAATCAGGAACGATCGCGTGCACGAAAACGCATTGGAGGCGCTCACGCTGACGCTCGTCGACGCTATGAACGCCGATATCGAGACTGATTTCAAGAATAAATCAGCTGTGGTGACCATCGCCGACGACGACCCGGCGCCGTTGTTCGGCGTTCGAGCCCGCAATGTCGCATTTCCGCCGTTATATCGTTATTCACAGGAAACCGTGAAAATACCCATCGATATAATTGGCGGCGGTAATTTCGCCCTGCCCGCGGTGATCGATTACGAAATTGTGACGAGCGGCGCGGCTTCATCGGCGGTGGCGGGTGTGCACTACGCCGCCGCCACGGGACGGCTGACGTGGATGCCTGGTGATTACGGTAAGACGCAGTACGCTGAAGTCGTACTCGATTGGAGCAATATCCCTTCTGAGGCAAGCTTACGATTACACGTCAACCTCACCGCCGTCAGCGAGTCACGGGTGGCCGCTATCCCGTCGAGTTTTGTCGAATCTGAAGATGCGGCGTTGTTCATATTTGGCGTTCCGCCCGGATCTTGTCCGCCTGGTACGCGACGAACGGATCCAACTACGTACGTGGCGCCGCCACCCGTTCCTCAGGCACTCAGCCCTCCTCCGCCATCGCCACCACCGCCCTCAGTGAGCGTGGATTCGGCTATTTTGTCCTTGTCAGTCGTCGCCAACACCACCGTGGCGATGTCGAGCGTGTTCCCTTACGTTCCGGATGGCATCGCCATTCAGCCCGCGTTTGATCCGACAAGACACACGTACACTGCGACAGTCCCTCATGGCGTCACCGGTGTGCAAGTGTTCTATCAGTTTCGACAGTCGACGACGTCCATCACGACGACTCTGAGCGCTCGACGGCGATTGCTCGCGGCGAGCCTCGTGAATATGAAGTATTTCACGTTGAACCAAGGCGACAACGTGATTCGATTGATCACCACGTCACCGAACGGGCAATCCAGTGAGACATATCGATTGACTATAGAAAGGCTGGCGATGGTGGCGAATCCTCCCTCACCGCCGCCGCCACCACCCGCGCCGCCTTCTCCTCCTCCGCCGCCACCTTGGACCCATCCGTCGCCACCACCACCCGAAGGTGCTTTACAGGCTCCACCAGCGCCACCGGCACCACCGGCACCGACACCACGGCCGACGGAACCGCGAGATAACGCCACGTGCACGTACTGCTCCGCGGGATCCTTCGCCTCCGACATGAACTCGCTACAGTGCCAGCTGTGTCCGCCTGGTTCTGCATCGCCGAGCGTGTTGACTAAGGCGTGCGTACAATGCCCACAAGGTATGTACATGGCCGAATCTGGTGCGACGCAGTGTTTGCAGTGCCCACGCGACGCGTTCGCCAATGTGACGGGCGCGCGCTTGTGCACGCCTTGCCCGCGTCAGGCGACGACGTCGACAGCCGGATCGACGATGTGCAACGTATCCACCGCGCCGGTGGATCGCGCGCATCCCGATGTCTTTTACGTCGATGTTGTTTTTGGTGTTTCATTCCATCAAGCCGGAGGTTCTTTGGCAAACATGGCGGCGAACATCGGCGTTGATGCAGATGCAAACTCTGCATTCGTTCGCGCGATGGAAATCGACGTCGCGACAAAGTTCAACGTCACCCGCGGTTCGATTCGTCTGAATGTCGCTCAACCCGGTGCGACCGCGTCGACGCCAGCGGGCCGAAGAAGGCTCTTGCAAAGTGGCTCGTCCATTTCAGTGACGTGCTCGGCTTCTCAAAATTGCATTCGCGCCGTCGTAGTCACGGTGACGATGCAAGCCACGGAGATGTTGCGATTCGGCGTCGTGCGCGATTACGAAACTACAAAGGCGGCTATCGACGCGACGCGTGCGCAAGCGGCGGCCATATTGCTCACGCTTCGCAGCGATCCAGTGGCATTCTTTTCGACGACCACGGCGGGAATTGGTGGCGTGGTGCAGGGACAATTGTACGAAGATCCTAGCGGGTCGCTTATCGTCGAAAAAGAGCCGACGCCGCCGCGCGGAGTGCCAAACGTCTTCGGTGATGTCAACGTCGCCCTCATCGTCGTATCTTGCATCTGTGCCATGTTCGCTGCGTTTGTGGCGTACACGCTCCTCCGTCGCACGCGCGCGCGGCGTATGCTGACGAAGATTGAGAACGAAGTGATTGAGAGTGAGAAACGCAGAGTCGGTGTGCGTAAGGTGAAGGATTCTTCAAAAGTAACAGCCACCGTAAACAAGGCGACGTGGAAGAAAGTGTTAGCGCAAAAGGATGCACCAGACGATGCTGAAAAGGGTCAAGTGAAGAAGCAAATTCAGATGCGCGAACAGAGTCAAATTACGTTGGCGCACGTTTCGAGGTTTAAGCAAAGTCGTGAGTCGTCGGCGATTGAGAAGATGTGGCAAGCTCGAAACGAAAGAGCCGCGATTGGCGTCGGCATCCAACGGGTGAAAAGGTAAGGATTGTAACTTTTGTAACATTCACACTAGTCAAATCTAGGTTTTTGCTTGAGACGCCGCTCGTTTGGCATTCAACTTGGCGCGCGAATCGAAGTACGCCCTCGCCGTGTTGAGCATCTTGAACGCTTCCGTCGCTTGAGGGGAATTATCGTGCTTGTCTGGATGCACGAACACGGACAACTTTCTAAACGCATCTCTCGCCGCCGCATCGCCTTTACCATCGCTCGAGAGGTCACCTTCCCTCGCGGGTTTCACCGCGCATAATTCGGGATCTTTTGATCCGAGGCGCGCGCAAATTTTCGCCGGCGGCGCCCCGAACGACATTTGCCTGTTCAAATCTTTTCGCGCGGCCAAAAGAGAATCACACACCTTGGAAGTACGACCTTCGGCCTTCTTACACGCCGCCGTCAGGTGAGCGTCCACTTCGGCTTCAGTCTTTCCTTTGTTCGACGCGTCGAGGCGTTCGCGCAACGCCGCGAGGAAATCTGCACATACGCCGCACGCGGCGTTAGCTTCTTTGGACAGGCCTTTACCATCTTGACCGAAAAGAATGCAGCGGTGAACACCGCCCTTCTTGACGCCATCTTTCAAGGTCCCGTGCACGCCGCATCTCAACACGCGTTCAACGTTTTGGCGAGCGTTCTCTCGCCACGCCTCGGCCGCCGCCTCCGCCTTCATTTTGCGTTTCAGCTCCGCCTTCGCCGCCGCTTCCTGCTGTTTCGCCTTTAGAATCTTCGCCTTTTCTCTGGACTGTCGGATTTCTCGCCACTCGCGCAACTCTCTCTTCGCCCCCGCGAACCAAAAGTGACCGACGACGAGCGCGAACAACACGACGCCGACCGCGACGAGCGCGCCCCACAGGAGCGCCGTGCGCTTCTCGCTCGAGCGCCTCATTTGCTTTTTAATTCGCTCTTCCTCGTGATTGACGGCACACATCGATAAATACGCGACGCGCGACACCTGTCTCGCGTCGGCCAGCAATCGCGCGACGTCGTCGTGCCCGTACTTGGCCGCCAAGTCCGCCGCGGTGGCGCCCGGCAAGAACCCGCCTCGCGTCCTCGCGCGCAACCGCGCGCCCGCGTTCGCGAGAGGCACGACGACCTCCGGCTTACCCTCGATCGCCGCCGCGTGAAGCGGCGTGTGTCCCCGCGCGTCCACGCACTCGACGTCCGCGCCCGACGCGCACAGCGCGACCACGGATCGCGCGTCCCTCGCTCGGTGCAGCGCCGTCCGCTTCGACCCGTCTCTCGCGTCGCAATCGACGCCGCACCCCAACAACGCCTCCACCGCCCATCCATCCGCGCGATCACACGCCAGGTGCACCGCGTTCGATCCATCGCCCCGTCGCATCGATCCATCCGCGCCCTCTCGCAGCAGCGTCGCGATCATCTCCCTCGACGTCGCCTCCAGCAGCGGCGTCGATCCCGCCGCGTCCCGCGCGTTCGCGTCCACCCTCGCCCCCAGCGCGCTCGGATGCCGCGCCCCGTAATTCCGCCGCGCGTCCAGTATCGCCCGCGCGCACGCCCCGTCGCCTCTCTTCGCCGCTTCGTGCAGCGCCGTCCGTCCTCGGCCGTCTCGCGCGTCCGCCGCCGCGCCGCTCGCGAGCAGCGCCTCGAGCGCCCCCGCGTGTCCGCGCGCCGCCGCCGCGTGCGTCGCGCGCCGTCCCTCGTCGTCGACGCACGCGCGCAAGAGTTCAGGTCGCGCTTCGGCGTCGCGCAGCGTCCCGGCGACGTCGCCGCGCGCGACGCGTCGTCCGAACGCGCGCGCGTCGTCGTCCGCGCCGAGCGTCGCGCCGAGCGCCGGCGCGCGGCGCCGTCGCGCGCCGGCGTCGTCCATCGCGTCGCGGCGGTCGTCGCGCGCGTCACCGCATGCGGCGCGTCGGCGTCGCGCGCGCGCGTCGCGCTGCGCGGCGCGATGGACGACGGGACGTAACGGTCGCGCGGGACATCACATCATGGCGCGACGCGTCGGCGTCGTCGCGCTGTGCGTCGCGCTGTGCGTCGCGCGCGCGGTCGCGGCGGGCGACGTCACCACGGTGGACGCGTTCGCCGAGCGCGTGCTGCAGCAGGAGACGCGCGACGCCGTCGTCGTCGCGTTCACGATGGCGCGGTGTCCGCACTGCGCGGCGCTGAAGCCGCACTGGGAAGCGCTGCGCGACGAGTTCGCGGTGCGAAAGCGAACGGTGGACGTCCTGGAGATCGACTGCGGCGAGGCGCGGGAGGTGTGCGCGTGGCAGCGCGCGACGCGGTTTCCGACGATCAAGTATTACGTCCCGGGCGACGGCGACGAGCTGGGACGCGAGTACGGGACGAGCCGCGCGGCGACGTACGACGCGCTGGCGACGTTCGTGGAGCATTATTTGGAGAGGGCGCGCGATTGATCGAGGGCGAACGCGCGGTCGGCGAACGCGCGAGGCGACGATTCGCGACGTCGGGCGACGAGCGCTAGCGACGATAGGGCAATGCAACGCGGCTACGATTTCTTTTCGACTTTCGCGGCCGACGCGCCGTCGGCGGCGGCGTCGACGTCGCGCATTAAACTGACGAGCGCGCTTCTCCCGCCCCCGCGCGTCGTCGGGAGCGAACAATCCACCGCGAACGCCGTCCACATCGACGTCCCGAGCGCGGCGTGCGCCAAACTCGGCGGCGCGAACCGCGTCCATCCCAATCCCGATTCCCGCTCCGCGCGTCGGTTCAGCATCGTCAGCGTGACGTCGCACGCCGCTTTCGCGCCCTCGATCGTCCAAACCACCCGCGCGACGTCGCTTCGTCCGCCTCGCGACACCGTCGATTTCCACCACGCGCCGTCGTCGGCGTAGTCGTCGCCGAGCGCCTCGCGAAGCCGCGCGTCGTCGTCGATCGTCGAGCGCTCGCGCGCGAGCGATTTCGCGACGCCGAGTAACACGTAATCGTCCAGCGCGGCGTCGCAGGCGTAGAGCGTGCAGCCGGCGACGAACGCGCGCAGGGCGATGGTGACGGGACCGGCGCGGGGCGACGACGTCGACGGCGCGCCGGCGCTCGCTCGAGTCGAGAGCGCGCGCGCGGCGACGCGAACGCACGCGTCGGGTCGCATGGGGCGCGAAATCGCTCGGTCGAGCGCGGACGACGTCGCGGGCGTCGACGCGAGGCGCGAAGTGGCGACGAGCGACGACGCGCGAAGGCGAAGGCGGCGACGTGGCTACGACGTTTCCGATGGACTAAAATGCTAGGGCTACTCGTGTTCGTACACGTGCACGGCGTGGTCGTCGCCGGCGGAGGCGAAGACGGCGGAGGAGCCGGGACGCCACGCGACGGCGCGCACGGCGGCGCCGTGACGATCGTTCGCGGACGCGCGAGACGACAACGTCCAAGACGCGGCGTCGGCGGATGCGACGTGGACTTCGATCCCACCGTCGTCGAAGCCGATTGCGATCGCGAGTGGAGCGTCGGGGTCGGACGCGAACGCCATCGCCGTCGGCGCGGCGGTGAATTTGGGAAGCTCGCACGCGGGCTCGCACGCGTCGTCGACGACGCGCCAAATCTTCACCTTTTTGTCCCGCCCCGCTGTGGCGAATAAAGCGCCGCACGGCGCCCAAGACGCGGCGTATATCTCGCGATCGTGCGCCTTGAAGCGCGTCAGCAAGCGCCACCCGTCGTCACCGAATTCTCCTCGAGGCGCGTCGCGCGACGACGGCGCAAACAGGCAGACGTGCCTGTCGCGGCTCGCAGCGAGAAGGTAATCTCGCGCGGCGTTTCTCGGCGTAAACTCTAACGCGGTCACCGTGAGTGTCGCGCCGCTGAGAGTGCCGAGTGGCTTCCAGTTCTGTCCGCGCGACCAGACCCAAATAGCCGCCGAAGCCGCCGTGAGCGCGTTCGACGCCGAAGCGATCAAATCGCCACTCGGATGCGCGGCGACGGCGCGAATTTCGTTGCCATGTCCGTACAATTTTCGCGTTTCGGGCCAAAGCGTCGCCTGTGCGAGGACTTCTTCGAGTGGCGGGTGCGTGAGCGCCTGCGGTGTGATGGCTTCGACGCCGCGCGCGTTGTATTCCTCGATTAAACCTTCCTGCTGCGCCGCCTGCGCGCGAAGACCCGCGACGTCGCTCGGCAAGTCCTCCGCGTCCGCGCCTCGAAGCGCCTTGTTCGACAACCCGAGCGCGGGAAGTTCGGCGCCGAGCGACTCGAGAGAAAGATTCTTCGCCTTGGTCAGCGCGGCCGCGGCGACGGGGTCCGTGTTTCCTAAACTATTGATCACGGTTCCTAAGAACGTGCCGGGGGCTTCGAAAACTCGCAACACCTTTTCATCCGCCCCGCTGACGTACGTCGTCGTCCCCGCGTCGTCGTACATCGTCGCAAAACACACGATGTCGTGGCCGTGCACTTGCGGTCGAGCGATTTGGCGCCAACCTTTCGGACCGTCGCCGTGCCACGGCGCGTGCACGCGGACGGTTTGATCTCCGCCGCCGGACATGAGCCATCGACCGGCGGTGTCCCAGCGCAAGCACGTCACGCGCATCGTGTGTCCAGACGTTCCCGGAATCGCGCGCCACGACCCATCGTCGTCGCGCAGCCACTGGTGTAGGGCGCCGCCGTGACTGTTGGCCATTATCGCGTCGCCGTCGGGCGAAAACGACGCGCCGTAGTACCCCAAGCACACCGCCGCCGCCTCGCCCAAGGACGTCGAGCTCATCCAAAGCTCGCTGCCAGCCTCTTCGCTCGTCCACGGCGCGCCCGCCGGAGACCAAAGCACGAGCGAGCGATCCATGCTCGCCGTCATCAAAACCATCTTCGACGCGTCCGGGTGCCACGCCACGGACGTGACCCAATCCTCGTGTCCGATGAGCAAGCTCTCGAGCGACGTCTTCACGCGCCGGCCGACGAGCACCGCGCTCGGTGGCTCCGGCGGCGCGGCGAGACGCGCGAACGGCGCGGCGTCCTTCGACGCCCGCGCGCCGTCCGCGGGCACGGTTTGCACGCGCCACACCCTCGCGGTGCGGTCCTGACTCGCCGTCGCTAAGAAGACGGCGTCGTCGCGCCTCGTCGGCGCGAAGGCGACGCCGCGCACCCAATCCGCGTGCCCGTCCAAAACCCCGCACGCCTCGAACGTCACCGCGCCCTCGTTCGTGAAATCGCACGCGTACACCCGCGTCCGTCCGTCGACGCACCCGACGGCGAGCACGCGTCGCTCCTCGACGCCCGGCGCGCGCGTCACCGCCGCGCACAGCGGCGCGCTCGCGCTCGCCATCGTCAACCTCCCAATTTCTCTCAATTCTTCGCCGCTCTCGTTCCTCTCCGGCGTCGCCCACGCGATGACGTCCCCGTCGTCCGCGCACGTGACGAAGGTCCCGCGCGTCGCCGCCGCGACGTCCCGCACCGGTCCTCGCGCGTGCCTCCCGACCGCCCCCTCGCCCCCATCCTCGCCCGGCGCGCGCACCCGCACGCGCCCGAGCGCGTCGCCGACGACGATTCGTCCGTCGTCGAGCGTTTCGACGCACGTCGCGCGCGCGCCCGCGCCTCGCGTCGTCGTCGTCGCGCCTCCGTCGTCCATCGCGCGCGCGTGCGCGCCGTCGCCGCCGCAGTGCACCGTCGCGCGTCCGCAGCGCGCGAACGTCGCGCATCGCGTCCCGCGGTTCGCGCCCGCGCTCGCGTAGTCGCGTCGCAGCGGCATCGCGCGCGCGCGGAATGACGGCGAGTCACCACGCGCGAGTGACGCCGAGTGCGGGTCGCGACACCTCGGCGCGCGACCGATCTTTCGACGAGTCCCGACCGCGCGACCGCGCGACGGGAATGACGACGACGCGAGCGCGCGCGGCGAAAATTCTATTAACGCGTCGCGATCGGCGCGCGGGCGAACGAACGACGGAAGACGCCGCACGACGGCCGGAAGGCGCGGTGCGATTTCGTGATTGATGTTCAACGAACGAATGGTGTCGATGAAAACCGACGACGGCGACGGCGGTGCGGCGATGACGTACGTCGACGTGGGGTACGTGTACGAAAATCTCGCGACGCAGCGGGCGCAGGTGGTCGATTGTCGCGCGTCGGCGCGTCGACGCGTGCCCGGGGCGACGGTGGTGTCGCTCGGGGCGTCGTCGACGGAGTCGGCCGAGTCGGCGTTGGAGAAACGCGGCGTGGACGTCGATCGACCGGTGGTGCTCGTGGATGAGGGGTCGGAGGTTTGCGCTGAGGTGGAGAGGGCGTTTTCGGAACGAATGGGGGCGAAGGTGATGGTTATGGAGGGTGGAATGCGGGCGTGGATGGAGGCGGGATATCCGACGAGCGGAGAGGCGCGGAAGACTTCGTCGAAACGACGGTTGATGATTTGGGCGCCGCCGCGTTCGCGATCCACGGCGCTGGAGAGATCGCTGTCGAGACATTCGCAAGCGATGACGATGCACGAGTTGTTTACGGAACCGTTTTTAATGGAACGGAGTCCGCATAATTATCAGAAGATTATCGACGGGCAGGCGGCGCAAAGCGTGCAGGCGAGCTGCGGCGCGAGCTATAAGACGGCGCTCGAGGTGCTCGCGACGGATTTTTCATCGCAGAGCAAACCGTTTTTGGTGGCCAAGGAGCTCTCTTGTTATTTTGATCAAGAGCAAATCACCGACGAGTGGTTGTTGCGTTTCAGACACGTCGTCCTCGTGCGGGATCCGCTCGAGACGCTCAAGTCGTTTTACAGAGTCTCTGTCGAAGGCGATAAACCGAGCTCCTACTTTGACGTTTCCGAGGCTGGATTCAGAGAATGTTTTATGATACTCGACCGTCTGCACTCGATCGGTGCCGAGTGCGAAGCGCTCGAGGCTGACTCTGATTTGATGAAGCACCCCGAAGAGACGTTGCGACGCGTCTGCAATTTAGCCGACGTCAAATTTGAAAAGTCAATGCTCGCGTGGGAAGCGAAAGAGCTCGCGTCTTGGCAAAAGTTCCGCGGTTGGCACGACGATGTTTCAAACTCCACAGGGTTCCAGGCGATCGAGAAGCCACCTCTGGAATACCCAAAGGAGGTATTCGCGGGCGCCGCGCGGTGCAGGCCGTTTTACGACGCGATTCTTTGGTCGTCGATGCGTACGATGGAGACGTGGCCGACGGTTCGCGCGCTCGATCCGGCGGCGCACAAGTACAACGTCATCATCAGTGCGAATGACGATCACCCCACTCGTGACATGCACGCCAAGTTTCTCGCGGCCCGTTTGCCCGGGGCGAGCGTACACATATTGCAGCCAAAATGGGTTCGCGAATCCACGACGAATCTCCTCGACGTCTTGGCGTCGCCCTTTGTCCTGTGCGGATCAAAGTCAAAGGTGGAGGAGATGCATGCGGCGATTCAAATTGCGACCAATGACGACGCCATGCGCGTGGCGAGAGGGTTGATTTTGGGCCGAGGCGTACTCGACGAAGATGTTGAACGTCTTCCGTTTCCGTGCACCGTCGTCGAGCCGACGGTGAGCCTCATCGATCAACTAGAGTTTATTGAAAAGTTGGAAGAGACGATTCTGCCTGACCTCCTCCGCGCGATGTGATGCATCACATGGCGCGGGTGTATATACGAATGTATGAATTTACGTTGAACGCATTTTATTGTTTGTTTGTTTGTTTGTATGTAATCAAACCGATTGACGATTGCAGCTACAACACGCTATATGATACAACAAGAGCGAACGCGGCGCTCATCGTCGGCGTTCCTTTTGAAGATGTTTCGCCGCCACCTCGCGCGTGGATATTAAACTACTTCCCTTTCTCGAAATATACCGGAGTAACGACGTGGTTCGAAGCACATCGAGCGGGGTGTAACCATCCATGAGAGATTTCATCGATCCAGAGCACCGCATGGACATGTTGCTCACGTTTCTCCAAACCGGATTGACAATGTCTTCGTCTGGCCCGATACTTTGCGCTGATTCGGCAAAGTCGGACAATTTGACACCATTGAACGCGACGGACACTGGGAGCACGGACATTTCCGATTTCGACTTGATGCTCAACACGAGCTCATCCTCCTTCAACGTGGACAAAAGCACGAACGGGGTACCGTGCCAAATCACCGTTCGAGGCGTCGTCTTTGGTGGCGCGTCTGGAATGACGTCGTCGACGACGGGGAGTCTCCTTTGCAACCAGAGACGTAAGATTTCAGCCACTTGCTGCAAGATATCGAATGTCATGCGATCTCCGAATCCATCTACGAGAATGACGTCCGGGTCCGCGACGAGGGCTTGAATCAGTGTCAGTTGAAATTCCGTCAACGGATCCAAAATAGAGGACACCGCCGACATGCTCACCGTGCCCCAGTCTTCCCGGTAACCGTCGCCCAAAATCGAGGGCGTCAGTTTGATGGCCTCGCACAGCTTGTACAGCATCCTGGAATCGTAGTAACGCTGCAACGCCGCGACGCGACGCGCTCGGTGACATTTCGGTGGTAATCTCGAACGCTCGAGCGTGAGATTGAGCGTGAGATTTTCTTGAAAATGCTCATTCATCAAGATGGAACTCTTCGTGGCAACCATGCGCGCCGCGTAATGGATAACCAATGGATTCAACGTCGCCACGCCAGTGTACGGAACATCCGTACCGATGAGTACGTTCATGAGTGTACTCGAAAACGTACCGCGCGTGCGACGGATGCCGATGAACCCACCCGCCTGAATGCTATGAATGACGGAATGATTTTCGTCAAATGCGTTGAGACCGTTGAACAACGTCAGCGGCTTGGTTATGTTGCGCTCGTCTGGATGATTCCTTATCGTTGTCAAATCTTGTATATGGATGACATCCACGGCGTCGACGCTCGGATGAATTTGACCGAGCGAAATCCGTTCGTGATTGCGCTCGTAAAGCGAATCGTCGTCGTCATCCGTGTACTTTTTGTGCAACGCGTCGATGCGTCTGCGCCGAGTCGAACGAATGTTGAGCAACTCGGACATCTGCGAGACTTTCGATACGCACGCCAGCATGATTGCAAAGCTTTCGGATATGAAAATCACTGCTTCGCCAAGCTGAGAAATCGATCCAATAAGCGCGACGTATACACCGACGCTCGCACCTGTGATGGACATTACCGCGGGGGCCAACGCGTACAGGCAGGCGAGGATGCAGGTGAGCACAGCCATCAGCACCCACTTGTTAAAGTGATCCTGATACCAGCGCTCAAAGAGACCACCGTCGAGGAATAGCCACAGTTTTTCGTACTGGCGCAAGGCTGTTTTCGTTTCCGTCCGTGACTCTCGGACAATTTCGGTGTTGCGGTAAACGTAATGATTCGCGACGTAAACCATGACTTCCAATTCGTCTTCTGCGATGCCCGCCATGTACGAAGCGCGAATTCTCATAGAAATGAACGCAAAAGACGCGCAAAAGGCAAAGACAATCAACGCGAAGGCCTTGCCGACAATCGCCTCCTCTCCTTTGAGAGAGTGGAATATAAATATTGAGGCGCCGATGAGGCGGTAGACCGCTATAATAGACGCGTGGAGCTTGGCCCAGATATCGGTACGAATGCTGTGCGTATCCGTCGCCGACGATACGCGGAACAGAGACTCAGCGCTATCGATACTCGCCAAATCGTTTGCGGATAGACTGGAATATTTTCTACCTAGCAAACACTCGAGGTGCGTTTGGAGCACGTACGAACCTGGAAAGTAGTGCAAACCGATGTGATACCGAAAGAGTTCAATGGCGATGAAAACCATCGCGACGAGAACGCAATAATCGGCGCGACTCTTAAGCAAGCCCTCGTTTACCAGTAAGGAGAACATCTTGGACCACGCGAACGTGTCTAGACCGGCCATGATGAAATACGCCAGTTGATACCTCCACACCATTGAGGAAATCCACGGCATGTCTTTCGTTTCCCGGAGAAAGGACATCATAAACTTTAAAACTTTTTTGAAACCATTCTTCCCCGAATCGGATTTGATTCTGTAGCCTCGAGGGAAATACCCCATTTGATGGATGTATATCTCAAGGTGGTCGATCGGTGCGACGTTCGCGCTCTCTGTAGGGCTCATGCAGACGAAGAGACTGCGACGGGGCATCCAACACGGATTTCTCAAGAGTGGAAGTTCGACGCGCATCTCGGTCTGCCCGGCTTCAAACTCAACGCGCATCTTCGCGCTTCCGGGAGTGTGTTCGTACAACTTTCCAGGGCATTTGCCAGATTTTAACGGGAGTTTGTAATCTACGTCCAGTGCGCTGACTTCGCTGTAGATGTAGATTTCGGAGTGACAGCTCGACATGGCTCCAGAGGCGTTTCTCGCAATCGTAAACGCGACGACGTGCTCGTCGTTGCCCACGTGAAGCTCTCGAAGCTTGAAGGAGAGTTCTGGTAAACCCGCTACTGGAGACGTTGAACGGCCCAAATCGAGTCTATGACTTTCCTTTTGTTCCATGACATCGAGCATGAAGATTGGATTGGACTCCATGGTGGCCAGAACCTCTTTGCTCTTCTGCTTCTCCGTCTGGTAATACGATCCTTTCTTGAAGACGATGTGGTGCTGCGCCAAAATGTACGCCATCATCAAAGCGACAGCGGCGACTACATAAGGCAACGCCGCGAAAACGAATTCTGCTGGTTTAATGTACGCGCTCCACTTATCTTCGTTCGCTTTGAGCCAAGCGCACGCAGCCGCAAACTCTTGATCCGCTTGATCGGAATAATTCGCGGCGTAATCGCTTTGCAACTTCAAAATGGCTTGTACATCCACGAATGAAAACTTCAGACCGTCGAAAAGATAAAACGCATCTGAAAATGACGTTTCACTTCGCGGGTGAGCTCCCTTTTCGAGAATTTCGCGCTCAAATTCGCACGATGACGGAGAAGAGTAAGACGCGAACTCGAACGAGTACGAATTCTGACGCGGAGTCACGGTGTTTCCGTCGACGTCAATGTACGACTGGGAGCAATATAACGTATCGCGCAACGTAATCCGAATATACTTTTGAGGTGAAATCTTTAAATCTGGTTCCCACCACTGAAACAACACTGCCGACGGCGTTCCGTTCGCCGTTCTCTGCGCGGCCCAATCCGCCGTGGCGAGAACGTCGCCGTAAACAATCTCCAGCGGTAATCCGCTCGAAGTCACGCGCCGCTCGTTTTCACTCTTCAACCACGTCGGACTCTCGACAACTACAGCGAAGCAATCTTGCGCGCACGAAGTCGTTCGGCTCAAATACCTCGTGCAACAGCCCGGAGAGCTCGGGGCCCACGAACCGGTTTGACAATCCAACGTCCCTCCGTACCACGACAGCGTCGTCGTCGTCGCCGTACACAGCGCCTTATCCGCCTCTCGCGCGCTCGTTCTGAGATCCTTCACGGTAAGCTCCGAAGAGAGCATCAATTTTCGCGACGAAGACGTATCAAACGCTCCCGTCGAATTCAACAGAGATAAAGAATGCCACGTCGACGGTCCATCCGTCGCCGAAGCCCCTACAAACCACCCATTCCTCGCGACTTGCCCCAGATCACCCTCGAATGAAAACTTCGACTTTTGTCCAATCGTGTTCGCCTTTCCCGCCGCACCGCTGACGGGCCAAAGCTCTAGATTAAACATGGATTTACCGCGCAGCACGTTTTCGTACGCACGCGCCGCTACGGTGTGCCCCTCCAACAACTCCTGTCCGCCATCCTTATCCCACGATTTATACACCACGTCGTATCCGAGCTTTTCCGAGAGCAAAATTCCAAACGCCAGCGTCACCATGCGCTGCGAATCCCAAGAATAAATAACCTCCAACGTAATTTCAGAGTTCAAGAACGGGGGCGGAGCATTCGGACGCGAATGTCTCGTCTCGAAACATCCCCTCGTCCCGCTCCCGAGATTCAACTCGACGACGCCGACGTCATTAGCGTAATAACTACTGCTCCCGTACGCATCGTTCGCGCCGGGACTCGCGCGAACGACGCGACAGACGACGCTTAAAAGCGCGACGAATGCGATGCGCGCACTTCCAACGGTTTCCACGACGGATGCACGTCGCCGTCGCCGTCGTGCATCCCCTCGTCGCCCGACCGCCGCCGACGACGACGAAAACGCGGTCGTCGTCGATGCCTCCGACGCGTCCCGCGACATCGACGCCGTCGCGCGTCGGCGAGCGCGGCGTCGGCGCGTCGCCGACGCGGCGCGTCGTCGACGCATAAAAATGACGCGCTCGATCCGTCGTGTGTACCCCGTGCGTCGTCTTCGAGTCATCACTCGTCGTGTGTGCGCAAACAGTCCGACGCGCGTCGCGGCGCGCCGCCGGGCCGATTCCGCCGCATTGCGCGTCGCTCGACGACGGCGCGGAACGGCGATCATGGTGCGACGCGACGCGACGCGAGACGCGAGACGCGATGCGCGACGCGGCGAATGGAGACGCGGCGCGCGAGACGGCGCGCGAGACGGCGACGCGCGAGACGGCGGTGAAACGCGCGCGAGGACGATCGCGGCGTAAACCTCCACGGAACGAAGACGCGACGGGAGCGCGCGATGCGAGCGCGCGCGACGCGCGCGGGACGATCGGAGACGCGCGGAGACTGACGGAGACGCGCGACGCGCGATCGGTGACGCGAACAGGCGCAGTTCGTGCTGTTCGAGTCCTCGTCGGGGTACGGGTTGTTCGAGACGCTGGATTTGGACGTCGTGGGACAGGCGCTGGAGAAGGTGCAGGAGACGACGCAGAGCGCGGATAAGTTCGGGAAGGTTGTGAAATTGCACGGGTTTAAACCGTTTACGTCGGCGGCGAACGCGCTGGAGCAGATTAATTGCGTGTCCGAGGGCGTGGCGTCGGAGGATTTGCAAAACTTTTTAGAGCAAAACTTGCCAAAGTTGAAGGATTCTAAAAAGGCCAAGTTTCAGCTCGGCGTCGCGGACTCCAAGCTCGGGAACTCGATCGTGGAGACGACGAAGATTCCGTGCGTGTGCAACGATCACGTCGGTGAGATTATTCGGGGCATTCGCGCGCATTTCACAAAGTTTGTCAAGGGTTTCAAGGGTGGCGACTACGAAAAGGCGCAACTCGGCTTGGCGCACTCGTACTCTCGCGCCAAGGTCAAGTTCAACGTGAACCGATCGGATAACATGATCATCCAGGCCATCGCGCTGATCGACACGCTCGATAAGGACATCAACACCTTCATCATGCGCGTGCGCGAATGGTACGGTTGGCACTTTCCCGAGCTCGTCAAAGTCGTCAACGACAACTACATGTACGCGAGACTGGCGCTCGTGATCAAGGACAAGGCGACGCTCACCGATGAGGCGATGCCGGCGTTGAAGGAAATCACCGGGGACGAGGACAAGGCTAAAGAAGTGATCGAGGCAGCCAAAGCGTCGATGGGTCAAGACATCTCACCGGTGGACATGATCAACATTGAGTCCTTCGCCAAGCGCGTCATTTCCCTCGCCGAGTACCGAACCAGTCTTCACAACTACTTGAACAACAAGATGAGTGTGGTAAGTATTTCGAAGCGCGCGACGAACGCTCGTACCGATCAATCGCCAATGATTCTCTCGCAGTTCGTGGGGTTGATGATTATGATACACCAATCACAGACCTGATCTGAATTACCTTGTTGAAACAATTCATGCACCACTCTGACTCGCGTCTGTGGGGAACAACGTCGACGCGGAAATTTTTCATCAAAACAACCCGAACGAAGACACTGACCATTTTTATCGTTTTATCGTGCTGGCAGGTGGCCCCGAACCTGGGCGCGTTGATCGGTGACATTATCGCCGCGCGTTTGATTTCGCACGCCGGTTCGCTCACGAACTTAGCCAAGTACCCGGCGTCGACGGTGCAAATTCTCGGCGCCGAAAAAGCGCTCTTCCGCGCGCTGAAGACCAAGGGGAACACGCCCAAGTACGGTTTGATTTTCCACAGCACGTTCATCGGCAAGGCGAACGCGCGAAACAAGGGGAGAATTTCTCGATACTTAGCCAACAAGTGTAGCATCGCAAGCAGAATTGACTGCTTTAGCGACTTCCAAACCACCTTGTTCGGCGAAAAGTTGAAGGATCAAGTCGAAGAGCGATTGGCATTTTACGACAAGGGCACGGCACCGCGTAAGAATATCGCCATGATGCAAGAGGTGATCGCCGAGATCGGCCCGCAGGCGGGCGGCGGCGGCAAGCGAAAGGCGACCGACTCTGCGACGGCGACTCCGAAGAAGTCCAAGAAGGAAAAGAAGGACAAGAAAGAAAAGTCCGCCAAGAAGGCGAAGGCCTAGAAGGCGAATAATCGATCCGATATCGATCGAATTAACGAATTTTGTGTGTAACATTACCTCCGACATCCATCTTCTATCCGTCCGACCACCTAACTCGCGTCCGCGTCGACTGGCTCGTCTAACAGCGCCTTTATCGCGTCCTCGAACTCCATGGGCCGCGTGTGCGGAGAAAAATACCCGCGCACGCGTCCTTTTCTATCCACTAAAAACTTCCCGAAATTCCACTGCACGCGCCTCACGCGCTGCGCGCGCTTCAGCCAACGAAACACGTGCGACGCCGCCTTGCCGTTCACCTTGCATTTCTCAAAAACGGTGCCCTTGAAGCCACGCTTTTGCGCGAACGCGCAGATCGACTTCGAGCTCCCGCTCTCCTGGAACAAGAACTGATTGCACGGGAACGCCAGGATGACTAGATCGTCGCCGAATCGGTCCTGCAGAGATGCGAAATCCGCATAGTTTTTCGTCGTGAGCCCGCAAGCACTCGCCACGTTGACGACTAGGGTGACCTTATTGCGCGTCGATTTGAAGTCGAAGTCCTCGCCGGTGGCCGTGCGCGCGCTCGGGAGTTGATCTAAGCTTTGCACGTCGTCCACGTCGGGCGTCGGGGCGGAGTGGGAGGCTCCCATGGCGGCGCCTCGGAATGAAGTCGAGACAAAATGGAATACAGTACTGTACTTTTTTATTGTACAAGACTGATTTAGTAAGTTAGTTACCACGTAGTCGCCGCCGTGAGCGTCGCTCACATGGCGATCTCGTGTCCGCTGGCCAATAGAGCTTCCGCCTCCTTCGCGATGGCGTCGGCTTCTTTGGCGTCGAGCGACATTGCTTGGACGACGTCGGCTAAATCAAAGTCGTCGTCCGCGGCGTCCATGGCGCTTGGCGACGCGCCCGGTTTGGCGCTGTCCGAGCGCGCCAGAGCGTGGACGCCGCCGGCGAATCGCTGTGCTTCTTCGCGATAAGCGCCCAGTGCGTGCTTGGGAAGGGACTTGGAAGTTTGGAAACGCGTCTCGGGACCGCCCTGCTCGAGCGAATTGAACTTATGCGCCATGTCCGAAACGCCGCTCGGATAGTCAAACCCACTCTTCTTTTCGTTGCCCTCGTACTCGCGCTTGGCCTGCGGATGATAGTGTAGAATCTCCTTGTACAGAAGCTCGCGAACTTCTTCGCGAGACAGCTTCCGAGAGTCCCAATCAAATTCATCCTTCGGCAACGGTCGTCGCGCCGGCTCTCGCGAGACGTCCGCTAAACCGTCAAAGTACGGATCTGCCAGCGCCTGCGCGGCGGTGGGGCGATCGTCCGGATCAAATGCTAATAATTTACTAAGCAAGTTCAGCGCCTTGGGGTCGACGCCAGGGAATTTCTCCGATAGCGGCACCGCGGGTTTGATACGCATGTTTTGTAAAAACCGTCTCGCCTTTTCATTGCGAACCTTGGCGATTTGCAGCGGCGTCGGCGTCCCGAGTAGATCTGTGATGATTTCTAACTGCTTCACGACGTTTTTACCCGGAAACAGCGGCTTCCCTCGCAAGAGTTCGGCGAAAATGCACCCGACGCCCCAAATATCGATCGCCGGCGTGTACTTGGTGAAGAAACTCCCGCACAACTCTGGCGCGCGGTACCATCTCGTCGCGACGTAGTCGGTCCAGAATATCATCTGCGGTCCAGCTTTAGCGGTCATCGCCCGCGCCAAGCCAAAATCACAAATCTTGAGCTTACAGTCGCTGTTGGCCAAAATATTCTTCGGCTTCAAGTCTCTGTGAAAGACGTTGGCGCTGTGCATGTACTTCAACCCGCGCAACAGTTGATACAAGAAGAACTGATAGTGTTCGTCCGTCAAGTCATCGTTCGCCTTGATGACTTGATGCAAATCCGTCTCCATGAGCTCGAACACGATGAAGACATCGTTAAAATCCCTCGGGTTCGGCGGCAACATGATGTTCAACACCTCCACAATGTCGGGGTGCTTCAGGTGTCGCAACAGCGTCACCTCTCGCAGGATCCGCGTTGCGTCGCTCGCGTGATCGAACGCGTTCTTCACCTTCTTTATCGCGACCCTGTTCCCCGTCTGTCGATCGATCGCCGCGCACACGACGCCGTAGCTCCCCTTTCCGATGACTTCCTCGAGCTCGTACCGCGCCGACTCGTTCGACGATTCGCGCAGATTGGCGAAGAATTCCGTCGCGTTCGTCGGTTTCGTCGACGACGACGCCGCGCGCGCGTCGTCGGCGGCGTCGTCGCGCGCGCGCGCGTCGCTCATCGCGTCGTCGCGTCGTCGCGCGCGCGCGATCGCGCGATCGAATGGCGTCGGGCCGACGCGCGCGCGGCACTTCACCGCGCGAGAGGAAGCGACGACGCGCGGGCGACGACGGGGCGAGCGATGATGCTTCGGTGCGCGCGCGCGCGCGTCGGCGGCGACGCGGGCGCGGTCGCGCGCGCGACGCGACGACGACGAGGGACGACGCGGATGGTGACGACGCGCGCGACGACGACGACGACGACGACGACGACGCGGGCGCGACGAAACCGCACGGACGACGACGCGGTGGTGACAGAGACGATGACGACGACGCGGGCGCGAGGGAGCGAACGGACGACGCGGCGCGCGACGGACGCGCTGGCGCTGAGCGCGGCGGCGCTCGCGGCGACGAACGCGGGCGCGGCGTCGGCGGCGCAGCTGGTGAGCGAACTCGCGCTCGATCCGGAGGGCGCGAAGACGGCGAGCGCGGTGCTGGGACCGTTGTTCGCGCTGAGCACGATTTTGTTCATCGTGCGCATCGTCATGACGTGGTATCCGAGCGTGCCGTACACGAAGTTGCCGTGGGTCTTGGCGTACGCGCCGACGGAGCCTTTGCTCAAGCCCACGCGCGCGCTCGTGCCGCCGGTGGGGGGGGTGGACGTCTCGCCGATCATCTGGGTCGGGATGATTAGTTTTATGAATGAGATTTTGTTGGGGAAGCAAGGATTGTTGGTGTTGTTGGCGAATAAGCAGCTCGGCGGATAGCGCGGCCGAGCCGAGGCGAACGCGACGTCGGGTCGCGCGCGCGCCCGCGCGTTCGCGAGTCATCGCGCGTCGCGGACGAGCGCGCGAACTTTATCTTTGATTATCTTTGATGTATTAATTCATTCACGCTCGGTCTTTCGACGCGACGAAATCAACTCTTCGACTCGTTCGTGACGCGTCGACCGAGCGCTCGTCGCCGCGCCGACCGACACTCGCCGACGCATGTCGTTCGGCGCGCGCGTTCGCTCGAGAGCGTTCCGTGATTGCGCGCGCATTGCGTCCGCGTCCCGGGCGTCGCCTTCGTCGTTCGCGCGCGCGACGCGCGGTGAATTTGCGCGCGCGGTGCGTGCAATGTCGACCGCCGGTGAAGACGACGACGCGCGTCGAAGCGCGCTCGCCGCGGCGCTGAAACTGCGAAACGCAAATTTGCTTCGTTTCGCGGGCGCGAGCGCGACGAACGCGTCGCGAGGCGCGTCGCGCGCGAGCGAAACGTTCGAGGTGAAGAACCCGGCTACAAACGCGACGCTCGCGACGGTGCTCGTCACGCCGCGCGCCGCGATTTCCGACGTCTTGAGGCGAAGCGAAGACGCACAGAAAGTGTGGGCGACGGAATTCAGCGCGCACGCGCGAGGAAAGGTGATCAGACGATGGTTTGAGCTCGTCGAGGCGAACGCCGAGGACTTGGCGAGAATCATGACGGCGGAACAAGGCAAACCTTTGATAGAGTCCCGGGGAGAGGTGGCGTACGCGGCATCGTTTTTAGAGTGGTTCGCGGAAGAGGGGAAGCGCGTGTACGGTGATGTCGTGCCTTCGTCGTCGACGGGGACGAGAATCATGGTTGTGAAGCAACCAGTCGGCGTGACGGCGGCGATTACACCGTGGAATTTTCCTTTGGCGATGATCACGAGGAAAGCTGGTGCGGCGCTCGCGGCGGGGTGTTCGATGGTCGTCAAGCCGAGTGAAGAAACGCCGCTGAGCGCGTTTGCGCTCGGGGTGCTCGCGGAGCAAGCTGGGTGCCCGGATGGTGTTTTACAATTCATCGTGGGCGATCCGAGCGCGATAGGCGCGGCGCTGTGCGAGTCTCCCGTCGTTCGAAAAATTACCTTCACCGGAAGCACGCGCGTGGGAAAGTTATTGATGAAGCAAAGTGCGGACACCGTGAAGCGCGTAAGCATGGAGTTGGGTGGTAACGCGCCGTTTGTGGTGTGCGCCGACGCCGACGTGGACGCCGCCGTTCAGGGCGCGATGGCGAGCAAGTTTCGTAACGCGGGTCAAACGTGCGTATGCGCGCAACGTTTCATCGTGCACGCGTCCGTGGAGGCTGAATTCGTGCAAAAGCTCGCGGACGCTGCGAGCGCGCTCGTTATGGGCGATGGCTTGGAAAATGAAGACGCCACGCAAGGCCCGTTGATCAACGCCGCGCACGCCGAAAAAGTCGATTCGCACGTTCGCGACGCGATGAGCAAAGGCGCGGTGTGTCACACCGGTGGCAAGCGCGCGCACGGTAGCTTTTATGAACCGACCGTGTTGTCCAAGTGCACGGAAGACATGCTGGTGATGCGCGAAGAAACGTTCGGACCTGTCGCCGCGGTGACGACGTTCGTCGACGACGCCGAAGCCATTCGCATCGCCAACGCCACCACCGCCGGTTTAGCGTCGTACGTGTACACCTCTGACGTCAAGCGTACGTTTTACTTTAGCGAAAAGCTTGACTTTGGTATCGTGGGCGTGAACACGGGCGCCATATCCACCGCCCAAGCTCCGTTCGGCGGGACGAAGGAGAGCGGGATCGGTCGCGAGGGCGGCAAGGACGGCGTTCACGAGTACGTCGAGCAGAAATACGTCTGCGTCGGCGGCCTTTAGCGAGATAGACCTAGCTTTAAATAAATCAAACATAGCGATTCGCGCAATTTCGCAATTTCGCCGGCGCGTCCTCGTCCGTCGTCGCCGGCGCCGGCGCCGTCGCGCGTTCCTCCCTCTTCGCCGACTCCACGATCTTCACCGGTCCCGGCGTGCACCTATCCACCCTAAAATTCCTACTTCCCTTCCTCAACAACCGTTCGCACGCCTCTCGCGACTCCACGCGCACGCGCACGTCCTCGCACAGTCCGAGCGCCTCGCACCGCTTCAGCACCCACAACCGCCGGTTATTCATGCTGTAGTACCTTCGCACCGTCCTCGACCTCGTCGTCGCGCGCTTCCCTCCGCGCCGTCGCCCGCCCGAGCCGTCGTCATCGCTCGCGTCGCTCGCGTCGTCGCTCGCCCGCTCGACGTCGTGCGTCACCACGGCGATCGTCGGCAGGTCGTCGACCGCGAGCGCGCCGTCGCGAATCTCTCCGAGCGTCTCCTCCAGCGTCCGTCCGCACCCGCTGAAGCGATCGCGCACGCGGGCGAACGTGTACCATATCTCGCTCGGTCGCAATCGCGTCGCGGGCGCGCTCGAGGCGGCGGGCGCGCGCTTCGCGCCCATGGCGGGCGCGGTCTGTCGGTCGCGATTCGAAACCGCACTCGACGGCGCGACGCGCGACGAGACATGGCGCGCGCGGACGCGACGCGAGACGGCGACGCGTCGGATGCGAAGCGACGCGCGCTGCGCGACGCGTGCACGTCGAACGCGATGCGCGCGATGGATGAAAACGCGCACGAGAGCGCGCTGCGATGGATTTCTCTGGCGCTGGCGCGACACGAGATGGACGACGGAGGCGCGATGCGCGCGGCGGGAGGCACGAGCGATGGATGGCGACGAGACGCGATCGATTTCGTCGTCAAGGGGGACGCGCTGATGGGGAGAGGAGACGTCAGGGGGGGGGCGGCGGCGTATAGAAGCGCGCGAGCGCTCGCGAGACGAGTCGAACGCGCGAGAGAGACGACGAACGCGTGTGGAAAGTTCGAATGCGTGGACGCGGATGAGGTGTCGATGAAATTAGCGCGCGCGTTGGTGCGAATCGGAGGCGCGGAGTCGCTGAAGGCGGCGATGGCGTGCTTGGAGGAGACGCCGGCGGCGAAGCGAACGCTGGAGAATAGACTGCTGGCGGCGAAAATCGCGCGGAGCGAAGGGCACGATCGAGCGGCGGTGATGGCGTACAAAGAGGTGCTCGTGAAGTGGCCGTTCGCGATCGAGGCCGTGGTCGCGCTGGCGGAGCTCGGGGTGAAGGCGGTGGATACGCGACACGCGATTCGCAAGGCGGCGGCGGACGCAGAGGCGGAGGGCGAAGATTTTGCAGTTCTGGAAGCGTACACCACGGCGTACGGCGCGTTAGAGGCGGAAGATTACGTGACCGCACAAAACGCTGTGGCGCAAATGACGCGCGCGTTTCCATATGATCCCTACGTGGCGGGCGTAAAAGCGCGCACGGACGCCGCCGATGGCAGAGACGTCGACGCAGCGATTCGCGAATACGCCGCTATACGCGCGATGGATCCACACTTCGTCGAAGGAATGGACGAATACGGATTGATTTTGTACGACTTTGGTGAGAAGCGCGCGTTGGAGGCGTTGAGCTCTGAGATGTTACGATTGACGCCTCACGCCGCGGAGTCGTGGACGTGCGTGGCGCTATACTTTGACACCAAGCTCAGCGGTCGCGAGCATCACAGCGGTCGCGATGACGCCCTCGTCGCGGCGGAAAAGGCTGTACAAATAAATCCGCGCTCGCATGTCGCACATTTAGTGTTGGGATCTCTTTATCTCAAAGGTAACCGCTACAAGGCTGCCGTCCGCGCGTTTAATCAGTGCAACGCCATCAAGGTTTCGATGAAGGCTTACCACGGATTGGTCAAGTCGTATCTTGCTTTGGGATCGATGGCGAACGCTATGATGTGTGCCAGACAGGCGCACAAGCGAAGTCCGCAAAACGCGGTCGCGTGGAGCTTGCTCGGGGACGTCCACGCGAAGAACAAGGACCAGTACGACAAGGCGATCAAGGCGTACGAGCAGGCGCTCGCGTACAATCCGCGCCTCGTGCGCGCCGTGAAAGCGCTCGCGGCGTTGAACATCAGAATAGGCAAAGTACATGTCGCTCGGGCGATTTTGCAGCGACAGCTCGACGACTATCAACCTTCGGATGAGGATGAACTCATTCAGCTGTATTGCCGCCTAGCGCAGGCATTGATGTTATCACGGCAAACGGCGGAGAGCGTCAAGTATTACACGCGCGCTTTGGCGATTCGACCGGATTGTGTCATCGCTCAAAAGGCGTTGGAAAAGTTCGAGCAGACTAGGAACCCAGAATTCGCGGCGACAATGTCGGACGATGAAGATGAAGGCGATGAGGCGATGGATGAAGACTTGCGAGACGACATGTCTCGTGGAAGCGGCGGGGACTGGATGGAACGCGAGGCGGCATGAAGAAGATTCATTCAATCACAACGGTCGTTGACTACTAAGACGTAATTAGAAAGCTAGCACGTTTAGAACATGCTCGCACTCTCCTCGTACTTGTAAAATCTAAGGATGTTCTTCAACGGATCCTTGACGCAAATGTACGAGCCGTCTTCAAACTTGCGGCACGTATCGAGGAACAGCTTGAGCGAACCCCACATGTTCGCTTCCTTGATGTTGATTTGCTGTGCAAAGTCCTTCGTATTGTACGTTTGCGTGTTCAGGATCGCGTGCGCGTTCGGATCGCGCGGGTGCACGCGCGACACGAAACCGAGCTTCATTTGTTCGGCGCCGGCGAGCACGGCCATCGCGGTCCACTTGGCGAGCTTATTCGCGTTGTTCTTGAGCTCGTTGGCAACCACCGCACCGCGCTGCGTCTCGATCTTGAGTCTCCAGTCAATCCCTGTGACCTTGGAATCGAATTCGTTCAAAGCCTTCACGAGCGTGGTCAGCGCTTTGCCCTTGTCCATGCCCTTGGATTCGCTCACGGCGTTCAATTCGCATCGGCACACGAGCTTGGTGGTGTCGTCGACGTTCCATTTGCGGTACTTATACGCGATTGAGTCGTTATCGTCTTCGCCGAAGAAAGGCACGGGTTCACCGAACTTGTACGCATCCTTTTCGACGGTGAGCGATTGTTCGACAAAGGCTCGGTTCGCCTTGGTACCCTCGGCGGAGAGCTGTTGAACGCCATTGATGTCTTCCGGATCGTCCGGAATCGGCTCTTGCGCGGTTTCGGACACGGTGAGCTGATCAAAGTTACCATCGGGGCGCTTGTCGAGGAAGATCTTGCCGTCCTTCTTCTTGATGACGATGTCCCAAGAGTAGTTGGAGCGCGCGGCGCACATGACGGCGGCCAAGACGCCGTCGGTGGTGAACACGTTGCCCGTACCCTCGGCGGCGTACTTCTGAATGATCGGATCTTCGCTCGCCGTGACGTTACGCGGCGGTTCTTCCGTGCGTCTTCGCAGGAGTACTTCGGACTTGGGCGTCACGCGATCGTACGACTTATCGAACCAACGCACAGAGCCGTACGTCGCCAAGTCCTCTGGCGCCGCCTCGGCGAGCTCCAAGGACTGCTTGATGATTTCCGGGAACGCGATTTGTTCCACGACTTCCCAATCCGGACGAATATCCACGGACGCGCTGTAATGCACCTGCTGCTGCTGCCTGTTGTACGCCCACGTGTTCCACTGCTGCGCCTTTCTCGACTGAATGCGCGCCTGGCGGTTGCGTTCGCGCTCCGCCCCGACCCCGAGATCTCGCGCCGCCTCGTCCATGTTCCCGCGACCGCGACCGCGCCCACCGAACTGGTTCCAACGTCCGCCACCGCGTCCACCGCGTCCACCGCCGCCACCGCTCGACCGCGCGTTCGTGTTATCCACCAAACTGAAACTCTCCTCCTCCCCCGCGTCGGCGACGAAATTAAACACCGTCTCCACGCCTCCACCGATCCCACCCGCGGACGCGCTCGCGTCTTTCCCCTTCCCCTCTCGCTCCCGATCCTTCCTCTCCCGTCGTTCGTCTCTCTGTTTATCCCCTCGTTTCTCCCGTCCCTCGCCGTCCCGCTCGCGCCCGTGCCCGTCCCGCTCGTCCCCCATCCAATCCGCGCACCTCCCAAACTTATCCGTCTTGTTATACGGCGCGTAGATCATCTCCGTGATCTCGCTCGTCACCAATCCCTTCCGCGGCGGCCCGAACCCATCGTCGTCTCGCGCCACCGTCGGCAGTTCGAACGCCGGAAGAGCCGCCATGCGGTCGATCGTCGATCGCGCACCGTCGTTCGCGTTCGCCGCGTTCGCGTTCGCGCGTCTCGCGTTCGCGCGTTCTCGACGTCGCGTTCGCCGCTCGTCGTTCGGTCGCGTCGCCTCGCGCGGCGCTCGGTCGACGCGCGTCGCGATCGGGCGTCGTCGCGCGTCGTCGCGAAGACCTAGTGGTCGCGCGCCGTCGCGGAGAGACGCTGAAACACGGACCAATCGGCACGCCTCGCGTCGGTCCGTGTTAAAAACTAAACTTACGGGTCCGTCGACGCGCGCGGACGACGCGCGACGCCTCGCGACGCGGGACGACGGCGCGATGGACGCGCCGGCGCGCGCGCGACGCCCGGGACGCGGACGCGGGCGCGGACGGCCGGGACGCGGACGCGGACGACGCGGCGGGACGACGATCCCGCGGGACGACGCGCGCGAGACGCGCGAACGAAGGAAAATCGTGATACGAAACCTGCCGGCGACGCTCGCGCGAGAGGCGCTCGAGGAAGCGCTGCGGCGGGATGGGTTCGGCGCGCTCGATGAGACGTTCGAGTGGTGGGAGTACGCGAATGGGAAGGCGCGAGGGGGGACGGGGGGGACGACGACGACGACGACGAGACGCGCGACGACGCCGTCGAGGTTTTACGCGACGGTGCGGCGCGGGGAGACGGTGAAGGCGCTGCGAGAGAGGTACGATGGGGCGACGTTTCGCGTGCGCGCGCGGGACGAGGAGGGACGGGCGATCGAGGGCGGGGGGGGAGAGGAGACGCGCGCGCGCGTGGAGTACGCGCCGAGTCAGTGGACGCCGCGAGAGTTCGGCGAGCGATACGCGACGGCGGGAGAGACCGCGCCGGCGGAGAACGCGTTGGAGGGAACGATCGAGGAAGATGAGGATTATTTGAAGTTTTTAGGCGCTCTGGAGGCGAAAAAGAAGGCGAACGGGGCGACGACGGGGGCGGCGACGCCGAAGAACGCGGAATCGGCGCCTCGCAAATCGACGGCGCTCCTCGAGTTTTTGTGGCGACAACGCGCGGCGGCGGAGCGCGAAAAGGGTGCGGGGAAAAAGTCGTCGAAGAAATCTTCGAAAAAGTCCGGGAAGGCGTCGCAGTCTAAGACCGGCGCGAAGACGGCGGCTCCCGCGGCGCCCAAGACGGAATCGAAGAAGAAGAAGACCAAAACGCCGAAGCCGAAGCAAACGGCCGCGCCGAACCCGAGCGCGCGGGCGAACGAATCGAAGAAGACGCCAGAGATCAAGATTATTAAGCGCGCATCGATGCCCGTGCCGAAGGCGATTAGTTAGCGAAGATTTATGTAGCATTAGACGAGGCCGACGAGGCGGCGACGAAACAAACGCACACATCTGCACGCGACAAGCGCACCGATGCGCACCGTAAAGCCTTTCACGATCAAATTCATTCGCCGCGCGCCGCCCGCGCGCGCGAGCGCGCGCGCCGCGAGCGCCCCAGTTTTCGACCCGCAACCCATGCCGCTGACGGCGATAGTGAACCACGACGGCGTCAAAGCTGCACTCCTCGTAGCGGCCGTCGATCCTGCGTGCTCATTGATCGTCAGCGGTCGACGTGGGACCGGCAAATCGATCTTATGTCGCAGCGTGAAGTCGCTGTTGCCGCGACCGCGCGTGATGGGTGCCGACATTGGAGCGCCGAGTTTCGTCAGCGTGCCGCTCGGCGTGACCGAGGAAATGGTCGCGGGCACGCTCGACATCAATGCGAGCGCGAAATCTGGTTTAGCGGTGTTTCAGCCTGGATTGCTCGCTCTTGCGAACGGTGGGGCGCTCTACATCGATGAAATCAATTTGCTGGACGATTCCATTTTAGCGATGATTCAGTCGAGTCTCGCCGAAGGCATCGCGAGAGTCGAAAGGGAAGGTTTGAGCACTACGATGCCTTGCGAATGTCTCGCGCTCGCGAGTTTCAATCCCGCCGAGTCTGAGCTACGGTCGCACGTCGTGGATCGATTCGCGATGATTTGTGGGACCGACGACGACGAAGGCGCCCTCGCGCAGACGACGACGCGACTCGCGGCGATCGACGCCGCGATGGCGTGGCAAGATGATTGGCGTCGCGTCGTCAGTGATTCATACACAGAGCAAAAGGCTTTGAGAGAGCACATCGAGCTCGCACATCACGTCTTTTTGCCCGGGGTACAAATATCGGAAGCCAACGTGCGGCGATTGGTCAAAATAGCCGTGGACTGCGCATGCCAAGGTCATCGAGCGGAGCTCTTCGCCGTGAAAGTCGCACGCGCCTCGGCCGCGCTTCGGCATTCGTACGAGGTGAACGATCAAGATGTGAATATGGCGATTTCTTTGAGCATACTTCCACGTGCGACTCGTGAACCACCAGACGATGCGTTGACGCCGCCGCCGCCGCCGCCGCCGGCGGCGACGCAGTACGAGCGCGAAGCAGAAGAACAACAAGATCAGGAAGACGAAGAGCAAGAGGAGGAAGAGGAGGAAGATCAAGTGGAAGAGATCGAGCCAGAAGTCCAAAGAGCCGATGAAAGTGGTCTTGATGTCAATTCACTGCTCAACGCGTTTGAAAAGGCAATGTTGAGAAGCTTCGCGGAGAAGAAATCACGAGGCTCCGTGAGCGGACGGACCAAGCGCGAAAAGGTGTTCGATTTAATGCGAGGCAGGTACGTGAAACCAATTTTCCCGAAGAGCGGACAAATCAGAGGCAAAATCGCCGTCGACGCCACGCTTCGAGCGGCGGCGCCGTACCAAATCGTTCGTCGGCAACGGCGCCTGAAACCGGGCGAAGTCTCACCGAGACGCGTGTTCATCACGAAGGACGACGTGAGGCTAAAGAAGCTCAGTCGACGAAGCGCATCGCTCACGATATTCGTCGTCGATGCCAGCGGCTCGATGGCGATCAATCGTATGTCCGTCGCGAAAGCCGCAGTGTTCAAGCTTCTGGAGGTTTCGTACACGAAGCGCGATCTCGTGGCGCTCGTCGAATTCTCGCACGACGCCGCCGTCGTGCTCCTGCCACCCACGAGATCGACCGTGCTCGTGAGCCGACGGCTCGCCGTGATGCCGTGCGGCGGCGGTACCCCTCTCGCCCACGGGCTCTCTGTCGCCGCTCGCTGCGCTCTGAACGCGCGCACATCCAAATTGAAGTCTAGCGTCGGCTCCGTCCGCGAAGTGATCTTGAGCGACGGACGCCCGACGCGCAGCCTGCGATGGTCCGAAGACCCGCGTTGGCGATCCATGGAGCCCGCGTTAACTCGTAAAGCCCTCCGCGACGAGGTTCTAGAAGTTTCCATCGCCACGCGTCGGCTCGGCTTCCTCAAGACGCTCGTCGTCGACACGGATTCCGCCTTCGTCAGCGAGCATTTCTGTCTCGACATCGCCGACGCGCTCGGCGCCGCGTATTACGCTCTCCCAAAGCTCGAAGAATCCGCATTCGCGGCGTTCATCGCGTCCATCGCCGCGCGCTAGCTGTCTGTCATCCAAATCCGGCGCCTCGCTCTCGGGTTTGTCCCTCGCCGCGACGTGGAAGTGGATAACACATCCACCGCGGCGCGTCACTTCACCTCGCGTCGACCGCGCGCCATGATCGCTTCTGCGCGCGCACAAGTTGTCCTGCGCACGTCTTTCGCCGGCGCGCAGGGCAAACGCCGCGACGCCCTGCGTTTGCGCGCGCCATCCAACGGCGCCAAGTGCACCGCCTTTTTCAATCGCTTTCGTCAAGATTCCACCGCCGCTGGCATCGTCGGAAGCCAAGGACGGGACGATTACGACAAGGATGACGTCGAACATTACTTCAACTACATGGGATGCCTCGCGGTGGAAGGGACGTACGACCGAATGAACGCCCTCATCGAAAGCGGTTTGCATCCGGTGGATATCATCCTGTTGTTCGCGAGCGCCGAGGGCGATACGCCAAAGATTGAAGAAATCTTAGCCGCGGGTGCGGATAAGAACGCGGTTGATTTAGATGGTAACTCCGTGGCGGATCTCGCGGGGAAGGCGAACCCGGACAAGCGCGATGCGGTGTTGGAGTTGTTAAAGTGATCGCGGCGAGCGAGAGGCTCGCTCGGAAAGTCGTAGGCGATTGTAAAGTCTTTAAATTTTTCGATTGATATTGATTGATGTACACAGCGCGCGCACGTCGCCCGATGACTCGATTCAGTCCCCCGCGGCGCCGTCCTCGGAGGCGACGATCGGGGCGTGATTCGCCCAGTACGCCACGGAGGCGTCGTACTTATCCTTCTCGAGCGGCACCCCCGAACCGCCTTGCTCGCGACCTAAAGCGTTCCGCATCATCGTGATCGGTTGCATGGGCGTTTCGTAATCCTCGCTCTGCGCCTTGACGCTGATGATCCCCCACGGCGCGTTCGGCAACGGCGGTCGCTCGCTCTTACTCGGCACCGCCGCGCGTTCGAGCTCCAACTGCTCGCGCGAGTACAAAATCACATCCAAATGCGTCGCCTCCGGCGCTTCCACGTCCGACGCTTGAAACCATCGCGTGAGAACCGCTAATTCCGCCTCAGATCGCGCGCTGTATCCGCTCTTCAACAGGTGTTCGTTCGATTTCGTAATCTCCACGTTGCCGACCTTGGCGCCGACGAAATTTTCCACAAACACGTGTTTGCAAAACGGCGCGTACCCATCCACCAACGGCGACTTCCCGCTCTCGTGCGCCTCTTGAATCTTTCGCACGAAGTCCGCCTTGTCGTGCGCGATCCGCGTGCCGCTGTATCGCTCGTCGTCCCACTGTCGCACCGCGAAATCGTCCAAGAAGAATGTCTCCGTCACCGTCGACGCGTCGCCCGTCGACGCCATCGCGCGCGATCGCGCGCGCGCGACCGGCGAGTCGCGCTCGCGCCGAATCGCGCGTCCGCGGGCGAGACGAAGCGCGCGGTGAGCGACGCGCGCGATGCGCATGCGCGATGCGTCGCGGACTGGCGCCGCCGCCGCCGCCCCAGAGAGCGACGCGCGCGCGCGAGCGTCGAGCGCGACCTCGCGACGGTGCGCGCGCGCGAGCGTCGACGCGAAGGCTCGCGATCGATCGCGAGGCGCGAACATGGACGCGCGCGAGCACAACGCGCGCGGCGACGCGGGAGGATTCTTCGCCGCCGGTTTGGGCGAGTACCGAAAACTTCCAATCAAACGCTACGCCGCGCGAGCGAAGCGAGAGACGGGCGAGGGAAGGTACTGGCGAGAATACAAATCCACCGCGCTGAGCGAACAGGTGAACGCGGTGACGAGCGTGTCGTACGGAGGCGCGGGGTCGTCGGGGGGCGAACGCGGCGCGTTGGCGGCGACGAGCGGGGCGAGGGTGACGCTGTACGCGCCGAGCGGAGCGAGAAAATTGAGGACGTTCGCGCGATTTAAGGACGTGGCGTACAGTGGTGTGCTGAGAGACGATGGGAAGGCGCTGGCGGTCGGAGGACAGGCTGGGGTGGTGCAGTTGTTTGATTGCGGGTCGCGAGCGGTTTTGAGAAAGTTTACGACGCACTCCGCGGCGGTTCGCGCGGTGCGATGGAGCGCGGATAAGCTGCACTTAGGGTCGGCGAGCGACGACGCGACGGTGCGAATATGGGATATTTCCACTGGGAATTGCGTGCGAAGGCACGATGGGCACACGGATTACGTTCGAGCGCTCGAGCGGAGTACGGTTTCGCAAGAGATGTGGGCGAGCGGGTCGTACGACCACACGGTGAAAATTTGGGACGCTAGACAAGGACGCGAGGCGGTGATGACGCTCGATCATGGTTCGCCCGTGGAAGATGTCGCGTGGTATCCCAACGGAAACTTGCTCGTCTCCGTCGGTGGCGAGGACGTGTGCGTGTGGGACGCCATCGGCGGCGGCCGGTTGCTTCGTCGGTTGCGCAGTCACCAGAAGACCATCACCACCGTGCACGTGCACCCGGACGCGGGCCCGCCATCGTTCGCATCTGGATATGAGATCGGTAGCGAAAGCGCGCTCGAATCAAACGCGCCTCGCATGATCACCGGCTCCTTGGACGGCTTCGTCAAGATTCACGAACTCGACACTTTCACCGTGACGCACTCGATCAAGTACCCTGGACCCGTGCTGACGTGCTCGCTCTCGCCAGACGCGAACTGCCTTGCCACTGGACTAGCCAATAAAGTATTGAGCGTTCGCAGACGAACGAAACCTCGTAACAGTGACGACCCTTCGGGGTATCAAGGCGTTCGAAGTAAAAAGAAGGGCTTCACGGTGAAGAAACCTCGACGACTGGATGCGAGTCATTGGCGGTACTTTATTCGAGGTCAAAACTCTAAAGCGGCGGCAGACGCCACGCGAGTGCTTCGTCGACGACGTGTGCACTTGGCCGCGCACGATCGAATGTTGAAACAATTTAGATACGGAGACGCCCTGGACGCGGCGTTGCACGTGGGTAGGGCGGAAGTTGTCGCCGCAGTCATAGAAGAAGTCGGTCGAAGAGGGGGGCTTCAGAAGGCACTCGCCAACCGCGACGACCAGTCGCTGCTTCCGATTTTGGAGTATATAGAGAAAAATATCTCCAAGCCGTGCCACACGGCGCAGATGGTGAACATTGCGAACCGAATCGTCGACTTGTACGGTGGCGACGTCGGCGCGAGTTCGGCTGTGGACAACGCATTGCGTAGAATCCAGTTGAAAATCAAAGCGCAACTGCGACTACACGAAGCATTGACGCAGTTACAAGGGATGGCTTTGATGATAACGGGACAAGGACTGTAGAGAAGACTTTTAATCAAAGATGTCTTTTGTTTTCTAAAAGTACTAACCACTGCTATGACAATCGAACGGCATGTCTAACTTATCGACGGCTCCTTTCAACGCTAAGGCGAGCTTATGATGCTCGCTCACGAACCACGCTCGGTCGAGGGTGAGCTCTAAACCGCAGAACTCGTCCGTCAAATCGCGCGACATGGCGTCGGCAAGCGTCTCAGCGACAGTGCCGTCAGGTGGTCGCACCAAACGCGCGAGGGTGGTGTGAAGAATGAAAGCGTCGCTGACGAGCTGCTTCGTCGGTGCTCGTGGTAGCACTTCGCGAAGTTTCGCGCGTAAGTCGCTCGGTTCGCCCAACGACGTGCGTTCAACGTTCCAACCGGCGACGACGACGCCTCCGCTAGTCACTGTCACGCGCTCCAGCACGGCGCGAATCGGACAAAACTTGCGCGTCACGGACCTGATCGCACTTACCTCTTCCCGGAAGCCCACCTCACTCACCGCGTGTTCTTCTAGATGATGCGACGCGTGAAATACGCTGAAATGGAACATTTCCGGGTTCTGCAAGTACACATTGGTTTCATCCACGAAGCCGAACCTTCGCAGATGCTTCACCGTGCCTTGGTGTAGGATTTGACTGACGGCACCCACGGGAAACGGAATCACGATCGCACGCACCGGTACCTCGAGAACCATTAGGTTGGGGGAAATCTTTCCATCTACGCCGATCTTAAACATATCGTCGAGCCTCAAACCTTGCGTCGCCGCGCTCCTCCCGTCTCTCGCGCCAAACACCTCGATTCCGCGTTCACGCGCCGTTCGGCCCATCTCAACGTACGTTCTCGAGCGTGACCGCGTGGGCATGTCTACTCTACTCGGCAACGATCCCGCTAACCGTCGTTGGCACTTCAACGGCATGTCCGCCCACTCCTCCGCGAACGCCACCGCAGACGTCCAAGGCGCCGCGAACGCTTTATGCGTCCACAATACCACCCCCTCAAACACCGTAGCCGACACGAACGCAACCGCGATCAGCGCGGCGAACCGTCGAATCACCCGTCGCCGTCGCGAAACCTTTCGCTGCTGCGTGTGTGGACGGGAAACCGTTGACATCGCGCGCCTCGCCGCCTGGTTCGGCTCTCCACGAGCACCCAGTCCCTCACAAATTCGTCAACGCGTCCACTGGCGCGCGCAACGCTCGCTCGACAACGGACACAGCGCTAGTGCGTATCCCCTCGCCGCCGTCTACGACGTCCTCGCCGCGCAGCGACGTCGATTTCGCCGCTTTATCGCGGTGCGCCCGGTACACCTTCCACACCAAAGTTTCCAGCTCTTCGTCGTTGTCCGGAGACGCCGACGACGACTGCGCGTTACCGTCGACGCGATGACGTTTTGCGTGCTCGGACGTCGCGGCGGCGGCGCGCGGCATGTATGCGACCACGCGCGAGACGAAGTGTGGTTGGTGGAACTAAAGAGTATTATTTGACATCACGTTTGGTCGTGATCTAAGGTGAGCTTGTGCGAGAGTTCATCCTCTTTCCATCTTGCGCCCTCGTCGCCCTCGCCGACGTCGATGTGCAGAGGCTCGTGGGGACGAATGTCGCTCTCGGGCCCCTCCGCATCGCTTCCATTTAAATCTAACTCGTAATAACACTGACTCGGCGGTCGAGGCACGGCATCGAACGACGTCGGCACTGGATCGCAAAAGTTCGTCGCGCGGCTCAGCGTGACGAACGATGCGAGGTTGTTGTGGCGCAAGTCATCGACTTCGATAAACTGCGGGTAGTTGGGCGCGCTGAACAGCGTGCACAATTTCCCGTCTTCGCCAAAGTCGTGATCGACGCAAAAACCGCTCATGATGCTCGGCATCTCCGGTCGATCATGTCTCGCATCCGGACCTTCGTGTGAACGAATAATTAGCTTTAAATTTTCGTTGCGCAAGAATTCGAGTGTTTGCGCTGGCCCGAATTGAATGCCGATGCCCCGGTTTTCGTTGTGGTGCAAACCATCTTCAGGAATGGGGTCGCTCCACAATACGTCTCCCGCAATCATTGAGCGGCCTTCACCGATTGGATCCGCGCCGCCTTTTGATGCCTTCTCTAATTCTGCCAATGTCCCTAATTTCGGGTTCGTCGCCGCCTCCCTCTTCGACAACGACGCGCTTCGAAACAATCCGCCGTGTAAAATCAACGTGGCGTCCCCCACCTTGCAAGCTAACGGCAACGCCGCGCACAACTCTAAAAACATTGGATACAACCGCCGTCCTGCGGTTTTCCCGTATTTGACGCTTAACTCACGCTCAAATCCGTAGCACTCCGTGCAAAATTCCGTCTCGTGGTTCCCTCTGAGTAAAATTACGCGCTCCGGCGCGAGCGCCTTGCGCGCCAACAACAACAACAACACTTCCACTCCCCAGGCCCCGCGATCGACGAAATCACCATTAAACACGAACATTTTCTTCTTTTCGGGCTCGCCCGCGAGCTCGAAAAGTTTCAAGACGTCGTGATACTGTCCGTGGGTATCGCCCACCACGACGACTTCGTCAAAATCGTCGTCGCCGTCGCCCCTCACGCGCACCAAAGTTTTCTCCCGTTTCAGCACTCGCGCGACCGCGGTGAACAGCTTTTCAACCTCGGTGGCGGATAGAATTTTAGATATCCTTCGCGGCACGCTGCAGTGCGTGTTCGCTTCCATCGCCGTCGCGAGTTTCCGCACCCATTCGTTCGTGAGCGGCAGTGCGATTTCCATCGCCATCCCTCCCCTCGCGCCGCGCGCGCGTCGTCTTTCGCGGTGATTCGAGCGGCGCGCGCGAACGAGTGCGACGTCTAGCTCTCTCCTACGCGCGCCTCGCTTGGACGCGGCGATGGACGGCGCACCACCGCGCTTGAATGTGAGGTCGGTCGTTAAGTAAACCTCAAAACGTGACGAATGTCGCGCCGCGCGGCGCGCGTCGCGCTCGTCGCGCTCGTCGCGCTCGTCCAGACATCGTTCGCGAGCGCCACGACGTGTCACGCCGCGCCGATCGTCGCGAGCGATCGTCGCGCGTCGCCGAGCGCGACGACTTTGACGTTTGCGACTTGGAACGCGAAGTGGTTGTTCGACGGCGTGAACGACGTGGCGGCGTCGCCGTACGCGAACGGGGACGCGGCCGCGGCGTCGGCGCACGCGGACGCCGTGCGCGCGGTCGTGCAGGCGGTCGACGCGGATTGCGTGGTGATCGTGGAGAATGAGACGTGCGAGACGCTGGCGCGCGCGGCGAACGCTTCGCCCGCGTACGCGCGCGGGATGGTCGACGGAACGGATAGCGCGACGCAGCAGGAGGTTGGAATGCTGACCAAAATCGATTTCAGCTCAAATCTTGTGCGGACGGAAAATCGAGCGACCTGGGACGCGTCGCAGTCGTCGTGCGCGTACTCGGGAAGTAAGGAGAGCGGCGTGTCGAAACATTTTTGGACGCGGATATCCGTGAGCGGTCGATACGTCAGCGTCATCGGGGCGCACTTGAAAGCTAATCCGACGCAGCCGAGTAGCTGTGCGCAGCGAGAAGCGCAGGTTGAGGTGTTGCGGGCGATCGCGAAAGCGCGATACGACGCCGGAGACGCCGTCATCGTCGCCGGGGATTTGAACGATTATTCCGATCGCCACGTCGACGCGGGAAACAACTCGCCGACGAGCAAGGTGCTGAAACGATTGCGCGATTTCAACGACGACGGCGTGGACGAGTTAGAGGAGGTTGGTGGGCGAATCGCGCAAGTCAGTCGGTACACGTGGCAAAGCGGGTCGTCTAAGGCAAAATTAGACTACATTTTGACGTCTCGAGCGGACATCGAAGTCGTCAGCGCGGCGATTCGCCACGACCTCGTCACTTCAAGCGTGAGCGATCACTTTCCGCTCGTCGCGACGTTAGATATCAAGCAAATCCGAAACACCAGTTTGCTCGGCACAGTAGGTGCTAATAGCGTGACAAACGCGACGATGGCGACGAGCGTCGCCGTGGGCATCGCCGTCTTTGCGATGACGACTATATTCTTCAGATAGCTTAGGGCACAGTAGGTGCTAACAGCATGGTTGTTTTAATTCATGACGATTACACTAGTAGCGAACTCGATCAACTACTGCACTACTGCTGCGGGCATCCGTTTGGTTCGGCGTCCTTGGGAGCAGTCGCACCAATCAACGCGGCTTTGTCCACGGGCGTCGGTTTCATCTTCTTCGCCTCTGGAGCGGCAGCGGGCGCGGACGTTTGCTGCGGCTCCACGCGCTTCGCCGGCGCTTCTTGAAGCGGTGCGACCTCGACGCGGCGAACAGGCGCGGGTAATACGCGGCGAACAGGCGCCGCTTGCACGGGAACGCTCGACGTAAGCGTCGGAGCGGCGAAACCGGCGCTCTCCTCCGGCTCCGACGCACCCGGGGGCGCTGCACCGCCGATCGCCTTGAACGCCTGGCGGAGAGCTTCGCGCGTGGAGTTGTCCGCACTGACGAGCTCTTTCAGCTCGAGTTGGCGCTCCTTCAAATCGGACGCCACGCCCATTATTTGCTCCAACTCGGCGATGGCAGCCTCGGGCGAGACGACTTCATCCGCGTTCTCGCGCGCACCCTTGCTCACGCGCGCCGTCCCAGCTTTGAGCTCCGCGATTCGCGCGTCACAGATTTCGATCGCGCGCGTGTTCGCCGCGAGCGCGTCGTCATTCGCCTCCATCATTTGATTAGCGATGGAAATCGAATACAGCGCGCTCGCCAAACGCCTATCCGTCGCTTCCAAGTTTTCTTCCAAGAGCTTCAACGCCGACTTGTAATCCGACAACGCCGTATCAAATTGCGACTGTTCCATGTTCAACTCCCCGATCGTCTCTAAAACATCCGCCAATTCCAACGCCGCGTTCGCGTCCTCTTCAAACATCACGCGCGCCGTCTCCAACATCTTCCACGCCAACTCCATATCAGACTCTTCCTCATCCTCCTCGCCCTCGTCCTCGTCATCCGCGGCTTCCTTACCGTTCTTCTCGCCCTCCGTCGCGCCCGCTCCTTCTTCCTCGTCTTCCTCGCCCACGTCTTCGTCCTCGGGCGCGTCCTCCAGCCTCGTCCCGCTCGCCTCCGCGTTCGCCCGCACCTGTTCCCCGAACACCGTGTTTTGCGCCTGCGCGCCTCGAAACAGCGCCTCTCCGTACACAAAGTGCGCGCGCGCCGTCTCCCGTCGCACGCTCGCCTCGTCCGCGTCCGCGTCGTTCGCGATCTCCATAAACTTTTCCAGCGCCTCGCCCGCGAGTTCGATCGCGCGATCGCCGTCGTCCGGCCCGCTCGCGCCGCGCAGCGCCGTCTTCGCCGTCTCCAGTTTCGCCATCGCCGCCTCCATCGCTCGCGATTCGCGCGCGCGCCGACGTGACGCGCGCCGACGCGCGGCTGTCGCGTTTGAATTCGCGCGCGTGTTGCGAATCAACACGCAAACACTCTCGTGATGGTTTCATCGGTCCGAGTGCTTCTATATAGTCTCAAAAGTCGTTTCTATGCGACGCGCGCGTCGTATAAAAAGATGGCTGCCGACGACGCGCCGAATCGCGCGACGCGCGCGCGCGCCCGCACACGATGGCGACGACGACGACGACGACGCGCGCGAGCGCGCGCGTTTCAGCGCGAGTGACGCGGACGCGCGCGCGATGCGTCGCGCGAGCGCGCGCGAATCGACGCGCGAAGACGCGAGAGGGCGACGCACGCGGAATCGCCGCGCGCGAATCGCGCGACGCGCTGAAACGCGCGAGCGGTGCGCGCGCGAGAGAGACGCGCGCGGTGAGAGATGGCGGCGCGGATGGAGGCGTGGACGCGTGCTCGACGTCGTCGACGCGCGGGAGGGAGGAAATCGCGCGATGGGGGACGATGGGGGGGGCGCTCGCGCGCGCGCCGGCGTTGGCGCTGACGTTGGCGAGACGACGCGCGCGGGGACGAAACGCGCGGTCGAACGCGGTGAGCGATTCCGAAGCGTCGAGGAGTGAGAGCGAAAAAAATGTTGAAAGTAATCCGGCGATGTCGCAGGACGTTTCGGCGTGGTTGTTCGAGGAGGATAAGAAGATTCAGTCGAACGCGAACGGGGCGAATGGGGTCGGGGACGCGGCGGAGGGCGCGCAACGCGTGCGAGAGGGGTCATCGAGGCACGAACGACACGCGGGGCATTATTTATCGAAGCCCTATGCGGTGTATCGCATCGATGCCGCGGGACAGCGCGTGCCGTACAAGCAAATCATGACGCGCAGGCAACTGTTGAGGGACACGGATTTGTCGCCGCGCGATTTGAGACGCATCGACCCGACGCTCGGGCAGACGACGAATACGCCCGCGGTGATCGTTCGCGAGGATTCGGTGTTGGTGAATTTGGGTGTGCGTATCATCATCTGCGCCGATCACGCGCTGTTGTTGGAACCGGACACGATGATGTCGATGAACTTTCTCGAGGCGTGGACGCAAAGACAGAACAACGCGTCGACGCAGTCCAGCAGCGACGGCATGGAGGTTTTGCCCTTCGAGCTCACGATGGTCGAGGCTGCGCTGCAAGAGACGTGCGCGCAACTCGAAAATAGACTCGAACACTGCGCGCGAAGGTACCGCGCGCTCGAGCGCAAGCTTCAAACCGGGATCGAGAAGACTACGTTTGACGAGATGCGCTTCATGAAGCAGGCGCTCGTGCAGCTCGAATCGCGCGCGTCCGCGGTTCGAGACGAGTTGCTGGAAACTTTAGACGACGAAGATGACATCGAGCGCATGACGCTTTCTTCCAAAGCCACGGGCGAGGCCAAGGCGGAAGAACAGGAGGAAGTCGAAAACTTGCTCGAGTATTACGTGCAGCAAACGGAAGCGGTGCACGGAGCCACCGAGGCGTTGCTCGAAAACACGAGAGATCTCGACGAGTCCATCTCCGTCACGCTATCGGCTCGACGTCTCGAGGTGAGCAAAATCGAGCTCATGCTCTCCATCGCGAGCTTTGCCGCCGCGATCGGCGCCGTCGTGACTGGTATTTTCGGTATGAACTTGACGTCGACGTTCGAATCGAGCGTCAAGGCGTTTTACCTGTGCACCGCGCTGTTGATCAGTTCGTGCATCGGCATGTCCGCCTGGCTCTACCGTCTGTGCCGACGACGTAACATTCTCTAAAAATTGCACTCTCGCACTCTCTTCTATCATCGCTATCGCTGTACATGGATTTTAATTAAAATGTCTCGCTACCAGTCGCGCTCGTCCCGCGACGGTTCCGTCCCGTCCCTACGCGCGCCCTCCCGTCCGTCGCGTCCACGCCTCCAGCGCCGCGCGCGCGTCGACTTCCCCCCGCCTCACTTCCGCGCGCGCGCGCTCGACGTCCACGCCCTCCTTGGGCGGCCACGCGAGCAACGGTCCCGGAAACACCTCGCGCACGACGCCGTCGACGTCCCGCTCGTCGACCGCGAATCGCGCGTCGAATCGCGCCTTGACGCGTCGCGCGCGCGAACGAGCGCACCGCGCGAGCGTCGCGAGCGCGTTCGCGTCGAGGCGCGGCGGCATCGCGCGTCGCGCGTCGCGACGCGCTCTGCCGCGCGCGGCGCGCGTCGATTCGATTCGACGCGTCGCGCGGTCGTCGCGCGGTCGCGTCGCCACACCGCCGCGCGCGTCCGTCGAGACGCGCGGAAACGCGCATCTCGGTAACGCCTCGAATGGGGCTGCGCTCGCGAGACTCGATCGCGCGCGCGAACACCGCGACGAACGAAAAGAATGCGCGACGCGGATTGTCCGCGGTGAAGACGCGATTCGTGAAAACGACGTCGACGAAGGCGACGGCGGTGGAGATGACGACGATGCCGACGACGGAAGCGACGACGAGTGAAGTGGCGAGCGATGGGGCGCGGCGATCGTCGACGGGAAGGCGGCGTCGCGATCGGGTGGCGCACATTCGATGGCAGGACGAGGCGAGCGCGAGCGCGAGCGAGGACGCGCCGCGCGACGAAGAGGAGCGAAACGACCCGTCGACGAGCGGAAGGGATGAAAATCGGCGTAAACGGCCGTTGGAGATGACGATTGAGTACACGCCGAGCGAGAGCGAGGAAGGGGAAGGTGGGATGTTTGCGCGTTTGCCGAACCAGGGCGCGGGCGCGAACGCGGGATTGTACGAGTACGAGGACGATAGCGATAGTTCTGATGACGACGTGCGACATCCGAGGGCGAGGGACGACGCCCCGAGTTGTTGCTGCGTCATTACTTAGTCGTATGTATTCCGCGCGAGCGAGCGAGCGAGCGTTATTTTCGCTCGCGTTTCGCGCGCTCGCGCGACTGTTGTAACAGCGTTCGTCGGCGGCTGCTTCACTCGCGCGCGCGTCCTCATGCTCGCGCACGACGTCCGCGCACACTACACGCGCGCGACGCGATTCGCGTCGCCCTCGTCGCGACACGCGCGGCACGCGCGGCCGCGCGCGTCGTCCGACAGCACCGGTTCGACGGAAGTGGAAGTCGTGCGGTTCGGCATCGGCAGAGGCTCGAGCGCGACGTATTCGCCGAGCGCGACGACGAATAAAGATGGCGTCATCGATCCCCGAAGCACGACGTACGCGGACGGGGCGCTGGACGCGTTGGCGATCTCGTTGTTTAACGCAAAGCTCGCGGCGGTGGTGGGCGAGGAGGCGAGCGCGAGCGCGAACGAGAAGCGCGGATTCGAGCGGCTCGTCGCGCTCGCGGACGCGCTGGCGGACGGACGAACGGTGGTCGAACAGCGCGCGGCGGTGACGCGAGCGCTTTTGTCCATCATACCCGCACCTGTGCGGTTTTTGTTTAAAAAATTGATAAAGCCGGCGCCGTGGGTGGACGAGATGAACGCGTACATCACTCGCGAGGCGTTCGCCTGGCTCGTGGGACCGTGCGAAGTGATGCCGAGGGAAAGCGATGGGGTCATGGCGCAAGTGAAGCTGCGTAAGTGCCGATATTTAGAGCAAAGTGGGTGTTCAGCGAGTTGCGCGAACTTTTGCAAAATTCCGACGCAGCGCTTCTTCAAGGAAGCGTTCGGCGTCGACGCTCGGCTCGATCCGAATCACGAAGATGGGAGTTGCGTGATGACATTCGGTGTAAAGCCGGATATAAATGACGCCGCATTCGCGGCGCCGTGTTATAACTCGTGTGCGAAGGGATGTGGAACCCGCGACGCGCCGTGTCATCGCTTGGGCGAACAACCCGAGTTCTAACCGACTAACGCCGCGCCGGTGTCGAGAGAGATGTATTATTAGTCAGGAAATCATTGTTGTAATTAAAAGAAGGAGGAGAAGAATTGATGAATGTTACGTCGCGCTCGCTCACCACGGGATTTGTAAGCCGTCCTCGCAGTTGATGAACATGCCGTTGTGTTCCGGCGTCATCAAGCTGATTTCGTGCAGCACGCGCTTGGCGCCGACGGCGGGATCGACCGCGCCTTCGACTTCCCAAATCTTTGCGTACTTGGCCGTCATGTCCGTCTTGTTGAACCCCGGGTGGAGCACTTGCACCATGATCCCCTCGTGCTTGAGCTCTTGCGCCAACAATTTCGCCCCCATGTTCGCGGCGGCTTTCGACATATGATGCCCGTAGTCGCCGCCGCTCGGATTTTGCACCTCTCGCCACGTCACCGACCCTCCTTGCGAGGTCACCATGGCGATCTTCCCGCCCTTGGTGATCTTACCCGCGTTATACAGCGCGTTCGACACGCGCAGCGGTCCGACGGCGCAGATATCGATCATCTTCAACTCCTCGTCGAACGCCATCGACCCATCCGTCACCTTCTCCACGGGTTCGTAAAAGTATCCCGCGTTGTTGACGACGACGTCCAGCGTCCCGCCCACCGCCTTCGCCATGCGTTCGCAGCTCGCCGCGTCCGTCACGTCCACGTCCTCGATCACCTCTTTCGGTTTCAGCGCCATCAGCGCCTCGCTCGTCCTTCGACACGTCGCCACCACCTCCGCGCCTCGCCGCGTCAGCTCCTCGCACAGCGCCAGCCCGACGCCGCGATTCGCCCCCGTCACGAGCACGCGCTTCCCCGCCAGGTACGTCCCGTCGTACACCGCGTCGATGTTCATCACGCGCTCGACGTTCTCCGCCTTCGCTTTCGCGAATCGTTTCACCTGATCCGCCATCGCGTACCCCTCGGGCGGCGCGTCCGACGCGAACGGCGACGACGCCATGGCGACGACGCGTCGGAATCGAAATCGCGGATGCGCGCGCGGACGTCGCGCGGGCGCGGTCGACGCTCGCGTTCGCGCGGCGCGCGACGGAATCGCGAGACGCGACGGCGCGGCGCGCGACGCGAGCGACGCGAGCATCGACCGCGCGACGCGTCGACGACTGCGGATCGATCGATCGATCGATCGGCGCGATCGATCGATGCGAATGAATGAATGAATGAATGAATGATGGGTGGATGGATGGGTCGGGCCGTCGTCACGTCGTCACGTCGCGACGCCGCGATGCGATGGTTCCCCGCGGTCGCGCGCGTCGACGCGTTCGCGCGCGCGGCGCCGCACCTGACGAAGCGAACGCGCGCGGGCGCGTGCGTCTCCGTCGTCGGCGTCGTCCTCGCGTGCGCGCTCGCGCTGGTTGAGATATCAGATTTTCTCACGCCGACGCGCGCGAAGACGCACGGCGTGGACGACGCGAGGAACGCGACGCTGCGAATAGAGATAGACGTGACGTTCCCGCGAATGCCGTGCCAGTTGCTGTACGTGGACGCGTACGATGAGAGCGGGAAACACGAGGTGGACGCGCGAGGACTGTTGCTCAAGACGCGGTTGGACGCGAGCGGACGCGCGATCGGGGAGTACGAGAGCGCGGGAGGGGTGGATTTAGGAGGATTGGTGCTGTTTCAGCGACGACCCGAACACGCGCACGAGGTGCGGGAGGCGAAGGCGGACATGGAGGGGTGCCGATTGCACGGGGAATTGGAGGCGCGGCGCGTGGCGGGGACGCTGCGCGCGTCGACGGGGCCGGAGAGTTATGAGTTTTTGAAAGAGATTTACGACGAACCGTGGGAGATCGACATGCGGCACGCGGTGAAAACGTTCACTTTCGGGGCCGAGTTTCCGGGGGCGGTGAATCCGATGAACGGAGTGCGGCGGATGGAGACGAAGAGCGGGATTTACAAGTACTTTATGAAAGTCGTGCCGACGACGTACTCTTCGACGCGAGCGCTCTTCGGTTTCATACCTTGGACCGTGCGCACGCGAACGAATCAATACAGCGTCACGGAACATTTCATCGAAACTCCACATTGGGGTGCGTTGCCGCAGTTGTTCTTTATTTACGACTTATCCGCCATCGCCGTGAACATAACGGTGACTTCGAAGAGCATCGTGTATTTTCTCACCAAGACGTTGGCGACGATGGGTGGCATCTTCGCGTTGACGCGAACGGTCGATAGATACATCGACGTCGCCTTACGCGTGACGTCGTCGCACGCCAAGGCGAAATAGTCGACGCGCGCGCGTGAAGCATCGCATAGTACATAGAGTTATTCATAAAATCATTCGTGCGGCGAGAATTCACATCGGCGCTTCGCGCGATCGACGATACCAATCAAACATTTCGCCGCTGGCCATCGAAGACGCGCGAACGTCACCGCGCGTGCGAACTCGAGATCATTCAAACAACGTGTATCACATTTCATCACTCCGACGCCGACCCTTCGGGCTGCCAATCACCGTCTTCCTGGGAATCGACGAACGCGCCGGCGTCCTCCGGCGATTCGAAATCGGAATCGTTTTGCGCGCTCGAGTCAACCTTGGTGCGTTTCGCGTTCGGTTCGATCTCCGCCTCGACGTCTTCGGGCTCTTGAGACGTCGCGCGTGAGATCTTCACCGCGCTGTCCTCGACCGCGACCGCGGGCGTGACCGGTGTCGTCGCCGTGACATCCGTCGTCGTCGTCGTCTCGGCATCCTTCTCGGAAATGACGACTTTGCGCGTCGTCGCGACTTTCTCCTCGACTTTAGGCGTCGCGGCGCGGGCGGTGCGGGTGGTGGCGGTCATGGAGACGTGTCGCGCGTGCGTGTCGTCGGCTTGCGTTCTTCGCGGCGTCGGCGAACGGGGTGCCGTGCGCGTCGTGCGTCGAATTGTGATGCGCCGGGTGGTGCCGAGTTTCGTGGAGGCTTTTTTGGAATCACACATCACGTCATCTATCCTACGCGCGGGCGTCGTGTTGCGGGAGCAAGACGCGATCGCACAAGTGTGCATACATCGCATTCGTTGCTTCCACTCGTAATCCGATCAATCGATCGCCATCGCAGGAGTTCACTCGACTGAAGGCGACGCGCAAGTCGCGGTCGAATTCAACCGTCTCCGACGGCGGCGAGGCGCAACAACCGCCGCGCATCTCGACCACGGCGAATTCATGGATGTCATTCGCCTTGGTTTGCAGAACACAATCCAAATATTGAGATTGAAGCGCGATTCGATCATCATTTTCGGTGTCAATCTGCGAATAGCGAGTGTTTCCACACTTGGCGCAGACGGAGTCGTCGCCGCAGACTTTCTTCGCGCGTTGCTTGAGAGGCGAGACGACATCCAGGACTTGTTCAGTCGGTGTCGTGCTCTCTACCTTACTCATCGTGTGCGCGGTTTGTGTCGCTTGCACGGCTTGCGCCATTAGATCGTCGTCGTCTTCCCAATCCTCCCACTCGACACCGTCGAGAACTTGCGCGACATTCGCCTCTGGCGATAACTCATGGTTGTCCGCCATGAGCGCGTCAATGTCGACGTCAAGCTCGTCGTCGTCCGTGAACACTGGCGCCTCGTAGTCACCGATTTGGTCATCCTTTGTCTTTTTCGATGGCTGCTCGATGTCGCGCATGAGAGGATCTGAATGAGTCGCGTTGCTCGTCGACGCCTTTTGAAAGAAGCTCGTGATTGGCGTATTACGCATCGCCTTTCGAGGAGACGTCGCGAGGATGGACACTCTCGCTCGTTTGCTATTCTTCCGTTGGTCGCCTGTCTTGCTCGCTGGAGCGTCATCGCTCGGTGGATTCTCGGCGTGCGAAACGAAGAAATTTTCCAAGCTTTTCACTTGGTCGCCAAAGCGAGACGCGCTCTTCTGCATGGCGGGACGTAACCATTTCGGCAGCGCCTGGATGTTGCTGTTGTTGAAACGCGAATCGACGAGCATGATTGCGCCGTGATCGTGACGATGCCGCAGGCATCGACCGACGGCTTGATTGAGCGCCCGAAAAGCCTGCTGATCGTACCATTTCGAGCCACTCAGCAAACCTCGATGCGCTCCTTCTTCGTTGTAACTTCGCTTCGCCGCGACGAGCGCGTCTTTGATGTTTGGATACGGAATCCCAACACAGATCACCGCCCGCGCGTTAGCGTCGGCGAAGTCAATACCTTCACTAATCTTGCCTCTACACACGGCGAAGAGAATGGCACCTCGACATTTGGCGTTCGCTGGAGCCGGAGCGTACGGATGTTTTGCTGCCTTGACGCTCGTCGCCACCGCGGAATAGTACTTTTCCAACACCGTCTCAAGCGTCACCGGTTTTTTACCGTACGAGCCTGATTTACCCGGTTCTTGAAAAATCTTCTTGCCGCTCGCCTGCTCTATCGCGCGCAGCAGTCCCGTTTCGCGCCATCGTCGAACGATGGTTTCCAAAAGACTGTACGATGGGAAGAACATGAGCAAGCCGTGAGGGGTGACTTTCGCGACGTCTCGCAAACACGCGCCGAGTTCGTCTTGAAAACTAGTATCGCCGCGAGACTTGTAACCGGCATTCAAAGCTATGTTGCTCGGACCGGCGGCGACGATGCCGCCCCAGACCTGACGATCCATATCCACGCAGTGCGGGGCTTCCATGCGGATGGGGAACGGTACGCCGAGCTCGCTCGCGAACGAATTGAGCGGCGCGAGAGTACCAGACGTGAGCACGACTGAACGCGCGCCGCCGTTTTCGCTCACGAGCTCTCTGAAAGCCAGCGCTGGATTCAGTGCCCAAAAGTTAATCTTCACCAGTTCTTCCACGGGTAATCTATTCAATTCAGAGTTCACTCGTTGCGTCGAAGCGACTCGATCGCTTTCGTGCGTCTTTGTGAAGACGATTTTGTAATCGCGCGCGGTGACTTCGCCTCGCAAGAGCAAAAACTTGATAGGATTCAGCACTTTTTCACAAGTGTTGAAAACGCTGCCCGCGACGCGCTCTTTCGGATCTTTGTTCTCTTGATTATACTTGGTGATGACGCCGAGCGCTCGCATGACTTCTAAAACGCTCTCTTCAGTCAGCCCGGCTTCCGCCAACGTTTGTAAAATCTGCTCCCCTCGAACCATGGCCGACAACGCTTCTTGCGCTTGCTTCAGACCGTAACTTGGGCTTTTTTCGTCGCAAAATCCAATGAACCAATCGTAAACGCCCTTCATGCTCCTCAACACCAATTCGCACTCGCTCACGTTTGCCGTCGCGCGCCGCCGCATCTCGCTCAGACGATCGATGGCGTTCGCGACGTCGTCTAAAATTATTTCCTCACTCGCCGCCTCGCGCGCGGTGTCCTCGATGTTGTGCGCCTCATCGAAAATGATGAGTGAACCTTCGATATCGATGTCCATGGCCGAACGCGTGCGCGGATCCAAGAGATAGTTGTACGGGCAGAAAATTAATTCCGCGCTCTCCGCCATGATTTTCGACGCAAAGTACGGGCATCCCTTCTTCGACGTCCCCATCTTCACCAAATCCTCGATATCCAGCGCGTCGGGATGGTTTTTCGCCAACGACGCCAACTTACTCGCCCCTTGCCCGCTATAAAAACACCCTTTCCCGTCCCCACCCGCGGCGCCGGCATCCATCAACCTTCGACACTCCGCGTTGACGTCTCCGCCCTTTCTCGCGCTCTTATTCACGCAATAATGCTCCCTCGACGCCAACACCACGGTGTGCGGCTTATACGCCGTCCTCGACAATTCACCGACTATTTGCGCGATCTGCGCGTGCGTGCGCGTGGCGTAATAAATCTTTGGTGGTTTACCGTTTCCGATTCTCTTCGTCTCGCGTTTGCGCGCTTCGTCCTCCTCCCCGTCTTCGTCGTCGTCCACGCCCACGTCTTCCCTGCGTTCGCTCTCGCTCTCGCTCCACGCCAGCGCCGCGCACAGCAGCGCGAGCGTCTTCCCGCTCCCCGTCGGCGACTCCACGAGCGCGCACGTTCCTCGGCGCGCCGCTCGAACGACCGCGCTCATCACTTGCACCTGCGACTTGTACGGCGTCAACGGAAATCGCACCTCGCACGACGCGATGGTGCGTTTCCACGCGCTCTGCGTCGACGGACTCGGATCAGAGGACGCGCGTCGGCCGTCGTCGGTGTCTGCGGTCGCGCGCGCGTCGTGCGCGCGCTCGAGGTGCGACATCGAGTCGACGCGCGCGACGCGATGTGGAGGCGCGGTGGTTTTTCGGGGAATCCGTTTCAAGAGGGGTGCCGGGATTCGCGAACCGACGGGAAGAAAAAGGATCAGGGAGACGACGACGCGCGCGGGGGGTGGTCGAAACGGTGTGATGCGCTCGAAACTGTGTTACACGCGCGCGCGCGCGATGCGAACGGACGCGTGGTGCGTCACCGCGCGACGACGTCGCCGGCGACGACGTCGCGAGCGACGCGATCGGCGTCGTCGCTCGCGAAGATATCGGCGATGACGATGGACATGTCGCGCTCGATCGTGGCGCACAGCGGCGTGAGGGGTAAGGTGGCGAACGGTTCTTCGATTTGGATCCCGATCTCGTCGATGCCTAGGATGAGATAGGCCAAGGTGAAGATGGTGGGCACGGACATCCAAGACATGCTCGGGACGAGCACGAACGGGAGCGTGATGAGCCAAATGATGAGCGATCGTGCCGAGTGACGCGAGAAGCTTAGGGGGATCGGCGTGGCGACAATGCGCTCGCAAATACCTCCAGATAAGCCCATACCGCTCACGGCCTCTTCAATCTTCCAATGAATTTCTCTCGGCGCCCCCTTCTCGAGCGCCAGCTTGAGCGTCTTCGAGATGAGCATGAGCGTGTACAAGCACCGATTTCCCGTCTTCGCGGAAGCTAAGACCTCATCCGCGAGCGCGGGGTCGGTGACGCATCGACGGACGGCTTCGTCGGGAATGTCTCGAAACGCCGTGGGATCCGTGGGATCGGACCGAGTGCGTCCGCTTCTCAAACGCGTCTTCAGCACGTACGCGTACGCCGTTGTCAGTTCTAGCAACCGTCTCTGCAGATTCTTGTCGGGAATGTATATCGCCAAGCGCGCCACATCACGCGCGTGCTTGATGAGCGACCCCCACGCCGTGCGTCCCTCTACGAAGCGGGCATAGCTAGAGTTTGTTCGGAACACGAGTACCAAACCGCACAGCGTGCCCAGTAACGAGTGCGCCGACGCCGGCAGCGTCAAAGACTGCATGGCAAAGTTCGGAAACGGTAACGCCAAATTGAAATACGCGCACACGTACTTCAACACGCTCGGAAATGCCACGACCACGGCGGTGTACGCCGCCAGCACCGCGCACGGTCTGAACAAGCGCAAGAACACCGTGCTCTGGGGAATCGACACCAAATCGACCACGAATCGATCCACCATGCGATGACGCTCCCACTTATCCTGATCGAACAACTGCGATATGCTCGTTCCGGACGATATCAACGTCTGGTTCAAACCCGGGTCGCGACTGAGCAACAGCTCTCGCACTTTCAATCGCTTCGCCGCCTCCGCGTCCGCGACGCCCCCCCTCGGTTTTGGTTTCCAAAGTTTGTACGCCCCGTGCCACCCCTCCACGCCGCCCGCGCCCGCTTCTTCGTCGCCGTCGTCTTCATCTTGATCGTCTTCCGAAATTTTCCCTCGCGCGCGCACCATCCGTCGCCTCGCGCGCGCACCATCCGTCGTCGTCGTCGTCGTCGTCGTCCCGCTCAAAAACACCCGCGCGCGCGCCGTCGCCCCCGCGCGCGCCGCGCCGTCGCGTCGCGTCGACGCGCGCGCGTCGACGCGCGCGCGTCCTCCGGTCGTCGATCGTCCGCATCGCGGCGTCGCCCGCGCGCGCGTCGTCGTCGCCTGCATCGAGCGCCGGCGCGTCGTCGTGTGTCGACCGTCGACCGGCGTAACGACCGGACCGACGACGACGACGACGCTCGACGCCGCACGCGCGCGCGCGAAACGACGCGGGCGACGGCGGACGCGCGAAAAAAGGCATGCCGCGCCTCGGCGTCGCGACGACGACGGCGCGCGCGACGACGACGGCGCGCGCGGTGGTTCCGGAAACCGAACGACGAAGACGACGACGACGACGAAACGTCGCGCGCGCGAAACGACGCGGGCGCGCGAGCGAGCGGGGAGACGAGGACGCGGACGACGATGACGCGCGCGTCGAGCGCGGACGCGAGGCGACGGCGCCGCGCGCATCGCCGTTCGGCGCGCTCGCGGCGCTCCGCGAAGCGTTACCAGAGGCAAAGGCGAAGACGGCGCCCGCGACGGCGCGCGAGGACGAAGACGGCGACGCGGAAGACGACGCGATGGCGACCAAGGGAAAATTACCCGTTCGCGTGCGCGCGACGAAATCTGGACGACGCGGGAAGACGGTGACGATCGTCGACGGCGTGTTGTACGCCGAGGCGCGCGCGATGTGCGCCGAGTTTAAGCAAAGTCTCGGCGTCGGCGGCTCCATCGACGCCGTCGACGGCGACGCGACGCTCGCGATGGTGACGATTCAGGGCGAGCACGTCGATTTCTGCGTGCGCGATCTCGTCGGTCGAGGGTACGCGCGCGCGAAGAAGGCGTAGAAGTCCTTCAGTCCTTCAGTCCTTCGCCCGGCCAGCCCGGTGCCGAGACCGCGGCGCGGCGTCACTCCGACGCGTTTCGATCGACCGCGATGGCGCGTACGAAACAAACCGCGAGAAAGTCCACCGGTGGCAAGGCGCCGCGTAAACAGCTCGCCACCAAGGCGGCGCGCAAGTCCGCGCCGACGACGGGAGGTGCGCGACGACGCGACGACGCGCGACGCGACGGAATTCCCGTGCCCTCGCGGAGGCGCGATCGACGACGACGACGCGCGTGGCGAGGGCGAAGACGCGTCGAAGAACGCGTCGACTGACGAATCGGAAATTGCTCGTTCGCGACGTCGCAGGGGTGAAGAAACCGCACCGCTACCGCCCGGGTACGGTCGCGCTTCGTGAGATTCGGTACGTGGTGACGACAGTCAAGATAGGGTTTTAGACGCGCCTCGCGCGCCGCGAGGTTCGGACGACGCTGAGGACTGACCGGGAAACATTCGTACGACTCGCGCAGTAAATACCAAAAGTCTACCGAGCTCTTGATCCGCAAGCTTCCGTTCCAACGTCTCGTGCGCGAAATCGCGCAAGACTTCAAGACGGATTTGCGCTTCCAATCCACGGCGGTTTTGGCGCTTCAAGAGGCGTCCGAGGCGTACTTGGTCGGCTTGTTCGAAGACACGAACTTGTGCGCGATTCACGCCAAGCGGGTGACCATCATGCCGAAGGACATCCAGCTCGCGCGTCGCATCCGAGGCGAACGCGCGTAAACTTTCCGTCCTTTTGAATGAAACGCGACGAAGAGGTTAGAGCGGCGGAGCGCTGGAGCCACGGACGACTCGACGTCTGTAAACGACGCGCACGGGCGTTCGTGGATACCGCGGCCTGCTCGCCTAAATGAATGATGTACGATCACGCAAATTGTGTGTCTTTACTTTGTAACACGAATACGAACAGAAATAAAAACGCGCCTTCCTAATAAAATATAAATGAGTTGTCTACGCGAACTCGGCACCGAGTGCGGCGAGTCGAATGTACGCGTCAACGAAATCGACGAAGAAAGCGTCCTGATCGTTGGCATATTTCTGAATCCACTCCATACTTTCGGCATCTTCTCGCATGTACTTATCGCTCGGTAAACCGATGTGTTCAGCCATCTCGGCCTCGTCCTTGGTCATGTTCGCCTTGTGCCAAGGGTCGGCGACGAGGGTGGCGTAGTACGCGTTGTCGAATGTGTACGCGTCGCCGAAACCTTTTCCTCCGATCGTGTGCGCCCCCGCGAGGGCAACCATATCTCTGGTCGTGATCCCACTTCGTGCGAAATGTTCGCGCATCTCTTTCCCGCCCAAAGTTTGTTCCGGCATTCTATTTTCCGGATCCGCCGTCTCGACGTCGATTCTACCGAGCGGAACGCGCTCCAGGAAAGCCGGTCCACCCGTGAACTCCACCGCGTACGCCCCCGCGCACGCGATCATGTCCGCGAACGATACTTTGCCGGCGGCCGCGGTGCCATCCAAGGCGTCATACGCGCTCTTCACGACGTTCAACCCTCGCTTCAAACCAAACGATTCCGGTCGGTTGAGCTCGTACCGCACGCTCGCGTTCATCCCTCCATCCTTCGCGCTCGCCAAGTACGTCCCCGCGTCGTGAAACACCAGGCGCAACACCGCTGGACATTTCGTTTTCTGCACGTTCGCTTCCAGCGCGGCGCGAATCGCCCTTCGTACGCTGGGCTCGTCGTCGCCGTCGCTGCGTTTGCGGAAACCGAAACGGGCGCGCGCGTCAGTCAGTCCGCGTGCGAAACTTCCGAGCTTTCGACGCCGCGAATCGCTCGTTCGCGCGTCACCGTCGGCGAGCGATGCGCGCACCTCATCGCCCGCGCGTCTCGCGCGTTTGACTCCCCCACGAGCGTCCCCAAAGTCGTCCCGAGCAGCGTCAGCCCCAGCTCGCGTCGGGACACCGCGCGCGCGGTCGTCGTCGACGGCGCCGCGCGATGGCGTCGACGATCGCGCGAAGACGACGATGGTACGGGCGAGCGAACGATCGCCGGAGCGATGATCGCGCGCGCGGTCATCGTGCGAGCGTGACACTGCGACACGCCACGCCTCACACATGGACTCTGCTCGAGCGAGGACGCGAAAAGACAGCGCCGAGTACCTGGCGAGCGTTCGCGCGATGGCGGCCGGAACGATGGGTAAACCGTCAAAAGAAATTTTAGAGCGAGGGTTCACGAAAGACGACGCGCTCGGTGAACACGAAGGCGTGGCAGAAATTTTGGGCGAGTCGGCGTCGCGCAGAGACGCCGCTGCGAGAGCGGTGACGCGAGCCATCGACGCGGCGATAGGAGCGGACGCGGACGTCGACAGTGCGAAAGCGATGTCGACTCAGCCGATGCCACTCGACGCTAACGCCGAGACCGAGGATGAGGCGCACGTGAAGTCGGTGAAACTGGAGGTTTTCCCCGCCTTGTCTCGTATCGGACGCTTCGTCGGAACGATCGCGTCCACCTTGATAGGAATTCCTACGCAGGTTTTCGTGACGTTCGTCTCGCTCGTATTCATCCCGAGCGTGCTTCACACTCAAGTCGTATTCACCGTGCTGTGTTTTTGGGCAATCGTACGTTATCATTGATTATGTGCGACATAATCTTCTCGAGACTGACGCCACCGTCGTTTTCCTCGGCAGCATTCGGCGACGTCGATCATGAATTTCGTCAGGCCATTTGCCGGTGGTAGCGTCGGATTGTCCGCGCTGTACGACCATGTACATCACGAAACTAAAATCTTCCGGGATCGCATCACATTTTTGTTTCCGACCTCACCGAGCACGAAACATTCGTCAAACGTACTCAACAACGCGTTGGCGTGCGCGGAATGCGCCGAAGCGTTGCGCTCCATCCTGGCGCCCACGCGTGCGCCGTCGACGAATCTCACCGACGACGAGATAAACACGTTAAAGCGGGCGCGAGAGCTACTCCGAAACCTCAACAATCACGGTCACCACGACTAGGAACGCCACTGATTCCGATTCTTCTTGCAACTCATCGTCGGCGCCTTCGCGCTTCGCTACTTCTCTACTTTGTGAAAGTTTTAATCAAAACTTTATCGCCTTAAGCGGCGGTGCCCTGGTCTCCGATAAATCTAACTCTGCATCTAATTCTTCATCCACCGGTCCCACGAGCGCACTGTTCGTCGCCACGCAATTTCTCGTCGTCAGTCCTTCGCGTCTCTCGCGTTCGAGCGCGCGCGCGCGTCCTCGGTCCATTCAATCCCTCGTCCCCCTCGACGCCTTCGCCTCGCGTTGACGCACACATTATCTCCCCGTATCATATACACCCCCAACGGCGCTTCCTCGACGCCGCTTTCGCTCGAGTACACGCGCTCGGCGCAGTCCTCCAAGATCACGTTCGTCACCTGGTCGAACCCTCGCAGCGTGCCGACGATGTGTCGTCCGTCGTTCGTGATGACGCTCACGCGCGCGTCGAGCATGTTCGTCAGCGTCGGCGCGCTCATCGCTCGCGCCGTCGCCACCCACGGTCGCCCTCGACGACGCCCGCGCTCGCGACGGCGACGAACGCCCGCGCGCGACTGCGGCCAACGACCGGGACGACCGACCGACCGACCGACCGACGCGCGAGGTGCCCAGCGATCGTGTTCGTTTTCGTGTGATACTACACTGGCGTTCGAAGGCGTGGTATACGTAACGAAACCCCGTCTCGAGACGAACACGCGACGACCCGCGACGCGCGCGCGACGCGGGCGCGCCGCACTCGTCGAGTCCTCGTCGCGGCGCCCGCGGGAGACGCGTCGCCGCGCGCACGTCGTCGCGAGCGCGCGTTCGACGCGAACGGCGTCGATCGAGGCGAAGGAAAAGTTTTGCGAGCGTCGCGCGCGGTCGACGCGCGCGGTCGACGCGAACGACGCGGACGCGAGGCGCGAGACGACCGTCATCGCGCGCATCGTGCGAATCGCGGCCGCCGTTTTCGAATCGCGACGTTTGAAGGCGCGTCCTCGAGCGTGCGCGCGTGCGATCGGGCGTGAAACGGGACGACGCGGTCGTAAAGAAGGCGCGCGCGCGGTGCAGCGCGCGATCGCGTCGAATAGGACGTCGCGTGCGCGTACATTGCGCGGCGCGGATCGCGGGTGGCGCAGCCTCGAGGGGGTCTGGGTCGAGTCGTGACTCGTACGAGTGATTTTGGGTTGACTCTGGCGGGCGCGGCGTCGCGTAAGCCTTCACCGACGCGCGCATTCGCGGTCGAAACTCTCCATACCGCGAGCGCGAAGCCGTGGTATCGTTTGTCGAGAAGAGCGATGTGTCGTTAAGCCTCGTCGAGCGAAGTGAGAGAAATCAAAGGCGAGGCGAGCGACAATTATCCTCGACGCTCACGCGCGCGTCGGCGCGATGGCGGACACTGAGGAGGGAGAATTGACGCACAAGACGGCCGTAATGCGAGACGAGGAGACGCAGGTGAACGGGGAGACAAAGATTGGAAGCGAGTCGCCGGATGGGGTGAATGTGCAGGATGAAGGATTGCGCGAAGCGTCGCCGACGCGTCGCGACGCCGACGAGGTCAACGCGCGCGCGGAGGACGATCCGCCGTCTCAAGAAGAGGAGGAGCCTGAGGAAGAGACGACGAAGTTTGTGGAGTGGGATCCAACCGGACGCTTCGGGCGAACCACTGAACTTCTCGGTCGTGGGACGTACAAGAACGTGTACAAGGCTTTCGACGAAGAAGAGGGCATGGACGTGGCGTGGAACCAGGTCAAAGTTCACGGTTTACCCGCGGTGGAGAAGCAGCGCTTGCTCGGTGAGGTTGAGATCTTGAAGAGACTTGATCACAAGAACGTGTTGAAGTTTTATCATTCGTGGAACACGACGAACGAGAAGACGGGAGAGGTGAGCGTGAACTTCATAACCGAGGCGTGTGCGGGGACGTTGAACAAGTACGCCGCGCGATTTAAAAACAATTTGGATATGCGCGCCGTCAAGAGCTGGGCTCGTCAAATTTTACGAGGTTTAGAGTACTTGCACTCACACGAGCCACCGATCGTGCATCGTGACTTGAAGTGCGACAACATTTTTGTCAACGGTAACGCCGGGGAGATCAAAATCGGTGACTTGGGTCTCGCCGCGATGTTGGATCATCAGCGAACGCACAGCGTGATCGGAACACCCGAGTTCATGGCCCCGGAGCTGTACGAGGAAGACTATGACGAACGCGTGGACATATACTCTTTCGGTATGTGTCTGATCGAGCTCGTTACGTTTGAGTGCCCGTACAACGAGTGTAAAAATCCGGCGCAAATTTACAAGCGCGTTTCAAGTGGGATTCCTCCGGCGGCGTTGGAGACCATCAAAGAGAAGGGTGATGACATTTACGAATTCATCTCTCTCGCCATCGCTCCCGCGGATGAACGCCCGACGGCTCAGCAGCTGTTGGATCACGTTTGGTTGAAGAAGAAGGAAAAGAAAACCATGGTTCCGCGCGCCGTCGTCGAAGAGGAACCAGAGGTGCCGAGACCGATTGTCAAGGAAGAGGAAGAGGAAGAGGAGCCACCGCGCGTGGCTCAAACGAGAGGGGATAATGGTAGAAAGATTGTGAGAGTCTACTCTGAGGCTGACACGCTCGAACCACCGGAGCACAGGCGAGGGGCTTCGCTCGACGTGCGCGTCAAGGGGACGTTTTTGGAGGACAACTCGCTTCGGTTGCGGTTGAGAATCGCCGACTCGTCGGGTCAAAACCGAACCGTGGAGTTTCCTTTCAACACCGAAACTGACAGCGCGCGTTCGGTTGCGACTGAGATGGTGGAAGAACTTGGATTGGAGATGACCGCGGTCGAAACAATTGAGAGAGAAATAGAAAAGGAGGTGAAGTACTTGTGGGACGAGAAGAAGGGCTTTTGCGAGCGCCCTGAGAGCAGGAGACATAGCGCCGAGAACAGCGCTGGATCTAGCCCTGAAGAGAAATTGCGCGGGCGTCCTGAGTCCAGTCGAGCGGGTGCAATATCTGCAAGCGCGAGTCAGGAACACTTAGCGCAGAGTCCGAGCCAGATCGAGATGATGTTGACGCAGTCGCCGTCGACGGAGTCGCTTTCGGAAAAGCCGCGAATTTTGGTGGATGACCACGCAATTTTACCGGAAAAGTCTCACGCTATGCAGCACGAAGAGAGTCTTTTACGACCGAAAAGCGCGTTCGCCGCTGTGAAACCTCAAGAACAGGCTCCGGTCGCCGCCGCCGCGGCGCGGGGCACGACGAGTGGCTTAACGACGCCGGGCGACGCGTCGCCTCCTCACGCCACCCCCGGGATTTCGCCGGTTCGTCCAGCTCCGGTGCAGCCCGCGGAGGTCGCCCGATCGCTAGAGCAGTTTGATCTGGCTGCGCAGAAGCCACCTCGAGCTCCAGTCGCAAACGCGCAGCCGACATATTCCGAAAGTGTGATGCAGGACGTGCAGCGCGTGATCGAGGGTGGGTCGTCAGCGACGGTGTCAGAAATCGGAGATAGAGGTTCAGACGCCGGATCTTACGCGAACGAAGAAGAACAGGAAGAGATGGAGGAACTTCGTTTGCTCGAAGAACTCGAGCTTCAGCAACAGCAAGAGGAAGCCGAAATGAGGCAACGTCACACGACTGAGCGCCAGCAAAAGCTCCGTTCGCTTCAGAAGAAGCGTATTGAACGTACGGCGAGCAAGATGGCCTTGCTTACAGGATCCGATACTGGGTCCGAGTCCGGTCGTTACGAACGCCCTCACACGCCTGCGCTGGCGACACAGACAGTACCGCAACAAGCGACGCGCTTGATGAATGTGAACAGTGCCAGCAATCTGGGTTTGCCGCCACAACCTCCGCAACCGATGGCGCCGCAACATAGCGCGCCAGGGTTACCGCCACCGACGGTGCAAACATCGCCTCCTCCCTTACATCATGTCCAGCATCCCGTCGCCATGACGAGCGCCGCGGAGCAGCCGCACTTCGTGCCCGCGACGGAGCCCGCCGTGGTGCCGCCGCAAGTTGCTCAGCTGCAAACGGACAGCGCCACGATTAGTAGAACCAATTCTCAGCGCTCGATGAAGAGCGACAGCGACGCAAAGTGCGTCGAAGATCCCGATCTTCCTCCCGAAGAGCAGGCTCGTCTCGCGAAAGAGAAGAAACGTATCGAGGCGTTGGCGAAGATGCAAATGATGGAGGAAACGTCGCTTCTGTCGCTCGACGTGTCGAAGTCGAAGGGTGCGAAAGGTAGCATGATGAGCCTCAGCTCTCAGGCGAAGAAAGATTCAGCAGATGAGCTCCAACAGCACGCGGAGCCGCACTGATAGAATGTTGAAGACATACAATTTAGTTAGCCACATCAAGATTGATACGATCTTAATACGCAAACACGCAATGCCTGTAAATTCGCGATTAAAAATTTGACAAAATCGCCGCGAAAAAATGTCTTTTGTTCATAACGTTACAAGGTTTAGGGCGTGCGGCGCGTTCGATCGATCGACTGATTAGCCCACCGATCCCTCGAGTTTGAGACTCATGAGCTGGTTGACTTCGGCCGCGAATTCTAAAGGTAATTCGTTGAAGACTTCTCGGCAAAAGCCAGAGATGATGACGCCGACGGCTTCCTCCGGAGAGATGCCACGTTGCTGGAAGTAGAACAATTGATCCTCACCAATCTTGGATGTACTCGCTTCGTGCTCGACGCGAGAGCTCGGTTCTTTGACTTGGATGTATGGATACGTGTTCGCACCGGCCTTATCGCCGATGAGCATCGAATCGCATTGAGAGTAGTTGCGCGCGCCGGAGGCGTTTGGACCCACTTGCACCAAACCTCTGTATACGTTTTTACTCTTACCGGCGCTAATTCCCTTGCTCACGATGCGACTCCGCGTGTTCTTACCGATGTGAATCATCTTAGTCCCAGTGTCCGCTTGCTGTGCGTTGTTCGTCAAAGCGACTGAGTAGAACTCACCAATCGAGTTGTCTCCCGCGAGCACGACGGACGGGTACTTCCACGTGATGGACGAGCCAGTTTCGACTTGAGTCCACGAAATCTTCGAGTTGTCCCCCTTACACAAGCCACGCTTCGTGACAAAGTTGTAAATGCCACCCTTTCCGTCCTCATCACCCGCGTACCAGTTCTGGACCGTCGAATACTTCACTTCAGCGTTTTTCCCCGCGCTAATCTCGACGACGGCGGCGTGCAACTGGTTCTCGTCATACGCCGGGGCCGTGCAGCCTTCCAAATAGCTCACATAAGAGTCGTCTTCAGCAACGATGAGCGTGCGCTCGAATTGACCCGAAGATTCGGCGTTGATGCGGAAGTACGTCGACAGTTCCATCGGCGATACGACGCCCTTGGGAATGTACACAAAGGAGCCGTCGCTAAACACCGCGCTGTTCAGGGCGGTGAAATAGTTGTCCGCCACCGGCACTACCGATCCGAGATATTGCTTGACTAATTCCGGGTACTCGTGCACCGCCTCTGAGATGGAGCAAAAGATCACCCCAGCCTTGAGCAAATCTTCCTTGAACGTCGTCCCGATGGACACGGAGTCAAACACCGCGTCCACGGCGACGTTCGTCAATCGCTTTTGTTCGTTCAGTGGAATTCCGAGCTTGTCGAACGTAGCCAATAACTCCGGATCGACCTCATCTAAGCTCTTCTTCTTCTCCATCGACTTTGGCGCGCTGTAATACGACGACGCCTGGTAGTCGATTTGCGGATAGCGATTGTCGCTCCAATCCGGCTCCTCCATCGTCAACCACTTACGGAACGCCTTCAATCGAAAGTCGAGCATCCACTCGGGCTCTTCTTTTTTCGCAGAGATCATGCGCACGACGTCTTCGTTCAATCCAGCGGGAATCGTCTCCGTGTCGACATCCGTGCTGAACCCCCACTTGTAGGGCTTATTGAGCATCTCTTGAATTCTATCCACCTCCTCCTCCTTGGCCGTGAGCGCCTGCACTCGCACCGCGCGTCCGCCGTCGGCGTCGTTCGCGCCATCGCTCGCCGCGTTGACCACCGCGCGGACGGTCCCGCGCGATCGCGCGCCGCGCGCGACGCGCGCGCGTCCGGCGACGCCGGTCGCACGCACCCCCTCGGCGGCGCGTCCGCGGGCGCGCGCGCGCGATCGCGCGACGGCGGCGCGCGGCGAAGGCGCGGACGCGCGCGCGGACGTTCGCGTCGCGTGCGTCATCGCGCGCGCTCGAGTCGCGGACCGCTCGAGAACGAACGCGCGAACGCGGTGCGCGTCGCGGAATGACGTCACGCCGGGGCGTGGGGCGCCCAGCCTCGCGCCGCGAATCGCGAGGCGAGCCCGAAGGCGACGCGACTGACGAGTGCGGACCGAGAGGACTACGAAGCGCTCGTGCGATTATGATACACTACGGTGACGCATCCGCGTTCGCGCGCGCCTCGACGAGGGCGCGACCTCGCGCGGCGCGGGCCTCGCGCTTGGACTTGGCGATGTCGTCCTCCTCGCGCGCGGACGACGATTCCAGCTTGGCGCGGACGACGGCGGCGGCGGCGGCGGCGGCGGGAGATTGCGCCGGTTTTGCGGTCGCAGTCGAAGCCGCGGCGCGCGTGTCCGCTTCCTCTCTCGCGCGGCGGCGTCTGGCCTCGAGCGCACGCGCGGCGGCGCCTATGGGGGCGGAGACGCGCGCGATGACCGGACGCGCCGCCGGAGGAAAGAGGGCGGCGAACGCGAAATCGTCGCTGTCGTCCCCGCGCGCGCCCGAGCCGTGCGGTTGGAAGAAACGCAGATACACCCACGCGGAATACGCACCCCATATATCGAACAGGTACAACCCGACGTGATGATGCGCACCACCGCTCATGAAGGCGTACGCCGCCGTGAAGCACAAGTACGCGCCGATCAAGTGCTTGTTTCGCAGCGCCCGCAGCGAGGCGACGACGCCGCTCGTGCCCGCGCCCAACGCGCCCTCACCGGCGAACACCGGTTCCTCCGGCGACGTTTGCCTGAGCGCGAGCAACAGCGCGGCGAGGACGCCGTGAAAGCCGGAAAATTTCGCAAACAAATAAAACTCGTCCCCCGCGCTCAGGGCGTAGAGCGCGCACATGGACAACCACGCGAGCGTCGTCGTCGCCAAATTCACCCCGACCACGAACCTCGTGAGCTCTTTCGCCCCCCACACGGGTTCTAATATCCCACCTATGTACAACAACCCCCAACAATCCACCACCAACGCCGCGAACGACCGTTCGACGTACCCCGAAGTCACCAGCGTCCACGGCTTGCGCGTCGTCGCGTACGCCTCGAGCGCGAACGCCGCGTCGAACGTCTTTTCCCCGATCACCATCTTTCGCGCCGCGCACCCGAGCACCAGCGTCGCGCACGTCATTTTCGTCGCCGCGCTCGACGTCGCGCACGACGCGCTCAGTTCGCGCTTCGCCGCGCGCGCTACGGGCCATCAAAAAAATCAAACGCATTTGAAAGCCGTCGTCAGTCGCCCTCGGTCGCCTCGGTTTCGCGCGTTCGCGCCGTCGCCGCGCGCGGGACGCACCGAGCCCGCGGCCGAGGCGCTCGAAACGCTCGAACCCATCGTCGCCGTCGCCGCGCTCGACGTCCTCGCTCGACATCGCGCGTCGACGCGTGACGAACGGACGAACGGCGCCAGGGCACTCACTTTTTGATTTCGCATCGCGTCGTCGCGGCGTGTCGCGCGATTCCGTCATCGACACACCGCGACGCGACGACGGATGGCGACGCGATCGAGCGGTGGCGACGGCGACGAGGGCGACGACCGCGTGCGCGCGTGCGCGCGGACGGGGACGTGCGACGCGTGGCGAGGGACGGCGAAGGACGACGACGCGGGATTTCGAGAGCGCGTGCGCGAGGCGCTGCGGCGAGCGATGACGGCGTTCGGGGACGAGGCGTTCGGCGGCGAGCGAGGCGAGGGCGAGGGCGAGGGCGACGAGGGCGAGGGCGCGCGGGCGACGAAACGGGCGAGAACGACGACGGAGACGGAGGAGACGGAGGAGACGGAGGAGACGGAGGAGATAGCGAGCGCGGCGACCGTGGCGGCGATGCGACGGGCGTACGAAGACGACGTGGAGAAAATTTGTGGCGAGTGCGTGTCGGCGTTCGACCGGGACGCGCCGTTCACGATTCAAAGGATTTGCGAGTTGGCGTGCGAGCCGAGCAAGTATTACTCGACGCCGTATAAACTGGCGAGCGCGTTGTTCAAGCTCTTCGCCGTGACGCAGACGGTCGATCGCGCGCGCTCGAGCGATCGCGAGGCGACGACGGCGACGAACGCGAGCGAGTCAGCGGCGAAGACGACGACGCCGGCGGCGACGGAGGCCATGGTTCGCGACGCGAGAGACCCGCGCGCGGCGGAGCAAAAGGCTTTCATCGGCGCCGCGTTCCGCGAGACGACGCCGGTAGATTTCGAAGAATCGATTCATCCGCCTCGTCCGCCGTCGCCGCCGCAGCTCTCGGTGTAGGAACTCTCGGTGTTTAATGAACTCAAACTCTACGTGTTGGTACAACTCCTATAGTCCTCCGCGCGCCCGCTATTTGCAAAACTTGTCCGCCTTCGTCGCGCTGCGCAGATCGAGCTTTTCTTCTCTCGTCATCGCGCTCGCGGGCGTGTCTCGCCACTTCCGCGAGTACCCGTGCAACGTCTCCGGCGCGGCTCGATAATTCGTGCCGAACGCCACCGTTCGCCCTCGCCCCTCGGTCGCTCGCCGCGCTTCCTCGGGAAACTCGTCCTCGTACGACTTCGTCCCGCCCGTCGTCGTCGCCTCGCGATCGGCGCCGTCTCGTTTCTTCGCCTTCTTCGCCTCCTTCTTCGCCCGCTTCTTCGCCTTGTCCTCCGCGCGCGCCGTGAGCGCGGCGCCGCCTTTGAATGTAAATTTCTTCGTCACGACGCGCGCGTACGCGTCGGCGGCGGACGGCGCGGACGACGACGTCGGCGGCGCGCTCGGCGCGGGTTTCCCCATCGATCGGCGCGTCGTCGGGTCCTTTTTTCGCGTATCGCCCGGCGCGCGCGCGTCCGGTCGCCCCGTCGGCGTCGCCCCGTGGCGTCGGACGACGACCCGACCCGGTTCGCGCCGTCGCCGCGCCGGGGACGCGAACCGGCACACGTCGTCGCGTCGTCGCGTCGTCGTCGGACGCGCGTCGGAAGCGCGTCCGTCGCGAGGCGAAGGGCGAAGGACGCGCGCGCGATGCGATCGAGCGCGCGCGAGGACGCGTGCGCGGCGCTGGCGAGGACGCGCGTGCGCGCGTGCATGCGAGCGATGACGCGCGCGACTATTTTAAGCGCGACGGACGACGACGACGGCGGCGCGACGGCGAGCGCGACGGCGACGACGCGCGACGACGACGACGACGACGATCGCGTCTCGGACGCCGACGACCGCGCGTCGAGGGCGACGGAGGAGGCGCGCGAAGACGACGACGACGAAGACGCGAATCGGCTCGGACGCGCGCGCGAGGACGACGAAGGGGCGTCGAGCGTCGTCGACGCGAACGATGACGCGCGCGCGCGCGCGCTCGCGGACGCGCTGAGCGCTGAGCGCGCGATGCGTCAGGGCTTAGAGGCGGCGATGGAGTCGCGAGAGGTGGCGCACGCGACCGAGCGCGAGACGCTCGAGGCGAGGGCGAGAGACGCCGAGGCGGGACGCGTCGCGGCGGAGGCGGAGGCGAGCCATTTGCGCGGTGAAATAGCGCGCGGCGAGACGGTGATCCGACAGGAAGAGAGCGTCGTACGTCTTCGTCTCGAAGCCGAGCACGAAGTGCGCGTGGGCCGGTTGGCGACGGAGTTGGATCGCGTGCGCGGCGAACTCGAGGCACGTTCGAGCGAATTGCGCGACGCGAGAGCAAACGACGCCAAGACGTTCGACGCGCTCAATCGCGTTCGGGAAGAGCTCTTGGGTCGGCTCAAAAGCGAGACTCAGAAATTGTTAGGGACGATAGATTGCGTCTGTGGCGCCATGGATTCGGCGTCAAAGAGTTTACACCGCGACGGCGTCGCGGCGACGCCTCGCATTTCGCAAAGCGTACCGTCTAGGCGCGAGCGAACGCTCGTCGTCGACACGAAACAATCGCGAGGCCACGGTGCCGTGGGTACGCCTGAACCAGGTACGCCGACATCGTCGCAGTCGCGTCATCGAGCAGTCGCGTCGTCCTCGGTGGCGCAACAAAACGCGCACCGACGACTGCACCTCTCGGCGCAGTCGGATAGACTTCGGAAGCCGATTGCGTCGCAAAAGGGGCTCGTTGGGTACGCAAACATATATCAGCACTGACAGATGCTAGGACGAACATGTAAAAAATCGAAAAACTCACGCCGTCGCCGCGTCGACGATTTGCGACGCCGGCGCTTCGTCCGCCACGCCGACGGTGAACGAGTTGCGAATGCGTTTGACCGAGTTCCCAGTCACGCGCCATTGCGCGGGCGTCGCATCCAAGCTAAGCACGTAAAGCACACCATCGAGCACGGAGGCGGAGATGAGATAAATATGTTCCGGGTACAAGCACCCAACGGCGCTCGGACACGACTTCGCCGGCGGCGACGCCACGAGTTCCCAATCGTAATATACTTGTCCCGTGCTCGCGTCGACGCGCTTCGCCGCGCCGAGCATGTCGGCTCGACGGTACGAATCTTCCCCATCTAATCCCAAAACCTTGGCCACCGCCACGTTCTCCGGCTTCCCTAAATCATCGATCGACTTCACCCCAAAGTCTGGCGTCGCGAACGCTCGAGCGCCTTGCACCGCCTCCCCGTTCACCGGGTCCACGATCGTTCCCCACTCCGTCGTCATCGCGTCTACCACGCGCGCACCGTCGACGCGCCACAAACTACTCACTTCAAACGCGCACGCTCGAACGTTCGCCTTATCGCTCGAGCGTAAACCAATCTGTCGCACAAACGTCTGCTCGCCGCTATTCGTCTCCATCACGCGCTTCATGTTCGCCTCGAGCTCGGCGAGTTCTTCGTCCTCGTCGTCGGCGCGCGCGGCGAATTCGGTCGACGTCGACGTGAGTGAGATCGCGACGCTCAGCGACGCGCACGCAAACGCGCCCAACGCGCGTCGACGCGACGATAAAGACGCAGTATCGACGTTGACGTCGTCACCAAACTCGACGCGCGTTCGGCACGACGACGACGGAGCTGCGGATGAGGACGCCGACGCCGCGTGACGGCGCGTCGCGCGCGTCGATCGAGGCGTTCGCGCGTTCGCGCGAGCGGTGAACGCGTTCGAACGGACGGCGCGCATGGCACGCGCCGTTCGCGATGTGACGCTCGGAGGCGCGACTGGAGCTGTACAAGTTTGGGAGTTACAAGAGTTACCATCGTCTACTCGTTCTGGCGCTTGGCGTACTTGCTCGGCCCGGTCGGACCGTTTAAATATGAATCCAAAGGATCGTTCATTTTCGGTAACGCGTTGAAACCGCCTTGAGTTCGCTGGCGCGTCTGCGGCTGGCGCGACGGTTGGCGAGACGCCGCCGACGCGCCGCCGCCGAGATGGCGGGTGTCGTGCGAGCCAATTTGACGGTCGCTGAGCCCGAAGTGCGCTCGAGCCTCCTTGCGAGCACTGCCATCTGATGTATGCCCCGCATTCTTACTGTCGAAAATGTTGGGCATCCCCGGGAGCGCCTGCATGCCGAGGTCGCCACCGGCGTTCATGTGCTGCGGGTTCGTCGGGTCGCCGGTGGCTTGGTGTTCTCGCATGACGTGATCCTCGGCTTCGCGCATGGCTTTCTCCATGGCGGTGAGTTCACGCTCGGGTTGTTCTTCTTTTTCTGAAAAAGCGATACCGGGCAAGTCCGGGCACACCGCCACGCGCGACTTCACGGCGTCGGTAGACGCGGACGAGTCGGTTCGCTTGCTCATGAGCGAATCGTACGATTCGCCAATCAACGTCGTGAGTTCGTCGTTCACGGCTTTCTTACCCACGACGAGAGTGAAATCAGCGACACCGAGACCGAATCGCGCGCGAACGGCGTGCATGATGGCCGCGACCAGTCGATGCTGATGTTGCGCTCGGCAGTTCAACGCGAGCACGAGCGTGGTGCCGCCGGCTTGTTCGTCGGCTTCATCTTCGCCGCCGCCAGCTTCGTCTTCGACAGCGTCGAGTTGACCGATGATGGTCTTCTTGAGCTCGTACGCCACTCTACCGATGCGACGTTCGCGCATTTCGATCGCTTCGGCCGAGTCGTCTTCCGTGTCGTCCTCGTGGATCGTGTGATCAAACGTCTTGTGCGCGTACGCGTGCTTCTCTTCCTTTTGTCGCTCCAGAACCGTGACCACTTCGTGCACCTTTTGTCGAGTGAAATAGTTTGCAATGCATTCATTGCGCGCTTTACCCGTACCCTTGAACTCAAAATCGTACGCCGCGACGAGTTTCAAAGCCTTGGCGCGAAGAGACAAGAGAGAGTGCGGAGAGTTGGACTCTTCCGCCTTGGCGCCGACGAACGTCGCGATGGCATCGCGAGCCAACTCGTGCACGTGATGCCAAATCGTAAAAACCGCGAGCCCGCCCGTGGAGCCACACGTGGTGTCATCCTCGGTAAAGCTCGCCGCACCTTCGAGGTTGTGAACTTCTTTCACCTTTGATACCCATTTCTTTTGCTTTTCAGTCGGTTCGCCGTACAGCGCCTTCAAGCGATCCTTCATCTCCTTTTCGATGATGGCCAACGCCTCCTCTTCCGAAAGCTCTTCCTCCTCGTCTTCCTTCGCCTCGCCTTCGCCCCCTTCGATCTCTTCTCCATCGGCTTCATCCGCTTCATCAGCGCCCGCGCGCGCAACCGCGGACGGTTTCGGCTGTTTCTCCGCGCCGACGCGAAGCGTCGGCGCGGCTTCGGACTCGAACGCCGCGTCCGCCGAGCGCACTTCCTCCGCCCCGGCGCCTTCGGTGATGGAATCATCCGCATCTTCTGCGTTAACATCCTCCACCGTCGGCATCGTCGTCGTCGTCTTCGCCGTCGTCTTCGTCGTCGTCGCTTCGTCGTCCACCGTCTCCACCGCGTCCTCGTCGTCCACCGTCTCCACCGCGTCCTCGTCCTCGTCGCCCTCCTCCTCCGTCCGCGCGTCTTCGTCGTTCGCTTCGCTCGACGTCGTCGTCGCCATCGCGTCCTCGGTGTCCGTCTCGCGATTTCGCGCGCGCACCTCGACGTCGGCGCGTCGCGCGCCCGATCGTCCGTCGTCCTCCACCAACACCCCCGTCGCGTGCGCGCTCGTCGCGGCGCGCGCGACGGCGCACAGCGCGAGCGCGACGACGACGCGCGCGACGGCGACGCGTCGTCGAGGCGCGCGCGTCGTCGTTCGCGCGCGCGTCGTCATCGTCGGCCCGTCGTCGAATGAATCGCGACGCGCGCGCGCCGCGGGTCGCGCGCGCGTGCCGAATGTCCGA
>Ga0257114_1000075_pt1 | contig 76027 bp, 57 predicted proteins | sample SI112_10mmetaG_FD_190149 | JGI IMG/M metagenome (GOLD analysis project Ga0257114, IMG submission 190149) | Marine microbial communities from Saanich Inlet, British Columbia, Canada - SI112_10m | ecosystem: Environmental > Aquatic > Marine > Inlet | place: Canada: British Columbia | collected...
ACCACACCCGCGGAAAATCACAGAAACCCATCAGAACTTCTCAGTTAAGACCGCGTGGGCCGGATAAGTACCGATGTCGGAAGACGTCAGGAACCCCCGGTATCGCTTGGTTTCTTTATGCTTTTCGCGCCGACGGCGAGAACTTTTCGTTCTCCATCTTTTCCCAACTTTTCGTCGACATCGGACGCGATTTAAGCGCCCGAATGATGGATTTTGCATCATTTGAGGCGACGTGCGATGGTTTGCGCGCGATGGTTCGGCGCGGGATCGCACCGCTCGACGGCGCGAACGTCGCCGGCATTCGCGCGAGCGCCTCGCGGAGTTTATTTCGCGCGCGCGCGCGTCGTTTTCGGTGGCGCGCGGCGACAGCCGCGGCCTCGCGAGCTGGTATTGCGCGAATGACACATTTTTGGCGACGCGCCGGACGCGCCCCGCGTCGCCCACATCGCGCCGCGGATCGTCGAAGCGACGTCTCGCCGCCGCCGCGGCGACGCCCGAACGACTCAAAGTCGCGCGTCTTCGATCACCGCGCCGCGACGCGCGCCATGAGCGCGTCGAGCAGGGCGAAACAGGCGCAGGCGTTCGCCGAACTGTGCGGCGGCGCGAAATTTAACCGGAAAAACTTCAAGCCCGTGGACGCGGCGGTGGCGCGAAGCTTCGCGGAAGGACGCGGTGAGGACGCAAAACGCGACGAGGACGAGGGTTCGCGCGCCGCGCGCGCGGATTCGGACGACGACGACGACGAGTCGGGCTCGGACTCGGACGAATCGGATTCGGACGCCGAGCGCGACGCGCGCGACGTCTCGACGTCGTGGACCCCGCTCGCGGACAACGAGGCAAACGCGATGCGAAAACGTCTGAAGATGCGCGTGCAAGGCGCGGACGGGGCGTGTCCAGCGCCGTTGCAAGGATTTGAGGAACTGCACGAGAGGTACAAGTGCGGCCGGCGCCTGCTCGAGCGCATGCGCGAGGCGAATTTCAAAGAACCGACGCCGATTCAGCGTCAAGCGGTGCCGATCTTGTGCTCGGGGAGCGAATTACTCGCCATCGCGCCCACGGGGAGCGGTAAAACTCTGGCGTTTCTGTTGCCGATTATCATGAAGCTCGGAACGCACGAAGAGGGCGGCGCGCGAGCGCTCTTGCTCGCGCCCACCAAGGAGCTCGCGGGGCAGTCGGCGCGAATCTTACGCATTCTCTCGCGAGGAGTCAGTGGGCTGAAGTCGTGTCTGTTGACGAAAGCGACGGCTGGGAACGATTTTAGCAAGGTGGACATCGTCGTCGCGACGCCGATGCGACTCAAGATTTTGTTGCAGCACGACAAGATTGATTTATCCAAGGTGCTTTATCTCGTGTTGGATGAGGCGGATAAACTCTTCGAGATGGGTTTTGTCGAGCAGATTGACGCCGTTGTCGCGGCGTGCGACAACAAAGACGTGACCCGCGCGTTGTTCAGCGCGACGCTGCCCGAAAAAGTAGAGGAACTCGCGCGAAGCGTCATGGCGCGCCCGATTCGGCTCACCGTGGGTGAGCGAAATAGCGCGTCGAATACGATTTCACAGCGTATGGTATTTTGTGGGCACGAGGCGGGGAAGCTGTTGGCGTTACGTCAAATCATTCGCGAAGGCATCAAGCCACCGGTTATTATTTTCACGCAGTCAAAGGAGCGAGCGAAGCATCTCGCTAAAGAGCTCACGGGCGATGGATTACACATCGGACTGATTCACGCCGAAATGTCAGATTCTAAGCGCGAAGAGCAAGTCGATCGATTCCGCATGGGCGAGACGTGGGTTCTTATCGCGACGGATTTAATGGCGCGCGGGATGGATTTCGTCGGTGTCTCCACCGTCATCAACTTTGATTTTCCTGGTTCTCCCACGAGTTACATCCATCGCATCGGTCGCAGTGGTCGCGCGGGTCGTCCTGGAGCTGCGATTACGTTTTTCACCGAAGAAGACGCGCAAAGAGGAGACTTGAAACCGATCGCCAACGTGATGAAGAATAGCGGCTGCGAAGTGCCAGAGTGGATGTTGAATCACACCGGCGAGAAGGGTTTGCGCCGTCGGAAGCGTAAAGACGGCAAAGAAGACAATCCGCGACGTGCGCCTCTTGACATGCCTATGGGTGCGGACCCGAAAGTGTACGCGCCCGACAAGAAGAAGCGCAAGAAGACGCCGCGCAAGAAAAATGACGACGAGGCGATGCCGCCGCTACCGAAAAAGTGGAAAGGCAAGTCCAAGTCCAAGGAGAAAAAGGAAAAGGAAAAGAAGTGATCGCGTACGCTGTCATCATAGCCATTTAGCGATGTAGTAATCAGCTGCGATTACAATGCGAAACTTTCTTGCCGTCGCCTCGCGGGCGCCAGCCGTCCTCACTATGAGACATGGGCTGTGTCGCGAGCGCTCCCCAAACGTCTAAGCGCGCGCCTGCGGCGAAATCGAAAACAGAATCTCGAGAAAATGCGTGGAAAAGCACTGGAATCGTCGCCCTGCGCGATGCGAACTTGCGCGAGCTGCCACAAAAGTTGTTCGACAGAGAGCGTGAATTCGCGCTGAAACTTCGCAATCTCGACGCGACGAACAACAAGCTGCGCGAGATACCGCGAGAGATTGGAAATTGCGTCAACATTACGCGTCTCGTGCTCGCGGCGAACGTCATAGAGACGCTACCGGATGAAATCGGGGCGCTGGTAAAGCTCAAGACGCTCATCGTCGACGGCAACCGACTGCGCGCGCTGCCGGCGACCATCGGATCGTTAAAGGCGCTGCAGACGCTCAGTGCGTGTGAATGCGAGTTATCGACGATTCCTACGACGATTTCGACGTGTATCGCGCTGACGACGGTGAAGTTTGCGAGGAACAAGTCGCTCGATTCGAGCGCGTTGGATGCGCTCGCCGACTGCGAGCGACTCGAGGAAATCGACGCGAGCGCGTGCGCACTCACCGTCATCCCCGCCGCGCTGGGACGATTAAAAAGGCTTCGAAAGCTTAACATCGATGACAACGTCGGTGTGCACACCATACCGAGTGAGGTGTTCAAATCGTGTGAGTCTCTTACCAAGCTCACAGGATACGGGACTAGCATTCGCCGAGTCGAGTACACCGACGGCTACGATGATTACGTGGCGCGGGTGAAAAACCGGCACGGGAAGATCATTTCAGGGAATTCAATGATCGTAGACGAGCGCAGAGGGTTAGATTACGGCTTCGACCTCAGAGACTAGACGTAGAATAGATTTAGCGCGTACTAGCAACGTAAGCACACGCAACTGTCCCTGCATAGACGCGCGCGCGATGGGCGAGACCCTCGCGCGCGCCACGCTTGTCAGTCTCGCACTCTTGAGACTCGCGTTTGCGTTCGCGCCTGGATACGTCCATCCGGATGAGTGGTTTCAATCCAACGAAGTCACCGCTGCGAACGTGTTCGGGACAGAGACGCGGTTGCCGTGGGAATACACCGCCGACGCGCCCGCAAGATCAATCTTAGGCGCGTACGCGAGTAGTGGATTATCGTATCTCATCGCGTGCGCGATCGCGCGGGCGACGGGCGCCGCGTTAGACGTATCGTGGGTGACGACGTATGCGCCGCGGTTGGCGCTGTGCGCGGCGTCGGCTACGGTTGACTTGGCGGTGGTATCGTGCGCGAGGGCGGTGGGATCGGCGACGACTGGGGCGGTGAATGAAGCAGGTGTATTGTTTGCGACATCTTGGGTGACTTTAGTGCTGCTCGTTCGGCCTTTTAGTAATTCTTTGGAGACATATGCGACGGCGGCTTGCGCGCTTGTCGCGACAACTGAACGCAAGTATTTAGGACCCGTCTCGCGCTGTGTCGCTATCGGCACGATAGGGATGGTGAGTAGTTTTATAAGGTTTACGAGCGGTGCGTTCATCGCGCCTTGGGCGGTGTATGTGGTTGCGAGAGCGCGAGAAAAGTCGCCGCTGACGATGTTGGTCGGCGTTTGGAGTGGTGCGATGGCGGCGATTCTCACCGCGGTGGTGTGCATCGTGATCGACACGGCATACTTTAGCGATACGAATATGCTCAATGTGTGGGTTTGGACGTCAAAGAACTGGATCATCACGCCGTGGAACTCGTTCAGATATAACGTCAACGCCGATAACTTAGCGCGGCACGGTTTACATCCTAGGTATTTGCACGTCCTCGTCAATGGTCCTTTGATGTTCAGCGTGCTGTGGCTCGTCAGTCTCAGTGCACTGATGCGAAGAAGACGAGACGCATCGTCGAGAGATTTAATCGTGCGAACTCTTTGGGCGAGTGTTTTGTTTCCTCTCGCGGCGCTTTCGCTTGCGCCGCATCAAGAGCCTCGATTTCTGACGCCGATGATTCTTCCTATGTGCGTCTTGGCGGCGCACTACTCGAGAAGTACATTAGTTTCTCGAAAGCGGCGATTGTTCGCGATCTGGATCGCAATTAACGCGCTATTGGCGTGTTTATTTGGCGTATTACATCAAGGCGGAGTCGTGCGCTCGATGCGAACTCTAGCGAAAACAGATGCCGCATTCGATGGCGGCTCGAGCGGACGCTTCGCGCTATTCTGGAAGACATATTCACCCCCGCTCTCGATTCTCGCCCAATCGAGCGGTGAGTCCGATCTCGTTTCGGTCTATGACGCCGCCGGCGCGAGCGTCGATGACGTGCGGGAACTCCTCCTCGCCGCCACTTCCAAGGGCGTTTGCGTCGTTGACCAGCCCATGTGCACGACTTCGGCCAAGAATATCATCATCATCGCTCCCGCCCTCGCGTTCGAACGTCTGCGCGAACGCACACAGAATTTGGACTATGAGCGCGTCTTATCCATCTTTCCGCACCTCTCCTTGGACCACCTCGACGACGTCTTCGACGCCTTCGCGTCTGGCGACCGCCGCGAGCGCTTCGCGCTCGTCAAGAAATCCCTTCAATTAACCGTGCATCGCGTCCGTTACCCTTAGCCTAGCGTTTTTAGACATTTGGAGATTTCTAGCTCTCGCGCGCGCGTCTCCAATCCCACACCCGAAATATCTCGAGCCGCGTCAGCAAATGCGAAATTCTCGCGAAAGCACTCCGCACGACGCGACGCGTGAATCGCTCGCCGTCAACGCTCGCCCGGAGACTAAACCTCCTCACGCACGTCGCTAGACGCGCTCGCGATCGTCAACGTCCGCGCGCGACGTGGATATCCGCGAGAAAACGTCTCGTCTGGTGCCGCTCGCAAACAGTCAAATTTGAAATTCGATTCGCGAATCTCCCGCGAACGCTCGATTTGAAGGACGCGCGCATCGAAAGAAGGCTGAGAACGAAAACTCGTACGTCTTTGTGTCGCAGAACATGGCGAACGCGAAGCGAGAGACGAAGGCGACGGCGAAGACGGTGGACGTGGAGGTGGTCGCGGATTCGGACGCGCGCGAACGCGCCCAGCAAGCGGTGAAAGCGCTGGAGGAAGGCACCGCGGAGGTCGTGGCGCTGGTTGGTGTTGGGTTACAGGTGAGCAAGACGGTGGCGGCGGCGGAACTGGTGAAGAGATCGATGCTGGGGGTGCATCAGTGCACGACGTACGCGCCGGTGACGGTGAAGAACGCCAAAGCCACGCAGATTCGAATCGAATTGGCGATGTCGAGCTCTGTTTTGGACGTCACGTCGCCGGGTTACCAAGAACCTGGTATGGGGACTTCTTCCCCAGCGCGGAAGCGAAAGCCGACCATGAGCTTCAAGCGAGAGGCGACGATGCCGATGAAGAAGAAAATGGCAAAAGCTTTCCACCAGGCGCAGGCGAAGAAGCATGAAGCTAGAAGGGGTGATGCGGGGAACAAGAATGCGGCACCGTCTGCGTAATAAACGACGGTGTCGATTACCAAGCGAACGTTTAACAATACGAATATTAGACGCCGAGCGCTCGGCCAGTAGCGCGAACTTTTTATACAAGACTTTTAGGAATATTACGAACAAAACGTGGTGATGATAACATGAACTGAACTAATTGAATTCTACGAAAAATGACGCGCGCGCGAGCTTGTTAATGTTGACTCCACTCGATCGTCTTTAAATCTATGCCTTCCTGGACCATCTCCCAGAGCGGAGACATCTCACGAAGCTTTTCGACTTGACGCACTGTGGCTTCGATGGCGCGATCGACCTCGGCTTCAGTAGTGAATCGGCCTAATCCATATCTTACCGACGTGTGCGCCATCTCTTCGTTCACACCGAGCGCACGCAAAACATAGGATGGCTCTAAAGACGCACTCGTGCACGCGCTGCCGCTGCTCACCGCGATTTCTTTAAGTCCCATGAGCATGGATTCACCCTCCACGTATGCAAAGGACATGTTCACGTTGCCGTGGTAGCGCGCTTCACGGTCACCGTTTAATTGCGTGTGCTCGACGCGAGATTCGATGCCCTCTATCAATCTCTTAGCCAAGCGGTTGACGTGCTCTTCGTCGCGCTGCAACTCCTTCTGCGCCACGCGAGCAGCTTCACCGATACCGACGATGAGCGGGGTCGGTAGCGTCCCCGAGCGTAACCCTCGCTCTTGACCGCCGCCGTTGATGATAGGCTCCATCCGAACTCGAGGACGACGACGGACGTACAAAGCGCCGATCCCCTTGGGACCGTAAAACTTGTGCCCGCTAATCGACATCAGGTCGATGTTCATATCGTTCACATCCATCGGTACCTTCCCAACTGCTTGCGCGCCATCGGTGTGAAAAAATATTTTCTTCGATCGGCAAAGCTCACCGATCGCTTTCAAAGGCTGAATCACCCCTATTTCGTTGTTCACCGCCATGACGGAGACGATGGCGGTGTCGTCGCGCATCGCCGCTTCAAGCTCCTTCAAGTCTACCAATCCATTTTCCTTCACGGGCAAATACGTCACGTCGAAACCTTCACGTTCGAGCTGTCTGCACGAGTCCAACACGCACTTGTGCTCCGTCGTCGTTGTGATTATGTGCTTCTTTTTATCCTTGTAAAAGCGCGCCACCCCCTTGAGCGACATGTTGTTCGACTCCGTCGCCCCGCTCGTGAACACAATCTCCTTCGCGTTCGCCCCGATGAGCGACGCCAATTCTCCTCTCGCCTTTTCGATGGCATCCTCCGTCTCCCAGCCGTACATGTGCGTTCTCGAGTGCGGATTCCCGTATTGCTCTGTGAAATAGGGCAACATCGCGTCCAGCACTCGCGGGTCCAACGGCGTCGTCGCCTGCATGTCCAAGTACAGCGGCCGCCCGCGAAGCGTCACGCCTTTCATCTCAAACTCCGGTTCGATCGGCGCGCTCACCGGCTGCGCCAGCGCCGACATCCCTCGCGCCCGCGATCGCTCGCGCGCGTCCCATCGACGTCCCGATTCCGCGCGCGTCCCGCGCGACGTCCCGCGCGCCGTCGCCGTCGCCGACGCCGACGCCGACGCCGCGTCGTCGATCGCGCGCGCGCCGCGCGCGAACGCGCGGATCGCGCGTCGCATGTCGCGCGCGGGGTGCCCTCGCGCAGTGCGGCGTCGACGACGAACATTCTCGACGATTCTAGAACGTTCGCGAGTAAACTACGCGAGAATTGAGGGGGGTCTTTGATGGTTCGTGACTCGTCAAGGGGCGTTGGACGCGAGGAGGACTCGAAACGGCGCGCGCGCATAGGACGCGGCGTCACAACTACACGCAACACAGCGACTTCGACGCGAAGTCACACGCGCGCGAGCGAGGAATCGAACGCGAAAAAACAAACACACGCGGTACTCGACGTACGGCGCAGGACGAAAACAAAGAGAACAAGAACAAAGGAAAAGATGCTCGGGCCGATGATGCCGATGATGCCGACGATGGGTGCGATGATGCGAGCGGCGAGCGATGTCGATTCGATGTTTGAGCACGTGATGCGAGACGTCGACGAGGGGAACTTCAATTTTGTGCGAGATGAACGCGCGATGCGCGCGATGCGAGGGGCGATCGGGCGCGCGAAGGTGGAAGAGACGAAAAGAGGATTTTTGATTTCGGCGCACGCGCCGGGACTGGCGGCGAAGGACGTCCACGTCCACGTGACGACGGACGCCCGGGGGAACGCCAAGCTTTGCGTGAGCGCGGGCGAGCGTTCGATGACCGAGCTCGGCTTGCCGACGAAATACATCGACATGAGCGTCACGCCCAAGGCGTCGTGCATCGATGGCATTCTGAGAATCGCGGTGCTAAAGAAGACGTCGGAAGCCGTTCGGGTGCCCATCAACGCGACGGCGCGCGCGGCGATCGCGGAGGGCGAGGAAGACATGGAAACCGACGACGATGGTGATGAGAGCACGATAACTTTGAGCGTGCCGGGCTTTGGCGAACGCGATATCACCGTGACTTTGCACAAACCGGAGGATATGTTGGTCGTTCGGGGCGACTCGAAGACGTTTGGCACCTTCGCCAAGACGTTTAAAAACTTGCCGACAGATCTCGAGGTGAAGCACATTGACGTCACCGTGCGCCACGGTCTTTTGAACATTAAGATGGCGGATCCGCATGCGATTATTCCCATGGATATCATCGTCTCCAGTGTGAACTCTGTCGTCGAGGAAGATTCTACAAAGGAAAACGTCGTCACCTTGGTTCGAAGATCCGTGCCTGGCGTCTCCGCCGACAAGGTCACTTGCCGCTTGGCCGCCGACCGTATGCTTCACATCAATATCACAACTTCTCACGGTCGTGCCGTGTTTCAGCAAAGCTTGCCACGAAACATCGATTTCCACAGCATTCGCGCCTCGTGCGCTGACGGCGTCTTGACCGTCTCCGCCGACCGCGACGAATCAGCGAACAAGTCGCACACCGTGCAAGTGGAAGTCTCGGGCGATCACCCCGCGGCGCTCATCGAACCAGCCACCGAGACAAATCCAACTGCGGCATTACCGGAATCGGACGAACAACAACCAGTCGTGGAAGAGCCAGAATATGACGGTAAAGTTGAAGACGTCGAAGACGTGCCGATGTGAGAGCGAGCGAGAATTGTACTTCACTGTGAAACAAATACACGTACGACAGCCGCCACGTACCGCCACGTGTACAACAGCGCCACGCACGCGCAGTTTATAACATCAATAATCATCAATAATACTCATCGTCCCTCTCAATCACGCCTCGCATCTCACCATTCGCCGTCGCCGCGCCACGCCGCGGTGACTTTATCCAAACTTCACTTCATAGTTTGCTTCACACGCACGCGCGCACGAGAGAGGACTAATAGAAGAGGCGATGTTAGCCAAGCGAGTCGCCTCACCGACGACATCGCGCGCGCTGTACACGACCAATCGCTCGATGCGCGCGTCCACGAGCGCGAACGTTGCGTTGACGCGGCGACGCGGCACACGCGCATCGACGCGCATCCAAGGGGTTGGAAAGTCGATATCGACGCCCCGCGGCGTGTTACGCGCGCATACGCGTCATGCACGACGGTGCGCGACCGCGCGTGCGGCGTCGACGTCGAACGAAGGCGGGAACGACGGTGAACTCAACGCTGCGGTGCTTCGAAACTTTTTGTTCCCGGCGCTCGCGGGCGCACTCTTCGGATGGGATATCGGAATCTCCTCGGGGGCACTGGAGAACATCACCGCGAGTGCGGCGAGTGGAGGGGACGGGTTTGCGCTGACCAGCATACAGAGTGGGCAGTTTGTGAGCGCTTCGCTATTCGGCGCGTTGACGGCGAGCGCAGCGGCCGGCGCCGGCGTGGGCGATCGATTAGGCTCGAGGAAAGAGCTCATATTGGCGGCGACGCTGTATTTAGTTGGGAGTGTTGCGTCGAGTGTCGCGCCAGGATTTGAGCCTTTGGTTCTGGCCAAGTTGATTTATGGTTTGGGAATCGGCTTTGCGATGCACAGCGCGCCGGTGTACATCGCGGAAACCGCGCCAAGCTCGTTGCGTGGAAGTCTCATTTCGCTTAAGGAAGGATTCATCGTGGGCGGTATTTTGCTCGGTTACTTGGCGAGCGAAGGCGTGATCACTGCTGACGGAGGCTGGAGGCAACTATCGCTGGAGGCGACGCCTCTAATCGGTTTGTTGCTCGCGGGCGCGATTTGGTTGCCCGATTCGCCTCGATGGATCGCGTCCAAGAGTGGAGATGGGAAAGACACGCGTGATGAGGCGCGTGAGGCACTAGTTAGAATCAGAGAGGCGAAGAGTGACGTGGAGATGATGAAGATTGACGAAGAATTGGAGGATATTTTCATGGCCGCGGCGAGCAACAACAGCTCCGCCGGCGGCTCGGGCGCGATGAGTTTGTTTGACAAGAAATATGTGCGGCCGTTGTACATTGGACTGTCTGTGGTCTTATTTCAGCAATTTACCGGGCAACCGAGCGTACTGTACTACGCGACGCAGACGTTCGAAGCCGCCGGTTGGAGCGTCGAGGACGCGGCAAATGTCTCCGTCATTCTCGGCATCTGGAAGCTATTTATGACTGGCATCGCCGTCTCCAAAGTGGACAGCCTGGGACGACGTCCGCTGTTGCTCGGTGGTATTAGCATCATCACTGCATGTTTGTTTGCATTGGCGGCGCTGAACACGCCCGGAGAGGTGCAAACGACGGCGCAAGCGCAAGCGTCCGTCGCCGCCATCTTTCTTTATGTCGGCGCGTATCAGTTAAGTTTCGGCCCGATCGCGTGGTTGCTCGTGGGCGAGGTCTTTCCATCCAAGGTGCGCTCCGCAGCCGTAGGATTGGCTACGCTGAGTAACTTTGGTAGCAACTTTCTCGTGTCCTTGTTCCTTCCAACAGTGCAAGAAACCGTCGGCTTGCGCGGCACGTATTTGGGCTTCGCGTCCGTCGGCGTCCTAGCTTTGGCATCGATTTACTTCACCGTCGTTGAAACTCGCGGTAAAACGCTCGAAGAAATCGAGGCCGAATTAATGCAGTAGTATTGATGCCCTAGAACACGGATCAACAATTTTGTAACTTAACGCGCGCGCAACTGCACAAGTCTGCCCGCATGCTCGCGTCCACCGCGTCTCGTCTCGCGCGTAGGCTCATCGCGCGCGCGCCATCACACGTCATGATAGCGTCCACGTCTTGCTCGCGCTGCGAGCTGCCGTTCGCGCGCGCGTACGGGCAGTTATCCGATCCGAACACGTTTGAGCTGCTGCAAGGTCCAGAGGGACGAGTCATCTTCGACAAGTACGCGCAAACGACGCCGCGCGCGCGACACGCACGACATCCACGCGATGGAATCAAGCACTGACCGCACGCGATGCTTTCGCTCGACAGCTACGACGCGCGTGGGTTCGCGATCAAAGGCGCGTATTGCGTCGGCGGCGTCTTCGCGTACGACTCGCTGCACGCGGCGTGGTCGCCGACGCGAGTGAGTGAGATCACGCCCGAGACCTTGGCGGCGCTGGAGATTCTCGACCCGACGCCTGATTTACTTATCGTTGGCACGGGGCGAACCATCGCGACGCTGAACGAGGAGACGCTGAATTATTTGAAGGAGCTCGGCGTTGCTGTGGACGCGAGCGACACCGTCAACGCGACGAGCACGTTCAATGTCTTGGTAGAGGAAGGACGGAGCGTGGCGGCGGCGCTCTTACCAGCAGGGCACGTAGAGAAGTAGCGCGAGCATATAGATTAGACGACATTGTATTAGGAGCGCACTATAGCTTACAGTGGGTTGTTACAAATTACAAATAAATCAAGTGGACGCGAGTGGACGCGTGTGGACGCGTCGACGCCGATTCCGCGTGCGTCGACCTGCACGAATGAACGCGAATAAGACACACGAAACCTGTCAGTTGATCGAACGCCACGCACATCGAACGCACGCTCGCGACGATTCGACGCTGAATGAGAACAACAAAAAAAGTTCGACACGCAGAATGTAGCCCCGTGGCACACCAACCTCGACCGAGTTAATTCGTCGCCGACGCGGTGTTGTACAGGGAGAGGCTCCAAAGTGTTTCTCGGAGGTGTCCTAAAAAATCCATCTTTAGTTTCGCGAGGTTGAAAAACCGCCAACGGCGATGAAAGACGCCGAGGCGGGGGTAAGTTCGCTTGTTGAGAGGAGAGGCGGCGCGAACGCGGAAGAGGAATGCGAACGACGTACTCTGCGGGCGATGCGCACGCCACGTGCGTTAATACATCCGCGCGTGTCCTTTCGACTGGTGAGCGCTTTTTGACGTCCGCGCGCGCGCGCGCACGACGCACGCGCGCGAAGTTGTGGAGTGAGTTAACCTCAGCGCGCGCAGAGCTATTGAAGTATATTAAAGCAAAGTGCATTTAGCGAGCGCGTCATCCTAATGCGTCCTCCTCGGCAGCGATCATTTCTTGGCGAGATTGTTCGCTCTTTCGTCGTTTGGCGTCGCGCTCGGTCTTCTTCGCTTCGTCCTCCGCCGTCGCCTTGCTCGCCGCGACGTACTTTGCTCGCCACAGTTTGAGCTTTTTGTCGATCTTCTTCACCACCGCCTCGTCGGGCTCAGTGCCGTCCTCGACGTGCGTCTCGATCTCATCTAAAATGCCCTTCAACAACGCCCCCTTGGGCGCTTTGACGATCCCCGTCGCGCGCGCACCGACGGCTTCACAATACTCGACAAGGTCCATTGCCTCGGCTTGGCGCGCGGCGCGACGAAGCGCGCACAGTGCGATTTGTCCCGGAGGACGCACTAAAGGAACATCCGTGAGCATCAACGCATCGATCGTCTCTAAAGCGCTCTTTCGGCACGCCACAAGCTGTGCGCCTGTGACCTTACACCCTCCATCTTCCACGTCTCTGAGGAACCCGTCGAGCGGTCGAGCGGCGCCGTAGCACACGAGCTGAAACTTCAATCCCGACAAAAACGTCACCTCCGCCGCGAGCACTCGCGCCGGATCCTCTCTCACCCCTTTGCAAAACTCATCAGCGCTGATGTAACTCTCCTCAACCTTACACGCGACGTATATGCTCGTCAACATGATAATCTTCAGGCTGTGCGCTCCGACGCCGTGTCGCAGCGTGAACCTCTTAAACAACATCACCGCCGTGCTCTTCACCTTTCGCGGCAGCACAAACGCCGCGCATATCGTCTGAATCTTATGTTCGTGATACCGCAGGATCAATCGCTCTTCCTCGCTCGTCAACGCGTCCTTCTCCACCGTTTTCGCCGATGTGGATTCTCCATCATCGTTCAAAGTCGCACTCTTCAGCGTCGTCGCGCGCGTCTCCTCGCGCGCCGCGCGCACGTCCTCGTGCGTGCCGTACAGCCAAAAGCTCTTCTGCGTCGACGTCGGGTAGTTGGACATCGTCGTCGACGCGGCAAAGCGTTGAGCGTCGTCGCCGCGCGTCGACGTGTGCGGCACAGACGCGCGCGGCGTCTCGACCGGCGTCAACGAGCATGCGCGCGGTGATCGACGCGCGATGTCACGCGCGATCGCGCGTCGAGCCGAAACGCGCGATCGCGCGAGGAGGCGCGCGCGTGGGACGGATGATTACCGCCAACCGCGCGTCGTCGTCATCTTCATCGAAAACGAACGACGGCGGCGAGGAGGGCGCGTTTATCGCCTCGGCGATCGCCATGGGTGTGCCCACGCTTGCGACTTTGGCGTATCCGAGCGCGCTCGTGACGAATGGGCTCGGGTTGGAGTGCGCGACGCCGCTGTTTGGACAAAGCTTTTCGAGCCTCGCGAGCGTGCAGCACTTTAGTAACGCCTTTGGGACGGATGCGTTCGCTTTGATCGCGCTCACGGCGTTGTACACGCTCGCAGACGCGGCGAAGAATAGTCGGTTGAATTCGGAGACGTATCAGCGATTGGCGCTGGCGATGGTTTTGTTCACGGGAAGCTTCGCGGTGGCTTTCTTAGGCGCGTACTTACAAAGTCAGGCGACGGGCGAGACGGGACCGAACGCGGCGGCGGTGGGCGGACTCTTGGTGACGTTCGCGCCGGCGTTCGCGACGAGTGTGAAGGCGATTCGAGAATACGGCCCGGGACACGACGAGACGTGGGCGCGCGTAGGCAAAGATTTCGCAGAAGCGAAGAACCTCAACGAGCGCTCCGAAACGGGTGGCTATCTCGAGCTCTTCTACAAGGTTTCGTTCTGGACTAGCCTCGTCGTTGGTGGCTCTTTCGCCTTCAGCCCGCTTTCACCGTTGGCTATCGTGAACGAGATGGAACCGAGCTCGCAACTGATTCAACGCGCGTTCGGCCTCGCGACGGTTTTTCTTCTCGCGCCGACGCAGTACGTACTCATCGACGCCGCCAAGCGCGGTCGCTTGGGCGGCGGCACGTTCAAAAAACTCAATTTATCCATAGCCGCATCGATCGCATTGATCGATTGGATGACCATCTACACCTTCGGCGCCGCCACCGCGCTCTCCCCGACCGCCGCGCAACTGGAAAACGCGAGCGGCGGCGTCTACAACTACGTCGGCGCGCTCGCCGTTTCCGCGAGCATCGTCGCCGTCTATTTATACCAAGGCGTGTTCGCCAAAAAGTGATAAGTATTGTTTTCTTCCAGTGTCATCGCTCGATCACTTTCGTCATCGGACGTCTCGCCTTCGCGCGAGCCCTCGCGCGAGCCGTCGTCCGTCTGTCTGGTCAACCACCCGAGCGCGACGGGCGGCACGGCATAACGAACCGCTCGCTGCGAGCGCGGCGAGTCGACCATGTCGTCGTCGCACGCGCGTCGACGCGTCATCCGCGCGCTCGCATCGCCGAGCGTCGCGCGCGCGTTCGATCGCGCGCGCGCCGCGTGCGCCGCGCGAACGGCGACGACGCGCGCGCCGATCGCGCCGTGCCGTCGCGGATTGATGTCGTTGGCGAATTCTCCGCGACGAATGGTGCCCGCGTCGGCGTGCGCGCGCGTTCGCGGCGAACGAGCGACGCGTGAAAATATGGCTGAAGCGGTGTTCGCGCGATCGAAGGCGAGCGCGAGCGTGGCGCCGCCGAAACCGACGCCGAATCGAGAGATGAGGGATGACTTTTTAAACGCCTCGAGCGCGGCGTACTTGGAGGCGATGGAGGACGAGTACAGGAAGGATCCGAAGAGCGTACCGGAATCGTGGGCGTCGTTGTTGAGACAGATGGGTACGTAGCGATCGTCGATGGATGCGCGAGACGGCGAGGATGAGGTTTTGAAGGCGAACTGGAACGGCGCGCGATTCAATTCCCTCAATTCGGTTGGCGGACCAATCCAAATTCGGAGCGAACGAAGACTGACGAGAATTCCGTGCATTTTTTCGCGTAAATAGATGCGGGCGTGAGTGGAGCTGAAATATCTGAAATGCACACCGCGATGTCGACGGGTACGGCGCCTATGGCTGTGGGGCGACCGTTGGACGCGCAAACGATTCAGGAATCCATGCGGTTGATGATGTTGATCCGCTCGTATCAAATTAGCGGACATAGCATCGCCAATCTCGATCCATTGGCGCTTGATGAGCGTGAGATGCCAATCTCTCTCGATCCAAGCCTGTACGGGTTCACGGAAGACGATATGGATCGAGATTTCTTTATTGGAACTTGGAAAATGAAGGGCTTCTTGAGCGAAGACCGTCCGGTGCAGACGTTGCGTCAAATCTTGACCAGGCTCAAAGAGACGTACTGCGGCACGGTGGGCTACGAGTACATGCATATTCAAGATCGTGAGCAATGTAACTGGCTTCGAGCGAAAATCGAGACCGAGCGCAAGAAGCAGTATTCGCCGGAACGGAAACAAATTATTTTGGACCGCTTAGCTTGGGGCGAACTTTTCGAAGGTTTCTTGTCCAACAAGTACAGCGCAGCGAAGCGATTCGGTTTGGAAGGTTGTGAAAGCCTCGTGCCTGGATTTAAGGAAGCGATCGATAAGGCGGCCGAGATGGGGGTTGAAGCTATCACGATCGGTATGCCGCACCGCGGTCGTTTAAATGTGCTCGCGAACGTCGTGCGCAAACCGCTTCAAACGATTTTCAACGAGTTTAAGGGTGGTCCAAAACTCGTGGACGAGTTACCGAACACGGAATCGCAGTATACTGGATCAGGCGATGTGAAATATCATCTCGGGACTTCGTTCGATCGTCCGACGTTACGCGGCGGTCAAATCCATCTTTCCTTGGTTGCGAATCCATCGCATCTTGAGGCGGTAAACACGGTGGTTACTGGAAAGACTCGTGCGAAGCAGTTCTACACGAAAGATCCGAACGGCGATCGTTCTATGGCTATCTTGCTGCACGGTGACGGTGCTTTCAGTGGTCAAGGGATTGTGTACGAGACGCTTGACATGAGCAAATTGCCCGAGTACAGCGTCGGTGGGACTTTGCACATCGTCGTGAACAACCAAGTCGCCTTTACGACTGATCCAAAGTACTCACGCTCGAGCGCTTACTGCACCGATGTAGCTAAGGGCATGGAAGTTCCAGTGTTTCACGTTAACGGTGATGACGTGGAAGCGGTGGCGTGGGTCATGGAACTCGCCACCGAATGGAGAATGAAATGGAAGACGGACGCCGTAGTCGACATCGTGTGCTATCGCAAATACGGTCACAACGAGATTGATGAACCCATGTTCACGCAACCTCTTATGTACAAGGTGATTCAGCAACATCCCAGTGCTTTGACGAAATATAGCGCCAAACTCGTCAACGAAGGCATCATCACCCCGGAAGACTTCGTCAGCATGAAGGAAAAGATAAATAACATTATGGAAGAGGAGTTCACGGCGTCAAAGGACTATGTTCCGAAGCAACGTGACTGGCTCGCATCGCATTGGCAAGGTTTCAAGAGCCCGGATCAGCTTTCGCGCATCGCAGACACTGGCTTACCGATGGATCACATAAAGAATCTCGGACAACTTATCACCGCGATTCCTGCGGGATTTACACCACATCGAGTCGTGAAGCGCGTTTATGAAAATCGTCGCGCCATGATTGAAAACGGCAAAGGTATCGATTGGGCCATGGGCGAAGCTTTGGCGTTCGCTTCTTTACTCGATGAAGGCAACCATGTTCGTTTGTCTGGACAAGATGTCGAGCGTGGCACTTTTTCTCATCGTCACGCGCTGATTCATGATCAAATCACGGGCGAGCGTTTCATTCCTTTGCGAAACGTCTACAGCGGCAACCCGGGTCGAGGTCAGAACTTCTTCACGGTTTGCAACTCTTCTTTGTCCGAGTACGGTGTGCTCGGTTTCGAACTTGGCTACTCTCTTGAGCATCCCAACTGTTTGATCTTATGGGAAGCGCAGTTTGGTGATTTCTCGAATACGGCTCAAGTCATCATCGATCAATTTATCAGCAGCGGTGAGGCAAAGTGGTTACGTCAAAGCGGTCTCACGCTACTTCTTCCGCATGGTTACGACGGACAAGGTCCCGAGCACAGTAGCGCTCGACTTGAACGTTTCTTGCAAATGGCTGACGAAGATCCGACGCAGATCCCTGAGATGGAAATGGAACGCCGCACGCAGTTGCAAGAATGCAACTGGCAAATTTGCAACGTCACCACGCCCGCAAACTATTTCCACATGTTGCGCCGACAGGTTCATCGTGAATTCCGCAAGCCGCTCGTCGTGATGAGCCCGAAGAATCTATTGCGTCATCCGAAAGCGGTCTCCGATATCAGCGAGTTCGATAACAGCGACGACAACGATTCACTTCAAGGCGTTCGCTTCAAGCGACTTATCATGGACAAGACTTCGAAGTCGCGCAGCATGGACTCTCCTGCGGAGAATGAGGTGGAAAGAGTCATCTTCTGCTCCGGAAAGGTTTACTACGATCTCGACGACGAACGCGATGAGGCGAAGAACATCGACAGGGTGAAAATCTGCCGCATCGAACAACTCGCGCCGTTCCCGTGGGATCTCGTCAAGCGCGAATTGAAGCGTTACCCGAATGCCGAAGTTGTTTGGTGCCAAGAGGAACCGATGAACATGGGCGCGTGGTGGCACGTCCAACCGAGAATGAGTACGTTGTTCAAAGACCTCGGTCGATCGGGCGAAACGCGCTACGCTGGTCGCAAACCCGCGGCTTCGCCCGCGACCGGGTACGCCGCCGTGCACGCGCAAGAGCAAGCCCACCTCGTCGCCGACGCCATTCGGTAAACTTCCACCCGCGCCGTGTACAACAGCAAATTAACAATCGAATCGAGCGCATCGCGCGCGCGCGTCTTAGTCTCAACCGCACGCGTTCGCGATCATTTAACAACTCAATTGTAATCCGAGCGCGTCTCGCGACGCCCAGATAAGTCCCCAGTCGCGATGTCCTAAATCGGCGAGTCCTGATTCGCCGATTTTTTGACAACGTCACCCGCAAAAGATGATTTTGCCCCTCGCGCGTCGGCACACGACGACGCGCGTCCTCGCGTTCGACGCACGCCCGAACGAGACACACGATGCTCGCCTCGTCATCCTCCGCCGTCGGCGCGCATCGCGCGACGCGCGGGACGCGACGCGCGCGACGCACGACGACGAGCGCGGTCGTGACCTCGACGCGCGGCGGCTCGACCGGCGCGCGACGCGCGAACGCGACGCGGACGAACGCGCGACGCGCGAGCGTCGTCGCGGGCGCGAGCGCGATCGATGCGCTCGGTGAATTCGCCGAACGCGCGCAGGCGGCGACGGCGAACGCGCACGCGACGCTCGTGACGTCGCGCGTGTTCGACGTGGCGGACGCCGCGGCGGCGACGGCGGGGATAGATTTGAACGATGCGGAGGCGCTCAAGGCGGCGGGATTACAGAAGGGTGGGTGGTTAGGACCTATTACGGATGGGCTGGAGTCCGCGCTCGAGGGGATCGATAGCGTCTTGGACGGACGGGTGCCGTACTCTTACGGGTTTTCCATCATCGTGTTGACGGTGCTGGTGAAGCTCGCGACGTTCCCGTTGTCCAAGAAGCAGGTGGAGAGCTCGATGCAGATGCAAGCGATGCAACCGCGAATCAAGGAACTTCAAGCGATGTACGCGAACGATCCGGAGCGATTGCAAATGGAGCAAGCCAGATTGTACAAGGAGGCGGGCTTCAACCCTCTCGCGGGGTGCTTGCCAGTGTTCGCCACGCTTCCAGTGTTTATCGGGTTGTATCGCGCGTTGAGCAACGCCGCGTCCGAAGGCTTGCTCACGGATGGTTTCTATTGGATTCCTTCCCTCGGTGGTCCGACGTCCATCGCTTCTCGTAACGCGGGAAGTGGCTTCGCCTGGCTTTGGCCGTTCGTCGACGGTCACCCCCCGCTCGGCTGGCACGACACCACCGCCTACTTAGTGCTCCCGGTGTTGCTCGTGGCCTCCCAATACGTGTCGCAGCAAATTGTCAGCCCTCAGCCGAAGACCGATGACCCGGCCCAACAACAAAGCCAGGCCATTTTGAAGTTCCTTCCGCTCATGATTGGTTTCTTCTCTCTCAACGTTCCGGCCGGTCTCACCTTGTACTGGTTCGCGAACAACATCATCACCACAGCCCAGACGCTCATCCTCCGAAAAACGACTACGGCGCCCGAGCCGCCCGTCGCAAAGTCCGGTGCTGCTGGTGGTGCGAACGGTGCGGAGCCCGTGCGTGTTGAATACGTGCCCAAGTCTCAAAGAAGAAGCGGCGCGCAAATGCCCGTCAGACCGCCGCCGAGAGTTGAAGAAGTTAGCGATGCCGTAGCTGCCGAGTTCGCCGATTTCGACGATGGTCCCGCAAACGTTGTTGAGGTCGTGACTCCCGAAATCATGGATGTCCCGAACTCGGCCCCGCCAAAATCTAACGATGGTCGCCCACAAAACAGCCGCAAGTCTCGAAAAAAGCGATCCAGATAAGCGAGAAGACATGTATGATGAAGCGTTCGTGACGAACATTGCAATAAAAAGTAAACAACAATTCTTTTACAATATTTTTGCGCCGAGTCCAGCGTTCGCGATCTCTTCCTCTGAGTAATTCGAGCGATCGAAATTTGTCACCGCCTTCGAGTCGCGATAAAGAAGCGCCGCGCAGTCGTACGCCTCAGCCGCTGCGCGCTCGGTTGGATACGTGCCTAAATAAAGGTATTTGTTGCCCATAACTCGCCCAATGCGCGCTTCCCATTTTCCCTTGGAATTTTTCCCTTTATGACTTGTCACTCCTCTGTAAGCACTCACTCCGCGAGAGAAGCCGGAAGATCGCCGTCTTAGCTCACAAACCCAATCAGCGGGTGAATACTCCTGCATGGCTTTGATTTCTTCGGTGTAATTACTCACATCAAAATTCAGAACCTGTCGAGTACCGAAGAATCGCAACGCGGCAAGATCGTACGCACGCGCGGCGTCGAGCTCGGAGATCCATCCTCCTAAATAAACCTGTCGCCCGCGCGTGCGCCCGCCGGACGATTTCTTGCGCACACGCTCGTACGTGGCATCCCACAGATGTGCTTCCCACCGACTTGTGATTTTATGACGGGTAACGCCTTTCCATTTACTACTACGATTCGTACTCTTCATCGGAGTCGTCCTACGATTTGCCCTGAGAACTTCTCGGTCCTTCGACTGGCGATGTCGCTCGACTTGCGACGTGTCCAGCTCCGCCTTTTCCTCGCATGGCAAATCCCAATCGGCTTCGTTCTCAAAATCAAACATTTCCATCGCCATTTTAGACATCTCATCCTCTTCGTTTCGCGCCAACTTGGCATCAAAGTGCAAGAACGGATTCAGCTGGAGGCCAAACACCTCGACCGTTCCATCATCGGGCCAGCACAAGTCAAACGCCGAGCCGAGGGAAGTAGCATCCATCCAAGCGCGTCAATCTCAGTGTTTCTAACACAACACAACGACTGGGTTTTCATCAAGTCTTCGTCGTACGTGCGTCGACTTCTATCGAGGCACAACCGTTTTTCTGGCAGTGAAAAACGCTCGTCAAAAGTTGTTAACACGCACGCTTTTTCTCAAGATTTTATTCCACATTACATATCAGCAAAAAATTTGGTAACCGCCTTCTTCTTGTTCTCCGCTTTCTGTTGATTGGCGACTTGCTTTTTCCCTTTGCTTTTGGATTTTCGTTTCTTGGATTTTCCGTCATCGTCGCTATCGTCGTCGTCGTCGTCTGCTTCTTCGACGTCCATTTCTTCGGCGTCGTCCCACGCGCCCTCCTCCGTCAACCAGTCAACCTTCCACAATTTGACCGTCTTATCGTGCGAAGACGACGCGAGCATATTCTTATCGAAGCTCATCGTCAAACGCTCGATGGGCATGTCGCTATGCTCACCCACGAGGCCCAAAATTTTGTTCGGAAGGACTGAAATCACGCGGATCAAACCATCGCTCGAGCCGGTGACAACCATGTCTTCCGTCACCTTCGCGATGGCGTCCACGCTTTGAGGATGTCCCGGATATCTGTCAGATATATCATCCCATTTACCGTAAGTGAAAATGTCCAGCACTCCTTCCTGCGAACCGGCGACGACTTTACGGCCATTCTTTACGATTTCGCAACTTAATAACTCGTCCTCCAAGTTATCGCACTGCCCCACCATTTTGTTTGTCGTCAAATTTAAGCATCCGAGCGTACCATCGCCACTCGAAATCACGATTTCGTTTCTACCCTCCCCCGCGTACTTCATATCGCTCACAAAATCCACGAAAGGCTTGTGTTTTGCGCATTCGGTCTGCGCGCGCGTATCCCAAATCTTCACGCATCCGTCGTCGTCTCCAGTCGCAATCAGGTGCTCATTCAGCGTGATTAATCGATTAATCGCCACGGTATGCGCGTTTTTAAGCCTCGCCACCACGGCTCCGGTGACTACATCCGTCGCCACGACGCACGCGTCCGCGCCGCCGCTCAGCAGCGTCTTCCCTCCGTCCACGTACGCCAGCGTCCTGCACGTCTCCCCTGCGTGCACCCCTCGCAGCGTCTCCAGCTTCGCGCACGAACTCTGGGTGTGCGACCACTGCTCGACGTCACCGTTGATCAGCCCGACCGCGAAGACGTGCGTCGTGGGCGCGAACGCGACGTCGAACGGCTGCTCGGCGCATTCCGCGCGACACGCTTCGCCGCCGTCGTCCATCGCAGCTTTCGCGTCGATCACGCGCGCTCGCGAGGCTACGACCGAGGTTTTTGACGCGCGTTCCACCGTATCCCGCGCTTCGCGCGTCGAGCGTCGCTGAGTGACGCGCGATCGTCCCGTTCGCCGCCGCCGCCGGTGCGCTTTTTCACGGAACAGAGACGGGCGACGACGGCATCGCGCGACGCGCGCGGTGGCGATGCGGAAAGGTGCGTCGATGCGATGCGAGGCGACGCGACGCGACGCGACGCGACGCGACGCGCGACGACGCGACGCGCGACGACGCGAAAGGCGCGAACGACGAAAGCCGATGATGCACAACACAGCTACTAGAACAGAACATGCGTTGACGTTTTTACGACGACGGCGCGTTTGATGCCAAACCTGTTCGAAAATGATGAGGCTTCTTCGTTCATTCGCTCGCGGGTCGATTTTTAAGTCTGTGCTCCGATTCGACCGCTGACGACGACGTGAGTTTGTTTTTACTTGGCGCAGGCGCGGAAGACGGTGTCAAACAAATGTAATACCACGCGCGTAGATTCTAGTGAGCTAAAGCGCGTCTAAAGCGGCTGTCGCGGCGTTCACGCGCGCGCGCCATTCTTCGTCGTCGTCTGTATCGCTCTCGGATTCGCTTTCGGAGACGGTGGCGTCGGAACCGACGCCAGTCGCGGTGAGCACGCTCGGAGCTTTTCGCGCTCGGAGCGTAGACCAATCGCTTACGGAAGCGAAAAACGGATGACTGCGGATGGACGCCTCGTCTTCAAACCCGAGCCGTTTCTTGGGCTCTCGAACGAGGAGTTTATCGATGAAATCCTTTGCGGCGCTCGAGACGTTTGCCTCGGGCGGGTACACATACTTCCCCTTGAGCACGGCTTGCATGGTCAAGTACTCCGTCTTATCTTTAAACGGCACGCGTCCGGTCAACAGTTGAAACGTCATCACTCCGATAGACCACAAATCCACCGCCGTGGTGGTTTCTGCGCACCCTTCTAAGATTTCTGGCGCCACGTATTCCGCTGTGCCAACGAAGGACGCGCAGCGATTCTTCTTATGCTTTGCATCCTTCTTCACCGCCTGTTCCGCGATCGCAGTGAGCACACTCGTCATCACAGGTTGTAAATCAAGCGCACTACCGAAGTCACACAATTTTACGTGACCAGTCGAATCGATCAAAACGTTCTCGGGCTTGACGTCTCTGTGCACGATGCCGCGTGCGTGACACTGTTGCACCGCCCGCGTCACCTCGGACACATAAAACACCGCCTTTTCCTCCGTCATCACCTCGCCTTCCGAGCGTTTCAATTGTGAATATAAATCTCCCCCCGTGCACAGTTCCATGCCGAGATACAGCGAGTAAGTGTCTTGAAACGTAAACCGCAGCGCCGCGACGCAGTCGCAATCCGCCAACCGTCCAGCCAAGAGCGCCCTCTCCGTCGCCACGTACCGCGCTTTACCCTCGCGCACGATGTGTGACTTATCCATTATCTTCAGCGCGTACCTCTCCGTGGGTTTGTTCGCCAGAAACACCTCACGCACGGACGAATACGACCCTTCGCCGATTGTGTCCACGGTGACAAAGTCGCGCATCTCGAAAGGCCGCGTCGTCGACGTGGACGACGCGGCGTTCAGCGAGGATACAGAATCACCGCGGGTGTGCGATAGGTGGTGGTTGTCGCCCGCGGCCGGCGCGCGCTCTGTCCCAGACATGATGGACGATGACGACGCGCTCGCGTGTGAGGACGCGAGCGGAGCGGAGGGGCGCGGGCGCAAAATGAATCTTGTATTCATAAATACTACAGTATGATGCGTGCGATGGAAAGATTGACATCAATCATCGTTCTGTGCGAGCACTCAAGCGGAAAAGCAGCAGAAGAAGCCGGCGAATCCACCCTTCTTTTTCTCCTGTTCCTGAGGCGACGGCGCGGGAAGATGGACGATGGTTCGCGTTTCTGCATCGCGCGCAACATCGGTGAAATAATCGAGCTTGGTGGGTAGATCTATCAGTTGACCTTGTTCTTCTACCATCATCGTCCCGGATCGATCGAATAGACACACCGCGCACATTTCGTCATCTTTCGCCCACACCAAACGCCCCGGCTTTTGTCTGTCTTTGCGCGCCGTCGGAAACCGTTGAAGTACGCCAAAGGTGGCTTGGCCTTTCAACAGACTGTTGCTCGTTTCTGCGCCGTCGCGTTCAATGTCTAAAGAAACTCTAAATCTTTCACTTTTCGAATTATCGACTTTCTCATCGAGCAAACCTCGCAACTGCTCGAGCTCTCGCGCCAACAACCGACTGAGATCCCCAACCTTGACCACGCCCGTGCTCTCGATGTCGGCTTGTGTCATGATGGAAATGATGTCCGTCATGCTTGATCGCACTCCATAGTAATCTAGCTTAGCTTTAAGATCCTCAGAAGTGATGATCGCGTCTTCATCGCCTCCACCGAGCACCTTTGATATATTCTTCACCGCGCGTCGATCGAGGATGTCTTCAAATCTTTCCCGGTCGCTCGAGATCGTCGCCACGCTCCGTGATCGCGACAAACCGCGGTAGAGAACGTTTCCGATCGCACCTACGCTCACCATACCAGCGCTGTTAGCGCGTACCGACAAGTCTTCCGCGAGATCAAACCCCAACATGCTGCTCAGAGACGCCTCTGGCGCGATTTTCCCTCGCAAGAGTTCGAGCTGCTTCACGATGACTTCGACGCCCAACGCCCCGGCCGATGCATCGTCCTACGCGCGTCAAAAACGTCAGTACGGGTCCAAACAACGATTCATTTCCCAAAAGCGCGCGCGCATCGTCAACACTCACCCACGCCGCCGCGTTCAACACCATCGCGAACTCGCTGAGCGAGCACACCCCCTCGTCCTCGTCCGTCTCGCTCCCCTCCCCTGCCCCTTCCTCATCCCGCTCGCTCATCAACATCGCCTTCAGCGCCGCCACCGACGGTTTCCGCGTCAACACGCTCCTCATCATCGTCGGCGCCGGCGACGCCTGCCCCTCGCTCGTCGCGCTCCCGAAACTATCCTCCTCGTTCGCCGCCGGCGACGACCCTCGCGGCGCGTCCTCCGCCCGCATCGTCCCCACGCTCGCCAGCTCATCGAACGACACCAGCCCCGGATCGTCGCCGTCCTCCGCCATCGTCATCGTCGTCGTCGTCGTTCCGATCGTCGTCCGCGCCGTCCCGCGTCCCGCGTCCCGCGTCCGCGGGTTCGACGCCCCGCGACGATTCGTTCAGGTTCTCGCGCGTTCGGGTTCTCGCCCGCGCGCGTTCGCGCGCGCCCTCGACGGTCGTCGCGCGTCGGCGCGCCGGCGCGTCGGCGCGTCGGCGCGTCGGCGTCGAGACGCGTCGCCGTCGAGACGCGGCGTCGTCGCCGCGCGCCGGTGCGCCGACGCGTCGACGCGCGCGCGCGCGTCGAGGGCGGGTCGACTCGCCCGTTCGCGACGCGAAGAGCGCGACGCGGGACGGGGTTTCGTGATGACGCGAAGAGCGCGACGCGAGACGGGGTTTCGTGGTGACGGATTGGATTTCGCGCGCGCGCGCGACGACGCGACGCGCGTCGACGCCGCGCGACGCGGCGCGCGATAGATGACGGCGGCGATGGACGGCGACGAGGACGCGCGAACGACGACGACGACGTCGAGCGACGACGAGGACGTGCGCATACGACGACGGCGGGACGACGACGACGACGACGACGACGCGGACGTCGCGAAGGCGAACGGGACGGGCGATCTCGACGACGCGCGCGATGGAAGGCCGACGTGGTTCGACGCGCGGGCGTTCGAGAGGGATGATTTCGATCCGTGGGAGTACGTGGAGGAGATCACGACGTTCGTGGGATCGGAAACGCTGAGGGAGGCGCTGGACGGGCACGAGCGGGAGACGCGCGAGGCGCTGGAGCGACTGGTGAACGAAAACTACGAGGAGTTTGCGTCGCTCGGGGATGATCTGAGGGATTACGCGGAGTTGAGGGATAAAATAATGCCGGGACAGATTGAGACGAAACGAGAGGTGAGCGAGGGGAGGGAGGAAATCGTGCGAGCGCTGGAACGGTTGGAGGCGAGCGCGGAGGAGCGAGAGGCGCAGGCGCGCGCGAGCGCGAGCAAGCGCCTGGCGGATGAGTGCGGACATACGGTTTCAAAGGTTGAGCGATTGCTCGGAGAGTTAGATGTCGTCGGTGGAAAGTCATCGGCGAGCGATGGTGCGACGGGTGGGGAGAGAGCTGGAGACTTACTCGCCTCGGTGGTGATCGGCGCGGAGGATCGCGAAGGCTTGGAGATGTTGGCTCCAGCGTTTGAGGACGATCAAGCGACGCCGAGCGGAGCTGAAACGGACGATATGCATCGAGAGCACATCAGTGGAGATGTGAACGAGCGCGCGCGGATGCTCGATCGCATTTCGAGCGAAGTAAATCGCTTAAAGTTTTACCAAAAGCAAGGAAAAGATCTTTCGGCGATTCGAGACCTCGCCGACCGAATCGAGTATTGCGAGTTGAAGCTCACTTCTTTGGCGCAAACTGCGCTCATCGATGGTTTAAAAGAAAAGAACGCGAACGTTATAAGTCATTGCTTGCACGGTTGCACCGCGATCGGGAAGTTTGACGTTGTGGAAAGCGCGATTCGAACTGTATTGATCCGCCCAGCGGTGGAGAAGACGCTTGAATCGATTGCCGAGGAAGATTTTGCGTCAGTGTTGCCAAAACTAAGTGAAACTGCGCTTACATCGTGCTCTTACGTACTTGATCTTACGCGAGTCGCCGAATCGGGCCTACAGTCGCACGACTTTCTCGCTGGAACTGTACTCGCAGAGGTTGATTCGCAACTGAGTTCAGCTTTTGAGAAAGCGTACTCGCCGGGAATCCCACAGGATTTCATCAAGAACTATCGCGCGGCGATGAAGTTTGTGGATATATTAGAAGATCTCGCACCAACGATGGCGTCATTGAATCATTTCCGGGCGTCCAGGTACTTGGAATCGTACATGAAGAGGTGGAATCTTTCGGTGTACTTTAATTTGCGCTTCCAAGAGTTTGCTTGCGATGTCGATGAAGAGCTGAACGAGCCGGGTCTTGATACCTCGCGAGCGAGCGATGGATTTTTACTCACACCGACAACGCAAACATGGCTGACGATGGCGAAATGCATGGCGGAGGAAGTCTTCGTTCCAGCCCTCACGGACAAATTTATTAGACTGTTTGCGCAGGTGTTGTCGCGATATAGAACTTGGGTGAAAGCCGGCATCGAGGCTTTATCTGTTCAGCAAAGCTCCGATTCGAATGCTGAAGAAGGTAAAGTCACCATGGTTACGTCTTCTTCTAGTTGGGGCGCCACAGCGGGTGGAGATGAGTTAATTTTAGTGCGCTTGGATGTTGAAAAGTTGTGCGCTAAAGTGCGTTCGGACGGTGCAGCGTGCGTGAAAGCGAGCACGAGCATTCTCGGCGAAGACACCGCTCAAATCGCGGTGGATTGCGTCTTAGAAGGCGCAAACGAGCTGCAAGAAATTATTCCGCAGCTCGACGCATTCATCGTGAAAGTATACGTCGAGAGATGCGTTGAATCATTGAAGCAGCTCAAGGGGATCACCGCCACATTTCGCATGACGAACAAGCCCATGCCGACAAGACACAGTCATTTCGTGCCCACGATTCTCGCTCCCTTGCAAGCATTTTTGGATAATGAGCGCACAAAAATGTTTTCTAAGACTTCGAGACAAGAAATAGTCGATAAGGTCGTAGATTCCGTGTCTGAAAGATACGCTGAAATGGCGAGCGATCTTGTGGCGACGGTCAAGAAGACTGAGGCAAGTCTGAATCGTCTTAAAGATCGACAAGGGAAAACTAGCAGCACGGGTGTGGGCGACACAGACAAGATTTGTCGTCAGCTATATTTAGACGCCAAGGAGTACGCCGTGCAAATGGAAAAGTTTGGCGTCGTCTCCACCAATTCAGACGCGTTCAACGAGTTGTGGTCAAATGTCGCGGCGGGAGCGCCGACTGCCTAAATTCTCGTGTTTATAATCACAAGTAGTGCTAATAGCGCATCGCATCGCTAATCATGCATCGCAACTAACGATGACTCTCTCCGAATCTTTGACGAACTGCTAATCTTGGGTATTTTCGTAACGTTAGTCAGCCAATCTGTACCCACGTCGAGAGGAAGTATCCACTCGAGCGTCGAAATCTCGCTCTGGTGCTTTTGGCCTTTGAAAAACGCCGCGAATTCTCCTGCCGGAGTCTTCTTAACTGACGTAATTTCGAATCTGAGCTGCCACTTGAGCTCAACTTTTGATGTTCGAAAGCTTCCAGGGGAATTTGCAGGTAAATTAAGAGCGAAATTCGAGGTATTGAGATGCTCGACTCGCTCGTGCGTTTGTACCCAAATTTTCCTATATACCGGCGGCTTGCCGCCGTGCACCGTCTTGGCCTCTGCGTGTATAATTTCACTCGACTCGAGCGTAATGAGCACATGGGACGCTCGCGCTTTTCCAGGTTCGGCGCACGTAAAGTCGAGTATACCCGCCACTTCGCCCCCAATCGCGCACTTAGGTGCGGGCTTGCGCAGCGTCACCTTGACGAGTCGATCCTCGCCCATGCTCACGACGTACGCCTTTGATTTTTTTCTCTGCCCGTGCGATTGCGGAGTGAACACCGATCCTTCGCCCGCTTGCGGTGTCGAGCTTTCGCGAGGTGTCCTCACCTGCGGTTCGACGTCTCCCCACATCTGCAAAGCGCGAGGCGACGCTAGTGAACCGTTGAATCGCGGCGACTCGGGCGGCACGGTGTCCTCGATGTGTATCCACGGCGCAGTTAAATCACGCGCGCTGTACGTCTCTCGCATCTCGCCTACATCATCATCATCGCCCACATCGTCACACAATTCACCGTCATCTTCTCCCCGGCGTTCAAGATCCCAATCCCCCGCGCGAACCGTCAACGGCGCGCTCGCCTCGAGCGTCTCCCCGCTCGCCGTCGTCGCCTTGCACGTCACGCGATACCAATACCTCGAGTGCTCGCCTCGAAAACTCGGCGCTAATCCCGGAGGTAAATCAATGCCAAACTTCAGCCCCACCGTGCTTCCAGGCTCGAGCGTCAGCGCGCGCGCCACCTCGCCCGGCGGCGACCGCGCGACGCTTCGCTCCTCCGCGCCCACGCGTTCGCGTCCCACCCACTCCACCGTCACCCGCTCCACGACCAACGATGCGAGCGCGTTCGCGTCCGCGATAACGCGCACGCGTCCGCGAAACGGTCGTCCCGAGCACACTACCCACCGCGGGTCGTCGTCGTCGTCGTCATCGTTCGTCGTCGTCATCGTCCCGCGCGTCCTCGCGCCTCGACTTTGCCCGCTCGACGACGCGAACGCGCGCAGCGCGCGATCGCCCGCGCCGACGCGCGCGTCCATCTCTATCCGCACCGTCGACGCCGTCATCGTCGCCGCGCCGTCGAGGTCGCGTCGCGACGTGACGCGAACGCGACGCGAACGGTCTGCACTTCGCGACGCCATGGCGTCCGTCGCGCGCGCGCGCGCACCGCCTCGCGCGATCGCGACGACGGCGCGCGTTCCGCGACGCGGCGCGCGCGCGGTGCGACGCGCGACGACGTCCAAGGGCGGGACGAAGACGTCGTCGTCGTCGTCAAAGGGATCAAAGGGACGAGGCGGGTCGACGAAAAACTTGATCAACTACGTCCCGAAGCCCGACGCCCCGGAGCCGTGGTGGCCGGTGGACGCGCGCACGGGCAAGCCGCCTGGGTGGTTTCAGTTCGTCGTGTTCGCGGGGAGCCAGTTGTTCATCGGGGTGGTGATGCAACCGGCGGCGTTGGTGTATCAGTCGTTGTTCGATCCCATCGTAGGAAAGTGAGGGCGAACCAAACGCCGAGCGCGACGACGACGACGCGCGTCGCGCGTCGCGCCGCGTCGGGACGTGTTGTATTAAGATCAGATTCAATCGACTCGACGACGCGCGCGACGACGACGCGCGACGACGACGCGACCGTCCGGAAACTGCCCGAACGCGCGGCGTCACACGGCGACGCGCTCGACGCGCATGGCGCCCGCGACCGCGCTCCGGGGCGATGGACGCTCGAGCGAGATGCTGCGAAGACAACGCTTGCACCGACACTACGTCGCGGGCGCGCACGGGAGCGCGGAGTACGCCATCGACGGTACGATCGTCGTCGCCACCGTGCACGGGCCGCAAAAAGTGAAACCTTGGCGCGAAGAGGTCGAGCGCGGGATCGTGGAGTTTGAACTCACGAGCGCGAGCGGGATGACGAGAGAGGAAGAAAGAGCGTGCGAAGCGCGCGTGCGAGGGGCGATCGAGGCGACGGTGGTGCGGTATGATTTTCCGAGACTCGGCTTGCGAGCGACGGCGCGAATCGTGAGCGACGACGGTAACGCCGAGGCGGCGTGCGTGAACGCGCTTTGTTGCGCGCTCATAGACGCGGATGTGGCCATGCATGGGTTGATATGTGCGAATGCGTGCGCGATATTGAGCGATGGGACGAAGGTGATCGACCCGACGAAGCGAGAGGAAAACGAAGCGAGGGCGGTGGTGCGCGCGTGCGCGCTGAGCAAGTATAGAGAAAAGGAGGAAATCGCCATAGTCGGGTGCTCCACGACCGGTGCGTTGACTGAGGAAGAGTATTTAGAATCTATAGCGTTCATCGTCGACGCCACGGCGTCGGTTGTGAACTTCCAAAAGAAGTCAATAGCGCGATTCGAGCTCGAAGGGAAATTCCAAGAGGACGGAACAAAGGAAGCAAAGCGAGCGAAGACGGCGAGCGAAGACACGCCGATGGAAGGGATGGAAAACAAGCCCATAGGGTGATGTTGTAAAGTTTTACATTTTCGAACATTGTTACCGACACGCGCGTATTAGTCTCAGCTCACTTTGCTTGAGATTCGGCGTTCACTTGCGCGACGCGGGCCAAAAACGAAGCGTCGTTAAGATACTCCACACGAAACTTGAAACCAGGCGGTCGTTCGGAAGCGGTTACGAGATTGCGCCACTTGTCCTTCAAGTCGACGCCGCTACGAGAGGTGTCCTGGAAAAAGGAACTTTTAATGTGCGCCCACTGCCCCAAACCAAACAATTGAACTCCCTTGATCAAATCTTCAGCCTCACTCTGAGAGAAACGCTCTCGCTTCTTGTCACCACCCTTATCCTTCGCTTTTTTGGACTTCTTCGCCACGGGTTCACCCGGAAATTGCGTGTTCACCATGGTTGGTGCCGCGGGTACGCCTTGGCCGTCGTTGTTCAGGATGAGCACGATGTCTGAGCCATCGCGGACTCCAAAAGATCCCAACTGCGCGTCAGTGGGTTCCATCGTTCGACTCTTATGCTTCAAAGTGATATTATCTTTAGTCAAAACACCCCCCGTGGTCTCATGCACCATGCCGCGCAAGGCGTCCACCGTCGCGTCGGTCTGTTCGAGGGCGTCGGCGGTTAGTCTAGGGTTCAAAGACAGATTAGGGTTTACGCGTTCATCGTCGACGCGCGCGAACTCGACGTACCGGCACCGTAAACTTCCACTCCGACGTCGTTTGTCCCTTATTGACCCATTTTACGGTCACACCGTACATTTCCTGATCCACATCGAAGTCGTAAGGGTCGTCGCTCGTCCTGCGCTTCGACGTCGCAGTGTCGTTCGCCGTTTGTTTTCCGGCACTCTTCACCGATGCCTGCGCGCGTTCGTCGCGTTAATCGTCAGTCGTCGTCGCGTTTGCACATATTTTTCCCACACCATTCGCGCGCGACCGCGCCTCGCGACGCTGCATCCGCAAGACATCGCTCGTCGTCTTCGCCTTCAACGCGCATTTGCACCGTTTCAAGTGCGTCTCGAACTCGACCGAATCGCGCGCCTACCTTGCCCTTTTTCTCTTTCAACGCCACTATTTCGCGTCAAGATGGCGAATCGCTCGTCAGTCTTCGCTCGACGCGCCCGCGCGCGCCCGTTCGTCGTCCCTCGCCCCCCCGTTCGCGTCGTCGTTCGCGCGCGCGCGACGCATCGTTTCCATCATCGTTCGACCTCTCGCCCGTCTCTCGCGCCCGTCTCTCGCGCGCGCGATCGCGCGCGCATCGCACCGCGCGCACCCGCTTTCGTCGTCGCCACGGGCGCCGCCGCCTTTCGCTTCGACGCGCGCGTCATCGCGCCGCGTCCGCCGAGTGCGGCGTCCGCGCGCGAGGTCGTTCCCCTCCGAACCCTCGCGTCGATGGCGTTTTTATCTTTTATCGATCGCGCGATCGAGATCGAGATCGCGGTTTCGACGCGCACACAGCGGCGATCGATCGCGATCGCGGTCCGCGCGCGCGCGCGTCCCGACCGACCGACCGCCGACCGCCGACCGCCGACCGCCGACGCGTCGAGGCGAGGCGAGGCGACGCCGAGGCGACGCGGAGGCGACGGGACGCGGCGCGACAGCGCGACGCGGTCGACGGCGAGCGCGAGCGCGAACGAGCGCGAACGAGCGCGAACGAGCGCGAACGAACGCGAACGAACGCGAACGAACGCGCGGTCGGTGCGTCGACCGACCGACGACGCGCGCGCCCGCGACGGCGCCTCACATCGTATGCCCTCGCGGTTGGATTATCCAAAATATTCTCGATGGATTCGATGGTCGGGGCGACGAGCGCGCGATCGAACGGTGAGGTGTACGAACGGAGGGATGTGACGATGAGACGCGACCGCGCGCGGTCGATCGCGATCGATCTGATCCTGTTCGCGTCGACGTTCGGGATCGGGGCGTGGCTCGAGGTGGCGACGCCGCATCAACGCTTCATACAGGGCGATTTGTTGTGGCGGTATTCGTATCCACACGGGGAAAATACGGTGCCGGCGGTGGTGGTGCCGCTCATCGCGTTCGTCGTGCCGTTGATTTGCATGCTGTTGATGCCGAAGAGGTTGAATCCGGCGGTGCACAAAGAACGGGCGATCGGCGGACTGTGCGCGAGCGTCGGTTTGACTTGGGTCGTGACGTGCGCTATGAAAAACATCATCGGAGGCATTCGACCAGACTTTGTCGCGCGATGCTGGCCCGATGGGAACCAGGTGTGGGACTCGGTAGGTGTGCCCTCGTGCTCGGGCGTGAATGACGTCGTGCAGCAAGGACGGCGGAGCTTTCCAAGCGGGCACACGTCGATGTCGTTTAGCGGCTTCGTGTACTGCTCGCTCTACCTCGCCGCTTGGTTGAAAGTAGGGGGGCAAGATCGTCGATTGGGGCGATGGGAGGGTATTTGGAAGTTAGTGATAGTTTTAGCACCAACCATACTCGCCGGTTTCATCGGTTTGACGCGCATTAGAGATTACTGGCACCACTGGGAAGACGTCACCGTTGGCGCTTTGCTCGGCAGCGCGTTCGCGTACGCGGCGTGGGTACACAAACGACCTTACGCGAAGCGCGTTACTTTAGAAACTTACTCTCCGTTGGGTTTGATGGACGACGAAGCCACGAGCTGCGGTGGGCAATAGTTTGTATCTCTATATATCTGCTACATGTGCTAAAACTTCACCCCCGTCTCGCCCGTGTTGAACGCAAAGGAAACTCTCGGCGCTCCGCCGGGGGACGCCAACACGCCGTGCAGCACCCAGCTCGGGAATACCACCAAACGCCCACGTTTGGGTTTAATGCACGTGTATGTACAGTATCCAGTGCTAGTGTCTGCCATCGGATCGACGCCACCGGCGGAGACGCGCAACAACAAATCGCCCGGTTCGTCGACGTCGTCGTCGTCGTCGCCTCGATCGCCCGCCGACGCGTAATACACCCCGCTCCAAACCGCGTTCGCGTGATTATGCAACCCGTGCCCATCACCCGCGCGCTCGCACACGTTTATCCACGACGTGCTCACTTTCGCAGGGTCTCCTCTCCCCATCATCGACTTCACGAACGTCGTCTTCGCGTCGTTTTCCTCCCACGCGCGCGCGCACGCGCGCTCCGCGAGCGCCGCGAGCGCCCGCGTCTCGCGCCTCTCTCGCTCGAACACGTCCGGCTGCGAGTGAAACCCACCGATGTTCGACACGCGCATGCTTTCCGCGTCCCGGGATTCGCGCATCGCGAGCGCGACCAGGGCGTCGTCGTCGACGCCGTCGACGCCGTCGTACACGTACACGCAAAGCGTTTTTCCGAGTTCGTCGGCGTCCCAGCGCTCGAACGGGCCGAACGCGCGTCGCTCGCCGTTCGGCGCGACGGCGTCGACGCGATCGGGCGTCGCCCGTCGCGGGCCGTCGGCGTAGGCGCCGAAGAGCTCGCGCGCGCACGCGGGCGCGCGTCGGGACATCGCGGGTCGTTACGCGGCGACGCGATATGACGACGCGCGCGCGCGCCGCAGGGGGCGACGGCGACGGCGACGGCGACGGCGACGGCGACGCGCGCGATGCGGTCGACGACCTCGCGACGCGCGTCGGGACGCTCGACGTCGCGAGCGCGTCGAAGGCGACGACGTCGACCGCGCACGTCGTCGTCCTGCTCGGGCTGCGACCGACGACGAAGACGCGCGAGATCGAGCGCGCGATCGTCGAGAGCGAAGACGCGAACGCGGTGAAGATCGCGTGGGGAACGAAGACGAGCGCGGTGTGCGTGTTCGCGAGCGAGGCGCTGGCGAAAAAGTTGCTGGAGGATGGCGCGCCGAGGACGCTCGGGAGCGACGCGAGGTGCGCGCGGTGGGAGGAGACGAGCGAAACGCTGAGGGGGGACGTTTCTGAGTTTGATTTGCGACCGCCGAGGGCGAGACCGAAGACGAACGCTTCGGTGGCCCGAAGAATGATCGCGAACGCGTTGAACGTGAAGTTGGGCGATGCGCCGGATCGAAGCGATGCGGACAGACGAGCACTCGGCGCGGCGCGCAAGAAAAAGGCGGAGGAGAAACGTCGCGCGCGGGAGCGAGAGGAGGGAGCAGGGCGGGAGTGAAGTACGTTGTAAAAAATGGTTGGTTTTAGTTATACACATTCGTTCAACTTGATTTTATCTATGTCGCACATGCACTCTACTTTGACGGAGCGGCCCGTCGTTGTTGTCGCTGGTAACCTTCCTTGGCCTTTTCTCGCGCGGCTTCACGCTCGGCCTCACCAGCTTGGTATTCTTCAACACGTTCTGCCAAAATTTCACTCGCAGTTTCGAGTGTTTGAATCTTATCGACCAAGTCCAAGCACTCCAGTTCGTCGCCCGCTTTGAAGCCGTCCCACTCGGGATCGGCGCCGATACCGCATTCTAAGCCAGCCTCAACCTTCTTGACGATATCCTTGACGCGACGAAGTGAGCCGACCTTACCGAAGAACACTTCTTTGCCCCTTCTAGTGACTCTCAAGTACTTTTTGGACTGGAAGTAACCGTCAGTCACCTCGCAACCGGCAACCTTCGCCTTACCGCCGCCAAAGACAGCCTTACACGTCGCCTTGCCAAACGGTATTTCTTCCTTGATCGAACTCAACATGCCTTCCATTGCCGCACGAACTTCATCGACCAGATCGTAGATAACGTCGTAAGTACGTACTTCAACCTTCCTCTTTTTCGCAATCTCGCCGATTCGGTCGCTGCAAGGCGTATTGAAAGCCAAGATGATCCCTTCGGAGGCAGAAGCCAAATCGACGTCGCTCTCGCTCACTTCGCCTGCAGAGGCCATGAGGAAACGAAGCTGGACGCGGTCTTGAGGCAACGCACTGAGAGCAGCCTTGACTGCTTCGCAAGAACCACTAACGTCTGTTTTGACGATGAGATTGATCTTTTGTAATCCATCCTCATCGCCCGGCAAGTTGCTCAGCGAAACAACGTTGCCCTCAATCAAGCGGTTGTTGCGAATCTCATTTTGGACTTGCTCAGCCTTGTCACGAGCCGCGGTATCGGACGCGTAGACGGTAAATTCTTCACCCGCGGCTGGAACGCCGTTGAGGCCCATGATTTGAATAGGCATAGATGGTCCAGCCTCTTCGACTTTGGTGCCATCTGCGTCGTCCATTGCGCGCACTTTGCCATACGCGCCACCAATTTGAATCGCATCGCCGATGCGCAAAGTGCCGGCTTGGACGAGAACAGTCGCCATCGGACCACGTTGTTTGTCGAGGAATGCCTCGATGACCGTACCTTGAGCTTCGCGATCGGGATTGGCGACGAGCTCGGCGAGCTCGGCGGTGAGAGAAATAGTTTCGAGCAACTCGTCGATACCTTCGCCAGACTTGGCGCTGATGGGCAGGAACGGAACGTCCCCGCCCCACTCTTCGCTGATGATACCGATGCGCGATAGTTCATCACGCACACGGTCGACGTTCGCGCCTTCTTTGTCAATTTTATTGACGGCGACGATGATCGGAACGTCGGCGGCTCGGGCGTGAGATACAGCCTCTTCGGTTTGCGGTCGAACGCCGTCGTCGGCCGCGACGATAATTATGGCAATATCCGTCACTCGCGCACCACGAGCACGCATCGCACTGAACGCTTCGTGACCCGGAGTGTCGAGGAAGGTAATATCCTTCTCTTCATCACCAACCATGGTGCTGACTTGGTACGCGCCGATGCCTTGCGTGATGCCGCCGGACTCGCCCGCGGCAACCTTGGACTTGTGAATGTAATCCAACAGCGATGTTTTACCGTGATCGACGTGACCCATGATGGTAACTACGGGTGCTCGCGGTACCAAGTAGTCGAAGTCGTCTTCGCTCAAGAACTGCGTCACCTTCTTTGCCGCCGTCGCGACGCCCTGTTCAGCCTCGTCTATCCATTCCACTTCCATATCCTCAGCCACGGCAATCACAGCTTCCTTATCGAGCAACTGGCCCATTTGAACCGCGATACCCTTCATGAAAAGCGTTTTGATAATTTGCGCTTGCGTCGTGGCGAGAAGTTCGGTGAGATCTTCGATCGCCATGCCATCCATGGGAACTTCGAGAATCTCCACAGCCACGGCTCTGTTTTCCTCGAGCGCCTTTTTGCGCTGCGCGCTCTTTGCCGCTTTGCTTCCTCGTCGCTGTTTCACTTGATCGCTACCACTCGCACCACTCATATTCATCTTTGGTCTACCGCCGCGTCCCGGTTTGCGACCGTCTTGGAATCGAAAGTCTTGTCGTCCACCGCGGCCGCCGCGACCCGCGCGACCGCCGCCGCTCGGCTTGGCCGCGTTTCTAAAGTTTCGTTGACCCCCATCGCCGCGGCCGCCTTCACCACCGCGCGCACCGCGCCCGAATCCACCTCGTCCACCTTCGCGTCCACCACCGCGTCCACCGCCGCGACCGCCGCGACCGCCGCGGCCGCCGCGACCGCCGCCCTCCGAGCCCTCGCGGTAAAACTTCCCGTCCGCCCCTCGCACGAGCTTCGCGCGCGACTTTTTATCGTCGTCCTCCCGCGCCGCCTCCGCGTCCGCCACCGCGCGCGTCATCACCGCTCTGTCCTCTCGTCCCTCGCCGCGCATCGCGCGCGCTCGCGCCCATCCGTCCGTCGTCGCCGTCCCGAGACGAAACCCTCCATCGCGGCGCCCGTCCTCGGCCGTCGCGCGCGCGCTTCGCCGCGCCCCGGCGCCGCGCGCGATCGTCGCGCGCGCGCCCGTCGTCGTCACCGACGTCCTCGCGCGCGCGCGCACCGTCGACGCGCCGCGCGCGCCCGTCGTCGCGTGCGCAAACATCGCCGACGCGGACGACGTCATTGTGCGGGCGCGCGCGCGCGCGCGGGCGGGACGATCGACGATCGACGCGATCGACGGACGTCGATCGACGATCGATCGATCGACGCGATCGCGCGATCGACGGACGATCGATCGCGCGATCGCGCGATCCGCCGATCGCGCGATCCGCCGATCGCGCGATTCGCCGATCCGGCGATTCGCGTCGCCGAGACGGGACGAGACGGACGGACGGGCGACGGCTGGACGGCGCACACCGCGACGACGGCGCGACGGACGAGGATGCGGTACGCGTCGACGCGAAGGGATGATTTGAAACGAGACGCGATGACGCACATCGGGGCGAAACCGAGCGAGGACGGGGGTGGGAAGTGGGAGGCGAAGGCGAGGGCGATCGAAGGCGACGCGACGACGGCGGGGGAGGACGAGAACGAGGCGACGTCGGAGACGAGCGGTGGGTCGGTGACGCTCGATGACGTCGCCACGGGGGGGGGGAGAACGAAAGTGCGGTGCGCGTCGCTGACGGCGATGGACATCATCGCCGCCGTGCCGGTGGAGAAGTGCGTGGAGACGATGGATTGGGTGGAGACGGGTCGCGAGACGAGAGACGAGAGAGCGATGGCGTTCGGCGCGGTGGCTTCGCGTCCGGTGAAGATATCGGTCGATCATGGGAAGAAGCGCGGTGGCATCGATAAGTCATTGGTAGTAGCGATGGATTCGCGGTGGATGGAGAGGATGGAGACGCCCGTGATCGTCGATGAAGACGAGACGCGAAGAGCGCTGCGAAGAGCGATTCGCGAGGCGAGTTTCTCGACAAATTCGGAGAGCTGTTTGTTTCGATTGAACGAAGACGCCCTGGAGGCGCTGGATTGCGTTGAGAATGACTTGCAGAAGAGATACGACGTTGAGCGAGAGAGCGAAGGTTCGAAAGAGTTTGAGTCGACGACGAAGGTTGGTAAGTTGAAGGATTTCATGAGTTTGTTTCCGCGCCCACTCGAGACTTCGTTTGCGATGGACGAGCCTTCTCTTCTCGCGTCTCCGGTCACGTTCTTGCTCTCGATGGCGAAAAAGATCAAAGTGCTGCCGTGGGAAAATGAGATAAAGATTGATAGTTCATGCAAGGAGTACTTAAAGAATCTCCTGTTTCAAGGAAGGATCCCCGAGCCGTCGACGAAAGACCCTTTCCAAGCCGTGCCGACGAAGATCGCTCCGTTGATTTGTGAAGACACCGCGCCAAGGTTCATGGAGAACGTGGATCCAGATTCGATGGATATTGCTCTGGACTCAAAGTTGAAGACTTTAACGACGCCTGTGGAAGAGCACACCCTCGCGGTGTCGAATGATTTCTCGTCCAAAGCCAAAGCGCAAATGACAAAGAAGCTTCTAAACGTCGACGACCGATTCGTCACCAAACCAATGATTGTACCGAAGATCGATGAAGAAGAAGAAGAAGATGCGAATGTTCGTACGGATCGCGCAATGCGAGACGTGATTGCGAGTGTGCAAGCAGTAAAAGACCGCGCGCCCGCGTTATCCGAATGGAAAGTTGCTATCCCAAACGCCCTCGATACGTTGGCGCGATTTCAAGAAGAAGAGCACACCGCGGCGGCAACTTTATTTCGCGAAGCCGAGATGGATAATGATGATCTCGATTGGACTTGGGACGACATGATGGATAAGAACGATGAACCACGAACGACGAAAGAACCGCCAAAGTCAGCGCCTGAAGCCATTCCAAAGCCACCGACGCTGAGTGAATCGCTGTCTCTTTCGAAGATTGAGAAACACAAGGATGCGTGCTTGATCGATTTCGTCGAGCTTGATCTTGATCCAGAACACACATATGTGATCAAAGTGCTCGCGGAACGTTATAGTTACATATCGCAAATTTTACCTCTGGATATTCAGCGAGCTATTCCCCGATTTCAAGTCGGCGAATCTACGGAGCTCGCGCACGCAATGAAACACTTTGCGAATGAGTCGTCGTCAATCAATCGACATTTGAAGAACTTGCTGTGCTGTCAAAGTGCGGCGAATTTAATTCATGTGTATGGAATTCATCAAGCGCACATTTTGATGCGGAGTTACGCTAAGGATGAACAAGATTTATCAGACATCAAGAGCCTCGTCGAAAACAACGACGTTGCCGTGGAGCGCGGCGAGTTTGACGATCATCCCAAGTTGAGAATGATCAGAGCGTACATCGCAGATCTCATAGTGACTCAATCGAAAATGCTCATTATCTTTCCCGACGCGATGGGTATACTCTCCATCGTGCGATTTATCAGTAAGCTTGGTACAAAAGCGGTTCAGTTTGATGGTAAGCAAGAGTTTAAAAATCTACACGAAGACGATGTTGAGGATTTCGCTCGCGCGGTTACGCTCGCGACGGCCAATGTACAAGTTTTAATCGCTCTCGAGGCTCATATTGCTCATGAGGCATTTCCATTGGAGCTATTTTCGACGTGCGTTTATTACGCTCCGTCGCCGAATGCGCTTCAAGATCTTCATCTGCTTGGTTCTTCGCGCCACGCTGCAAATCGCTTTGTGAGAGTGCTCGCCATGAAACGGGGTGTCTCTATACCTAGTGAAGATCCAGAGCCTGCGTCATCGGCGTTGCGTCATTCACCGCACGTGGAGAATAATCAACATGCTGCAAGCGTCGTGCGCGACGAAGATCCCAATGTATCGCCTCCTGTACAATTCGATGGCGTTCCGAGGCACGTCGTCGTGCTCAACGTCGCTAGACAGATTATCAAGGTACGAGAGCAACTATTTGGTCAAGTTGAGCGAAACTTACTCGACGACGGGTGCGACGTGATTTTGCGAGAGTTTGGGATCGACGTTGACGCATGCTTCACCGTCGGCAAGCAAGTTCACGCAGTGATATTGATCGTGCCAGAATATTTTGTTGAAGGGTTACCGACACAAATTGAACTTTTTTCGTTGGTGGAAGATTTGATGGTTGCTATGGCGCACTCGTTTGTGTCAGGAACGATGGTCTTTGAGGGTGATTTGGACTTTTTAAACATTGCGCAAACGCTTGATCGAAGAATCCATTCAGACGCCGCGCACATGCATTTTTCCATCGATCTCAGGTACAGTCTCGAAGATGAAACCGCGTCGATGCTACATGAGATTCTGCAGCCACAAGATGGTCGTTTCTCAGAATTTTCTGCGCCAATGCCAGAGAGCCGAACGATTGAAGAAATGGAGTTGTGTGATATGTTTCCTTTGCTCAATCCAATCTCCGCATGCGCTCTATTGGCGGATGAATTCGTTTGCGATGAACTCCAACGCATTGGTAATCTGTCTTCGAATACTAAGGCGTACTTGCAACGCGATGGATACCTTGGATGCCCACTCGATGTCTTCGGTGCCGAAGAGCCGGCGAAGGATGTACCACCGCCGTATTCGCCCCGCGGCGGAGCTGCGCAAGAACGAAGGCAAGTCTTCACGGAACGTCCAATCACAGAGTTTTACTCGCCCATTTCGAAGCGACCACGACTCGACGAATGGGAGCTCGAATCTTTGTCTTTAGATTCGCCGACAAACACCGCGACTCCGCATCGTTACCAATCTTTGCATCGGCGCAATATCGATACGCCGTCTCCAATCGTGGACTTCAAGACGTCTCCCACGTCGGCGCCGCGATCACTCTTACGATCACCGCCGGCGGCGTCACCACGAAGAGCGCCCCCTGTCAATGTTGGCGCTGTCGGCGGTGGTCGACTCTGGCAACCGACCCGGACGAGCGACGGACCCTCGACGAGCGCAAACACGATTCTGGAGAAGCATCGGCAGCAACCTGAACCGTCACTTGAGGAATTCAATCAAATGCTCGAGTCTTACCGAATGCCCGCGCCTCCCGAGCGTGGGCGAAGAAACTCGACGCTTGATTGTTTCGATTCGAACAGAGACTTAACGCAGCACCGATTCACGAGAATATCATCATCGCGAACGCAACAATTTCCAAACACTTGGAAATGAATGCATGAAATGACACCGACGAAATCTTGTTGGAAATGAGAATTTTGTAATACAACGAACGCTAAGGCTATGGTGGCACCTTGAACGAATCAACGATTGATCGTAGATCGCCTTCGGCGCTCTTCCAAGACCGAGCGCCGCAAGAGGCGACCATGAGATACAGTTCACCTTCGACGATGCACGCGGAAATCAAGTTGTGCGGCGACACGAGTTCGTATAGATAATAATCGACACCGTTTTTCGTCGACACAGACGTTGACGATGGCGTTCGTCCTGGTTGTCCAAAACCATTTTGTTCCCAGTAGGCACCGATGAGCTCTTCAAATCTTTGCAAAACATCCTCCGGCGTCCCGGCGTCTTTGATACCGTCCGCCCCGACGAAAGGCAAAACACTCACGGCGAGCTGACCGTTCCCTGTGTCCGACTTATAGCGAGTATCGACGCCGTAGAGTTTGCCATCATTTAACGACACGATATCCGCGCTCCAATCCTCCGGATACTCGAAGGAATAATCGTGCGTGGCGGAAGAGATGGACGTCTCGAATCGCTCGCGAAAGCTTCGCTTGTAGAATTGCGCTCGCGACGCAGGCGCCGAGGAGGACGAAAGAAAAGCGACGAAAGCGAGGAAATCGCGACGATTCGCTGAGGGGTTAGCGTGCTTGCGCTTCGCCGCCGTCGACGCGCTGGGGGCTCGAACTCCTGACGCCGAACACGACGCTCTCATACCGATGACGCGCAACGAACTCTGACGCGGATTTCAGCTTTTTTCAGTGTTTCGGAACCGTAAGCCCGAAACACGCGAACCGATCGGACGCGATCGCAGTTAAAACAGGGCCCTCCTCGTCACGTTTCTCACAATCTTTTACATTTCTCCAGTGCGAACGAAAGACTTCGCCTCCCCCCCCGTTCGGTCCGTCGATTCGCGAGAGTCGGAATTACGCGTCGCGCGAGCTCGTGTGAAGTCTTGACGTGCGCTCGATCGCTCGCGAGAGCGACGAGAGGGCGTTTCGTTCGCGGAGGCACTCCCGCGAACGTCGCGAGAGGAGAAGGCTTCGCCGCGGGTGCTGCTACTTACACATCTAATGCGCTGGACTACGAAGACGTTCGAGGAGATTTACACCTCGATACCGCTCTTGAAAATACGCTTAAGCGTGGACAGGGCGACGTTGCGATGGGCCGCCACCTTATCGACCGTCGAGGCCACCTGTTCTTGGAGCGCCACCGCCTCCTTGCTCGGCAAGACGCGCAAGTCGTTCAAGAGTGTCGTCGCCTTCTTATCCATACCGTACGTCCTCGACTCCATCGCACGAAGCTCTCGGGCAGCGGATTTCAAATTTGCCGCCCCACGCTTCATCTCAACCTCCGCGGCACTCGCAGCTTCCGTCAAGCGCTGAATCTCCCCGCTCGCCGCTTCAGCGTCGAGCGCCAGCGTTTCGCTCCTACGCACGCACGCGTTGAAGAGTGCCTCCTCGCTTTGCAATCTCCCGAGCGTCGATCGCCACAGCAACGCTCTCGGTCCCGGAAGCGCGAGCGCGAGAAACGTCAGCGCACCCGCGGTCGCGCTCGCTGGGTTCTCCCGCACCGTCTCCACCACGCGCTTGCTCGCCATCTTAAAGAACTCATCCTCGCTCTCCCGCGCGCGCTCGGCCAACGCCTCAGCGTGCGCGACCGCGGTATCGGTGATATCGTTCACCCGCTCCCTCGTCGTCTCGATCGTCTTCGCCACCGCGAACGCGGCGTCCGAGCTCGTTCGATCTATCCGCTCATCCAGCGCCGCGCGCGCGTTCGACGCCCCATCGACGACGCCCCGCGCGCGCTCGATAAACTTATTTATCGACGCCGGGAGCTCCATCGCGCCCTCCGCGCTCGCGACGCGCGCGCCGTCGCGACGAGTCGCGTCGACGAATGGGCCGCACTCCGCGACGCGCGGTGGGCATGGGTGAAATTCTAGCGTCGACGTCGCGCGATGCGAAACGCGGGGACAAAACCTTGCGACGGACGGAGATGAAGCGCGATGGACGCAGCGCGCTGTCCATCGGTCGTTTCATCAACGCCCGCAAGTCGACGTACGACAAGCGGGCACGAATCAAACAGTCGCGAGACGAGGCGGCGGCGAAAAAGGCAAAGTATGAGAGATTGCAAAAGAAGCTCGGGGAGAAGATAGAACGGGACGAAGGGTTCGATCCAGAGGCGTACGAGCGACGATTGGCGGCGATTGATAACCCAGACCTCGCCCGAGAGGCGAAAGGGGCGAAGAGAGGGGACGATGAGGACGAAGATTTGGACGAAGACGCGAAGACGCGCGCCGCCGCCGCCGAAGACGACGAGGCGCCCGAGGAACAGCTCACGGTGAAAGGGAAGAAGAAGAAATTTGATTATTTGAAAAAGGCTTGGGAGAAAGGCCAAGTCGAGCGCGCCGAGCGTGAGGTGCAGAGGAAAGTATTTTTAGAAGAAAAAGCCGCACGAGACGCCGAGCTCAAAGCTCAACGCGTCAAGCGTCAGGACAAAAAGCAACTCATGCGCAAGAAGACCAAGCGCGGGCAGCCAGTGATGAAGCATCGCGTACAGAGCATTTTAGACAAGCTCCAAGCGGAGCAAATGGGATCGTGATAGATCTGTGACTCGTGTGAAGAGAGCATTTCGTTGTACCATCCGCCGCTCGCCGATTCCAACATATCCACAACCGATCGCTCGCTCGCGCCACTCTTACGCGCCCCTCGTATCGTCCATGTTCGCTCCAGCTCGCTCGAACGTTCCGGTGATCAACGCGCGCACCAATGCGCGTCGTTCCACGTCGCGCGCGCGCGCGACGACGACGACTCGCGCGTCGGCGTCGGCGAACGACGAACACCTCGACCGTCGCGCGGCGCTCTTCGGACTGTCTACCGCCGCACTCGCGTCCGCGTTCGGTGTGCCGCTCGGTGCGATCGCGGATGAAGAAGAAAAGGCCAAGAAAGTGGTCGCCGTACCGTACACCAAGTACGTTGTCCAGAAGGAATCGAGTGAAGAAGCGATCGCCATCGCGAAGCAGTTGAAGGAGGCGGGGGCGCGTCTGTACGGGGCGTTTTGGTGCGAAAACTGCAACAAGCAAAAGGAACTGTTGGGAAAAGAAGCGATGGAGTACATCGATTACGTTGAATGCTTCCCGAACGGAGTCTACCAAAACGCCGAAGGGCACGAAGATGTGATCAAGCCAGACGGGATTTGCACCGGATACACGAGCGCGTGGCCACTCTGGGTCGTGCCGAAGGGCGAAGACGACGAAATCGGTATTCAAGGTCAGATCAAGAAGCCGCGCGAGTTGCAACGATTGATCAAGGAAGCGAAGGGTGAGAAGTTCGACGCGCTTAAGTACTTTACCACGCTCGAGATGGAGTAGATACACATTTATTTATGATAATATTTTCCGTCGCGCACGCGTCGCGTCGATATCCGAGTAGGCGGCTTCCCAATCTATTTCTTCTTCTAATGAGGGTAGTTTCCCACTATCTAACTTTGGCGTGATGCGCTGTTTCTCCGCCTTGATGGAATCCATCTCTGCGTACGCCGCGTCCCAGTCTATGTTTGCCCACTCGGGCGTTTTAGGCGGTGTGGAAGCATTGTTCGCGCCACTCACACCGTTCACACTCGCCGCCGCTCCTAAAGATTCTAATTTCGTACGTAGCTCGATGGCTTCCGAAAGCGCCTTCGCGCGCGCTTCTTTCGCGACTGCAATCTCTTTCCGCGCCTCGGCGATTTCCGTCAACAATCGCCTTCGTTCCTCCGCCGTGAGCGCATTCGGCTTATCAGCACGAAGATCAGCGCGAAGATCAGCAATTTCCGCCGCGTGGCGTTTCTCCATGTCGTACATTTCTCTTTTCAAGCGCTCGTTTTCAAGCTGCAGTGTCGAGGTCGCCGCAACGGAGGACGACGGCGTCGGCGTCTCGCACGTTCTCTCCAACAGTTTCCTCGACATGAACGTCGACATCAAATCGTCCAATTTCTTCGACAACGCGTCCGCCTGGGCGGTGACTTTCTCCAGCTCATCCTCCGCGTCGTCCGCGCGTTTCTGTTCCACATCCAACAGCTCTTTTTGCTGCGTCACCGCCTCGAGGAGCAAATGCCTTTCGCGTCGTTGACTCTCGAGCGTCGTCGACGCCGCTTTCGCGTGGCGTGCGACTCGTCTGGCGCGAGACGACGCGTAGACGTCGATGTAATCCTCCTCCGCGTTTTCGCCTCGCATCGCCGCGTCGATGTGAAGTTCGAGGTGCGTTCGCGACGCGAACGAACGCAGTTTCCGAACGAACACTTCGTCCGAAGTACCCATAACTTCCACCAAACGCCATGCAAATGTGTTTCCAATATTTCTATATCCTCGACTGATAGGCTTAACGGCCGTTCTTTACGGGATGGTGGTCTAGTGGTATGATTCCTCGTTTGGGCCCACCGAACGAGTCGCGAAACGATGCGATACGACATCAAAACACGACACGTCCGCAGACGTCGAGGAGGTCCCGAGTTCGGTGAGTGTGCGACTCGCGTGTGCTCGCGCGGCGCGGGAACGAGCAGGAAGTTCGGACAACTGACCGGTCGTCACTGTCACGTCATAGATTCTCGGCCATCCCCAAGTACAACATTCTTTTTTATCGATCATTTTCAGTGTTTTTATTTATATCACCTCACTACTTCACATGCCCGATCGTCCAGCTTTTGCCGCGACGGGACGTTTGCGACAGAACGCCAGAAGTCGCGACAGATCGGCGCACGCGCGATGACGGCCGACACCGCGTCCGCGAAGGCGCCCGAGACGACGACGACGACGACGACGACGACGACGAAGTGTGATGAGGAACAAGGCTCGCCCGAGAGCGTGCTGAAGACCGTCGATGGTGTCGTAAAGCCGAAACGCATAGAGCGATTGCCACGTCCAGACCGCGAGGCGCACGACGCCGAGATCGCGGCACTCGTGGCGATTACGGACGAGAAACAGGCTCGCATCGTGGAGATTAAGACGTTGGTGAACGCGGCGCGTGAAAGACGCACGGCGAGCTCGACCACGAACGCGCCGTTGCTGGAAAAGGTCAAGGCGCTGAACGCGATTGCTAACGAAAAGATCGTGCAGCGGGACGAGGTTCGCGCCGAGCTCGCGGCGAACGACGAGCGACGCGATCGGGTTCGCGAGGAGGCGAACGCCATGCGGGCGCAATCGAAATTCCTCACCAATGAATCGATTGATCAAGAGATCGCGAGAATCGATGGGAAGCTGGCGCACGAAACCATGCCACTGGCGCAAGAGAAGAAGTTGGTCGACCAAATCAAGAGCTTGAACAAGAGTAGAGACCTCGTGCGCGAGTACGCGGAGAAGCAAGCCCTGATCACCGCGCACGACGCGAGGAGAAAAGCGTGCATGGATCGCATCAAAGCGAAGGACGCGGAAATCAATAGCATCAAAGCTGAACAAGCTAAAATTCGCGCGCAATTGAACGAGGTGAAGAGCAAAGACGACACCGCCAACGCCGACGTGCCCAAGCTCATCGAAGAGAAGAACGCGGCGTACGAGGTGATCAAAGCGAAGAGAGAGGAAATCAACCGGCTTCGAGCGAAGCAAAAGAAGATTGAGGACAATTATTGGGCTCGTGAGAAGCTGTTCCGCGCGCAGCAAAAGGAAATCAAGCAGGCGCAGTGGGAGGCTTCGCAAGAGGAGCGCAAGGCGCGCGACGAGGAGCGCAAGCAGTGGGAAAAGGAGAACGCTCCAGAACCATTCGAGGACGAAGTGTCGGCATGTGATGCTTTGCTGGCTTATTTGGCAAAGTGGGATACCAAGAAAGTCGATGTATCCGCCGTCAAAACCACTCAGTTGAGTCGACGCAACGAAGACGACGAAGATGACATGTTCGCCGTCAGCACCGCATACAAGAAGAAGAGTAAGAAGAGCAACGGGAAGAGTGCGCCGAGCGGTAACGAGCGTATTCAGCACTCTCTCGATACTCTCACCTTCTTCTCAAAAGTAAAAATCGCCGTCGTCGCCAAGGTGTCCGACGTGCCCGCCTCGTTGGACGTCATCAAGGCGAAGAAGGAAGAGTTTTTGGAACGGCGCAAGATCAAGAAGGAGAGAATCGCCGCCGGCTTGGAGGATGAAGATGAGAAAGAAAAGGAGGAAAAAGCGGAGAAGGGCAAAGAGAAGAGTCAAAAAGCTGATGGTAAGAAGAGCGGCGGCAAGGGCAAGAAGAAGGGCGGTAAGAAGGCCACGCGAGGCCTTTCGGTTTCTCTCGTCGCGAACGAAAACGAACAAAGCGTCGAAGTTTGCGTCACCTTCAACGACGAGGGGAAATAGACACACACCATATATCGTATCATTTCTAGTATAATATCTCATTATTCGACATTATATCACTAAGTACCGGTCGCTAAAACAAACCTCTGTCACAACAGAAAGTAATCTGGGTCCGTGCGCGCCAAGAGCTTCTCCGCATCTGCTCTCCACGCCTCGGCCATTCTAAGCCTAATGTTGAACGCGTTGCCCATACCTCGTAGAAGTACCGAAACGCGTGCAATCATGACCATCTCATCGGGAGCCTTGATGACCGGATCACGCGCTTGCATTTCGTCCAAAAACTCTTGCAAGTTGAGTCCCTCGGTAACGTCGGGCGTGTCTCGATCGTTCCAAAACGTCGCCAACTTAAAACTGACCTCTGCATCTGAATTCTTACTTCGGGCTCCGAAACCTTCTGGTTTATCAGACTGCACCAACCTGTGGCATTCTTCAGCGTCGCCTTTGGCTACAGCTAAGATGAGCTTGGCGTACGCCCGCTGCGCATCAGAGTCTATGCGTTTCACTTGCCCGTAATCAATCAGTCCGAGCCTACCGTCAGGCATCAGCATGATGTTTCCCGGATGTGGATCACCATTGAACACTCCTGTCTCGAAAATCTCATACGCGTGCACGTCGACCAAGGTTTGAAGGAGCGCTCCCAGGTTCACGAGCTTCGGCGGCGGTTGTCGATTCACGGGACCGGTCACCAACCGAAGAGGCGACACGTTGTACGCGAGCTTCAGAGGCATCAGTAAGTGATGCTGAAGTTTCATGAAAGTATTTACTCTTTCTGTGTGTTTCGCCGCTTGTTTCGCGTCTCGACTTCGCAACCTCCCGCTCTCAATCTTTCTGCGCTCATTTTCCTCCAGACTACTCACACTGGTGCCCCTGTACCGAGCAATGGCGTCAAACTGATCGCGAATACCGTCTACTAATCGCTTCCCAGGAACTTCATCCATCACTAACACCTCCTTTGTGCACAGTTCCTTGTGAGGCGCCGGAATGTACACCTTGTTCCCCCACCGCGGCATCACCGCAGATCTGACTTCGTCGAGATTTTCCGCCTCGGCGCGATAGTCGAATTCAGTCAAAAACTGCCTCTCTATTTCTTCCAGTGGTGGCACGTGTTGCGGCATGGCGAGCTTACAAAAGTCAATGCATGTACGAATGTCCGCTCGAAATCGTCGCTCGATTCCGGGCGCCTGCACCTTGACGACGACGGTTCTGCCGCCGTACTTTTTCGTCAGCTTTGCCCTGTGCGCCTGTCCGATACTCGCCACTCCGAGCGGAGTTTCGTCCCACGCCTCGAACACGTCCGTGTGTCCATTTTTCTCCAGTTCTCTTATTGCGATCGCCCTCGCCTCGCCCGGTTTCATCTCCACGGGTGCGCTATCCTGCGTGTCCTTGCACCACGTCAAGTACTGCCGCGGCACAAAGTCGTCCCGCGTCGACAGCAACTGCGCGTTTTTCAGATAAAATCCCCGCATCGCGTACACTAAATCTCGCACTGGCGTCGCGTATTGATCGTGCAGCGCTTCGTACGCCTCGTTCGCCTCGTCATCGCTCAGCACCATCCCGGTCCAGCGCGGGACGCCCGCGCGAGCGAAGTCGCGATGTCGCGCTTGCACCGCGCGATAGCGCGCGTACACGGGAAACGCGTTGGCCCAGAACACGCACGAGCGCTGCGCGCCTTCTTCACTCGCGACGTACGCCGTAAACGCCGCCGTCGTGGCCGTCGCACCGATCGCGAGCGCGCGCGACGCCATCGGGAGACGACGAGGCGCGCGCGAGAGTGACGAACACACAACGCGACGCGATTCGACGCATACCGCGTAGCGCGACGAGCGACGCGGAACGTGCATGGGTGCGCGCGCGATGGACACCGTACGATTGTACCGCGCGGTGTTGAAATCCGCGACAAAGTTTCCGAGCAAGAACAAGATGGCCATCGTGGAGGAAATCAAGGTTGAGTTTAGGCAAAAGCGCGAACTGACGGACGCCAAGGAGATCGAGAAGGCGGTAGCGATGGCGCGAGACGGTTTAGATCGCCTGAATGCATTCTCGAACATGGACTCGAAGTCGAATCAATGGCAAGTTTCTTTAAAAGGACCGCATACGGGGGACTGAGCGACGCCGACGAGGGGACGGGACGACTATGACTATTTCACGACGCGTCGTCGTCGTCATTTGAGACGACGTAGAGCTTCGTTCTCCTAAACTTAAGCGTCACTTTAACGCACGTCGGGAGCTCCATCATCGCTCGGTCCCAACGGTTCGCCTTGCGAGGTGGTCTGTCTTCCTTAGGCAGGTGGGCGAAACTCAGCGCCGAGGGGACGACAAGCGGGAGCGCGTCCCGTACCGCGGTATCCAGGTTCTGTGTCGGGGGAAATCTAATCTCTGGATCTATGACGTATGAATTGGTTCCGTCCTTGTACGGAATGTGGTAGGAAATATCGTTCTCGAGCACGTTCCACACAGTTATTGCGGGGCCCTCCAAAGGGCACTGATTCCCGTCGACGCTCACGTTCGACACCACTTCGAGGTCGATATGCCAATTTCCGATATCGAAAGATGCTCCACTGGAGCTCACGACTATGGGCGTTCCAGGCACGATGGTATCAGACCTAGGCATAAACTCTGTTGTAAACATACCAAACGTATTGCCGTGCATGAAAGTCGCGTTCTCCTTCTTTAAACACAACCAACCATCTTTTGTCGATCTTTCTCTCTTGATTCGGGCCAATAGCAAGCGTACAGAGCGATCTTTCATCATACTCGCTCCGAGACCATGACATGTTTCGCGAATAACTTGTTTCCAGAAGAATATAGGCTGGGAAATGAATGGTTCGCAATCAACGTAACAGCCCACGTCGCTCGACTTTGTAGCGTCCCAAAAAGGTTTGAAGAGAGATTTATCGACCATTTCAGAAAGCTGCTCGCTATTCTCACCAATAACGCTGAGGTTCCTCAATAAACCAATCCCAAACATGTCTTCAAGCAAAGGTACGAGCTGATTTCGGAGCTTTCCTCGCGTACTCCAAGTCGGCGTCGAGTCTAGGAAATACGGAATGCCATAAGCGTGCGCAAAAGTCAGAACGTCATCCTTCACATGGGAGAGCATCGGACGCCAAATGCGAACACCTTCCACTACACCTTCGTCACTCATCCCATTTACTGATAATAAATTCGCTCCACGCATCAAGTTGGTGATTATATTTTCCTGCACGTCTCCGTGGTGATGTCCAAGCAATACGGCGGGAAAGCCATGCTTTGCCCCGGCTTCCTTGTAGAAACCGTATCGTATTCTCCGCGACTCGATCTCGTATTGCTCTCTCGGCGTGACTCCGCGTCTAATTTGATCCACTGTACATCTCTCGAATTTCATGCCATGTCTCAGGCTCCAATCATCGACGAAGTCAGCCTCCTCCGTGCTCTCTGGCCTGTTCTTGTAATCGATGTGAAGCGTCACGACGTCGTACCCTTGATGCTTGAGAATATACGCCAGGACCATGGAGTCCACGCCTCCACTCAGCGAAACTGCTATTGAGTTCCCAAATTCACTCATTCTATCGCGCATAAACGCTTCTATGGTTTTGTACAGTGTGTGCGAGGCCATCGCCGTCATGACACCCTCCGTCGGCGTGAACTCTTCTCGTTCTAAAATATTATCACCAGCCTTGTGCTGCTTACCTTGTAAATCCTGGTAACAACGCAGCGTGGTTTTACGAAACCGTTCCAACAACGCCTTGTTCTCACTCTCCATCGCTACACGGGCGTCGATCGTGTCCAAGCATCGCAACAGGCGAGGACAACTCTTTTGGGTGTGACGAAATGGCATGAGCACAAACACCTGCTCGGGTACTGTAAGCTCGACCAACCATTCGCGCTTGTTATCGAGCAAGTCTTCGGCAATTATCGTAGCTACGGTATCGTTTACCTTGACTTTCGCGTCTCGATCGTCTCTGTTCCTATACACGTGGCGACTGAACTGGTCCAACAGCACCACGAGTGCAGCCGTCGTCGCCGGCGCTTGCAACCACCGAGCGTGCGCGCCCAAAACACGCGTTCGATCGATATCGTCGCCATCAACCGCGAGTTCTAAGGCATGGATGATATCGGCGAACCTTGTGCGTATCTCTTCGTCCACGATAGTCACGGTATCGTCCGTGGCGAACCACTTTTTTTTATACGCCGCCTCCAGCGTTTGCGCTCGATTGGGGAACCAATACGTCGAAACCGCGCGCGAGGTGTCGCGAACGAAGGTGTCGTCGATCAATATTTTACCCGGGTTTATTTGCAGCGCATTCATCTCGCTTTCGACCGCCATGGGGACTCGAGCGCGAGCGCACGAGTGCGGACGTGCAACGACGTGCGTTCTTACTGAACACAGCATTGAAGCCGGCGGGATGCTTATTTGATACATTTGATACAACAACCATGGGATTATGCGCTATTTGAACTCATATGATTTGTTCACTTGATCGACTAGTGCGATGTATCGATCGGCGTGAGATGCGAGGAGCGAACGATGCGATTCGACCAGAGTCCACGCGTCGAGTGCCGCATACACTCGCTGTTGTGCGGTCAGCGGACGTTTCGACCAATCAGACATCCGCATCGTCTTGTCCAACGGTTTCCCGAGTACGGCAGCGACCATAGTCGATAAGCCAACGGGTTGATATCGTGACAGTTCTTCGTCGGTTGCCCATGGAAAATCACGAGTCTCTTTCGTCATTCGCGCCTTTGACACAGCTAATTTCCACAACGATTGCAAGTCGGCCACATTGCGTACGTTGCCGAAAGACGCAGGGTGACATTTTGCCAAGCGTCGCAAGTCTTCTTGAACTGCGAACCCTAATTTTAACACCTTATCGTCCTGAAACATTCGCCCGATCGTTGCCTCTAACGCCTCGGGACAGCTCTGAACTAGAACTGGCAAGTCTAAAATTGCTACGCCGTCTTCTGACGCAAGTTGTAGAGTAGCTACCTGACTCGTGTCTTCCTTGTCCGCGTCTTCACCCACCGCAGCACCCCATTCAGTATCTATTCCAATGTCTTTTTTATTTGCGAGGTACCGTTCTGAGATGTAATGCAAGCTCTTTGCATCGTCAACAAAGACGACGTTCGCGTCGAGAGAGAGATGCTCTGGAAGCTGGAAAAACGTTGCTCTCCTGCGTGCGACTAACTTCTCCAGCTCCACTGCATCACAGTCAAACTCTAGTCCACACCTATTTGCGAACTCCAAAGCGTATTCGAATTGTTCGATCGCTGCAAGAGATTCGACAACAAACTCTTGAAGATTGATTTCGGCGCCTGCGCGCTTGAGCGCGACTTCAAATTGTCCTTTCGCAATCATTCTCGCAATAGTCGACTTGTAATACTGCGTGCGCACGTCCGGAAACTCGGCTTCCATCTCAAATATCGTGACAACTTTGTGTGCTTGTCGCAAAGCAGCGTGATGGTGCTCGTGGACGCCCTGGTGCACGCAAAACTCAATCCAATTTTTGGCCAGAGTTGGTTCGAGTTGAACAAACTCAAGAGCGAGTGAAAATTCATTACACTGCGCCAAACCTTGCAGTGTTTCATTTGTTGCGAATTCTTCCAGGTTGAAGTGAAAAATGAGCGCCATGGCCGAGCTCTGTTTGCCGTCTTCTAAAAGCTGTCGAACGAAGCCTGAGACGCCTTCGGCAGCAGCTGCGCAGCTCGTAAAGTTCAAATCCTCAAACTCAAGCCCAAATGTTTCGATCAAGCGAACGATCGCACGGCTTGGTATGACATCATTTGTCGTGGTCATCGCTGAATGTACCAATTTACCTACGTGTGCGCGACTTCGATCACACAAAACTACGCCTCTCGTGACGGTGCTGGTAAAGCGTCTCCGTTCTCGCCCTTCCCGCGTTCCGGGAGTTCTACCGAGGCACTCCAACAACAAGTACATGCAAATCAGTAACTCGCCATCATCGTCTTCTTCGCGTCCGATCTCGTACTGATCGCGCAGGGTGGTGAAGATGACGTCGATGCACGCCGCAACGAGAGTCGATGGTTCGCGCACCTCGGCGAGCCAGCTCACGACCACCGCTCTCAGTTGCGGGTATTTCACTCCTTGGGTCATTAAGTTGGACAGTTTCGTCAAAACTTCATCGGGGGCGAACGAGATAGGATCTATCGTCGAGTCGAGTGCCATTGTCGGTACGAACCTCGACGATTGCCTTCGTGCCGCCTTGTGTTTTGTGCGCCCAATCCGAACAGCAGTTGGCCGGTGCTCGCTCGTGATTGAGGGAAAGTGCGCTTGCATCAGTGCGCGAAAGGTATGTGTGAGTAAGTCATCGTTCGCGCACGACGACCGGGTCGGTTAGCGCGGTGCTTCAGAGCCAAAGCGCCACGTTTTGTGGTTTCTGGGAAGCACACCTCAAAGGGCAAAGACGGCGGTGGGGTCACCTACGACGCAAATGACGCATGCGAAGAGTTTGTAACAAATTAATGTGTTGTATAAAATGTTTGTTTGAAGTTCACCGATACTTCCGCTCGATAAACTTTCAGCAAGCCAGCTACGATCCTAAAGAAAACACGCCAAGCGTTTCAGCGTTTACTTCTGCGATTCAGACGGACGGTCGACACCTTCCCAGGACGCATTCCACTGCTTATCGTAGAAAGTAGCTTCAGCCGCGAGATCCTTGAGGTTGTCAATGTCCTTGAGAGATCGGACGAGGGTGACGAAAAGGATGGTAGCGAAAATGGCAGTCTTGCCCAAGAAGGAGTTGTGCAAGTCAACGAGACCGGCGCCGCCGGCGGCGTCAATGAGGTACGCAAACGCGTAGCCAACCATGGCGGCGCGGCCGTTCGCCTTCTCCGCCTCCGGAAGATGGAATCGGCGCATCCACACGTGCCACGGCACAATGGAGGTATCGAAGAGACCGTCTTCATCATAGACGGCCGGGTTGTCCTCCAACATCTTGCGGTGCACGACTTCTGCGTCGATCACGGCATCCCAGTCAACTTCGCCAGCTGCGTTCTTGAACATGTCGAGGTCCCAGTTCCCGTTCTTCCAACGCGGATCCTTCCACTGGGACTGTTCACCGGCGAAGATCGCACCAGTCATGGCCGCGGCGCCCGCAGCCTTACCGAACGCCTTTTCACCCTTCAGCGTGCCGCCAGTTTGGAGCGGCGCCGTCTTGCGACCTTCGGTCGTCGCAGTGGCGACGATACCTCTGCGATGTGATTAAACAAGCGCATTGCGTTAGTCATTTGAATTCGAGCGCTCTCGAGACGACCGCATCGTCGTCGTTTCTTCTCTCCTCGTCGTCCCACTCGCCCTTGGGCGTCCAGCCAGGAGCGTCGATTGAAGCGATCGTTCAGGTTTCCAATCCCACGCAAACGACGCCCGCATCGATCGCGCGATGCTCCCCAGCGTGCGCGCCATCGGCGCAAACATTTCCGACGGTGCGATGCCGCGCTCCATCGCGAGTCCGCATCGCGCGCGCGTTCGACGCTGCCCGCACGCGCGCGCGAGGTCTAGCCCCGATATCCTTCCTTATCGGGCTGGCGCGCGAGTTCTACGTCCGTCACGCACCTGGACGCCTTCGATCGGCGCGTCGCGAGCGGCGAGCTCGTGGATCTGGAGAAGGAAATTTTCAATTGTCAGTATCCTCGGTCGTCCGTCGCGCGCGCGCGTCGCGCGAGTTTACGAGATCGCCGATGGCGCCCGCGCGCGGATGGATAAACACCGTCCGCGGTTCCGCGGTCGTCGCGGTCGCGCCGTCGCGCGTGCGCGTCGTCGCGCGTGCGTCGTACCTGAGCGGGGTGTGCGTCAAAGATTGCATCGCGTTCGTTTCGAGCGGACGTCACGTTGTGTCGCACCGCGCGTCGCGCGCACGCCAAGGGCGCAACCTGGATTCGGCGCGCGCGATGCCAAAGAAAGCTCCGGCGCGACGGCTCGGGCGCGGGCGGCTTTTCGCCATCAAGTCACGTATTTAACCGCTCGAGGGTGAAAACGAAGATCTGGAGATCTCTGGCGTGTTTTCACGAAAACCCGTCCTCGGAGGAGCATTTGACGTCGAACGCGCGCGACGCGCGCGCGCGCACACGCCGCCTCGACGCCAACACCGACGCGATCGAGCGCGCGCGCGCATCGTCTTCGTCGTTCGCGCGCTGACGGTTCGCGCGCGCGATGGAGTCGTTTTATGTGCTCACATTCGGCGCCCTCGCGTCCGTGTGCGCGGCGCTCGAGGTGCGAAAGCGTCCGACGAGCGGGAAGGGGGCGAGTTTACCGGCGAATTTCTTGGCGTTTAGGACCAATTACTTGGTCGTGTACGCGTTGATGATGGCTGGGGATTGGTTGCAAGGACCGTACGTGTACGCGCTGTACAAACACTACGGATACGGCACCGGAGATATCGGGAAACTCTTCATCGCTGGTTTCGGGTCGAGTATGATTTTCGGAACCATCGTGGGTAGTTTAGCGGACAGATATGGACGTAAGCTCGCGGGTTTAACATATGTCGCCACGTACATCGCGTCCTGCATCACGAAGCACTGGAGTGATTACGGCGTGCTCATGCTCGGTCGCTTTTTTGGCGGCATCGCGACGTCGCTGTTGTTCACCGCGTTCGAATCTTGGCTCGTGTCCGAACACTTCTCTCGGAACTACGACCCGGAGTGGTTGAATGGGACGTTTTCAAAAGCGATCTTCATCGGCAATGGTGTGGTGTCGATCGTCGCGGGCTTGTTGGCGAACTATTTGGTGACTGATATGAACTTTGGTCCCGTTGCGCCGTTTGACGCCGCAGCTACGTTTTTGGCAATCGGTGGTGTTATCATCGCTTTGACGTGGACAGAAAATAGAGGCGCCGTAAACGCTAACGTTTCTCTCGAAGCCAGTTTCTCGGCGGCGAAGAATGCCATTTTTAACGACAAGAAGGTGCTGTATCTTGGTGCGATGCAGTCGCTCTTCGAGGCGGCGATGTATTCGTTCGTCTTTTTGTGGACCCCCGCCCTGAGCCCGAACGACGAAATCATTCCTCATGGGATGATTTTCGCGACCATGATGGTCGCGTGCATGATCGGTTCATCTTTCGCGGGTCAGCTCTTGGGAGACAAGGACTTACGACCGGAGAAGTATATGCAATACGTCTTCTTGGCGTCCGCCGCATCCTTGGCGTTGCCCATCGTGCTCAAGATTTTCCCGTTCCAAGCGAACTATACTCCGGGGCAGTCGATTACGCTCGAGGGGCAAATCACGATGCTCGGGTTTCTAGTCTTTGAATGTTTGGTTGGAATTTTCTGGCCAAGCATGATGAAGATGCGCGCGACGTACGTTCCCGAGGAAATCAGAAGCACGGTGATGAACTGCTTCAGAATCCCACTCAACCTCTTTGTCTGTATTATTTTGTACAACGTGGCTTTGTTCCCTCTGACGGCCATGTTTGCTATGTGCTCGTTGTTCTTGGTCTCTGCTGCGTACTTGCAGCGCAAGCTCGAAATCATTACGAGCCCTCCTCTGCGCGGCGCCGCGCCGACGCAAGTGTAGTATTCGCTTCTTCGAAGACATGACACCACGCGATGCAAATAGTATACCTTGTCATTCTCAAAGCCATTCCCATCGTGCAAATTCGTCTGCAGACGTCGTCGATTTTACCGCGCATTCTGAAAAACCAATGCGACGCGCCTTGGACAAGGAGACAGCGACCATCGTCATAAGCGCTCGCACGCCTGTCGCGTACGTCTATGAACGGCGTCAAAGACGAGAGTGAGAGATAGTTGGCACCATGGTACGCACTCTCACATTGCCAGTTACCTTGAAAGCACACTCTGTGCAGCGCTCGCGCGAACGAAGACTCGTGAAAGATGAATTTAAATCACTGACCGCGCACTTTGACGAACAGAATAAGCTCAACAAGAACCAAAAAGCTATCGTGCGACGATTTATGGAAGTCGCGGATACGAGTGATGAGAGTGCATCGATTCACGCGCTCAAAGAGGCGTCTTGGAACATGGAAAGCGCGTTCGAGGTGTACTTTTACTCGGCACGCTCGAAGAGTTCGAAAAGGTCTTCCACTAACTCGGCCGGTATTGACGCGATGTTCGATGTGTACAAAGCCCACGACGACCAGCAAGAGCAGAGAATCGAAGCGGAGGGTATCATTCAGCTCTGCAAAGATTTAGGTGTGGATCCTTTCGATCCAGTGACGCTCGTGCTTTCACTGAAGATGGACGCCGAGACGATGGGGAAATACACAAAGGAGGAGTTTACTCGAGGAATGATGGATTTGGAGTGCGATTCCGTGGCTAAATTAAAGGCAAAAATGGATGCACTGAGAAGTGAGCTCACCAGGCCGAATGCCTTCAAGGATGTGTACGAGTTTACGTTTGGCTTCGCTAAGGAACCAAACGCGAAGGCGCTGTCACTCGATACCGCCATCGGTTTGTGGAAAGTTTTGATGGCGGACAAATGGTGCTTTACGGATGAATGGTGCGACTTTCTGGAGAAGAATCACGGCAAGGCCATCTCGAACGACACCTGGTCGCAAGTTCTTCAGTTTAGTCGACAAGTGGGCGAGAATTTGGACACTTACGATTCCAACGACGCATGGCCATACTTGATCGACGAGTTTGTGGAAGAGAAGGTGCAAAAGAAATGAAATGTTACGTTTACGATTAGCTGTACTAGAAATGATTTACAAGCGTACCGTATGCTTCGACTAATGAAAGAATGAATTAACACTAAGATGACGGAGAGACATTTCGCCGCCGCAAACCTTCGTCCATCATCCCGTTTGTCGTATGCGCCGGTGCCTGCGAGCTTTCGGCGGAATCCATCGCATCCGCGATCGCTCTAGCGTATTTTCCGATCTCGTCCGGTTTCATGGGAGATTTTGCATCTTTTTCGTCGATTTTACTCCCCATGATAAGCAAAGAAATGACCGTCGACACAAAGGCGGCAAAGCTGAAACCCGACCAGAACAGCCCAACGAGAACAAAGGACGACGCGATGGGGTAGAAATATAGCAGCTTGGCAACAAAATTCATACTTAAATGAACGATTGCGCGGGCCTCATATATTTGCGGTAACCTGGCACTTCCAGCGTGCGGTTTCATTGTCACTTCAATGTCCGTGAACGGAGACTCACTATCTTCTTTGTAGTTTTGTACCATTGCGACGCGCACGTTTTGCTGCTCTTCAATCAACCCCAGAGCGTGAAACGGCCACCATACAATTGTTTTGAGCCATTTCACTTCCTTGGATGTGTATTTCACGATTCCAGGTCGAGATCTCTCGAGTAAAGTTTTCCCACTTGGAGTCAGCAACTTTGCATTCACTTGAAACATACCAACGTTTACGTTATACTCGCTGTCTGGGACGACAAACTCGATGTCCACGTCGAAGTTTTGCTTCGCGCTCACAATTCGTCCTTTCCGCGGTTTCGATTCGCCCGTATTTGCGAACTTCTGCGGTATGAAACTCACTCTCGCCACCGGCGCCGCGGCGGTGTAGTCGAACACTAGATCTTGCGAGAGCGACGCCGGACCGCGCGGAACGACGATATATCGCAGCGCGAACACACACGTGATCGACGCGATGAGTAACCCAAACGAAATTATCGCCGCACTCAGCGTGAGCGCCGCTGAGCGTTTGCACACTCTTCTGACTCTGGCACTGAATTCCACCCACTCGTGCTCCAGCAAAGTCGGCTTTTCGTCCGCCATCCTGATCGCGCGCGAGGTTCGATTGGTTGAGTCACGCACTCTTGATGTTCTTCTCGCCTTGAGAACGACGACGCTCGACACACCCACTCGAGCGACGCGCAGTGCGGTTCGTGCATTCAATTCCGCCCCCGCTCCGTCGTTGCCTTGCGAAACTTTCGCCGCATTCGTCCGCAGTGCCGGGCGCGTTGCGAACAGAATCGCGCGAGAGGCGCGCACCGCAATAGGGCATATCGCGTGCAGTTGTTCGACGGTAGGCTGATCCCCACGCACGCCATGCAATCTTTCGCGTTCACGAAAAAGAAGGCGCCGCAGGTGAAGGTGGCCGTGCAGCACGAGGAGGCAAAGGAAGACGTGGATTACCTCACCGCCGTCAACGATAACGCGCTGGAGGGGACGAAGAAGGAGAAAGTGACAGAGGTGAAGGTCATCCCTAAGATTGCGAATACGTTCGAAGTGGGCACGGGACGACAAAGAAAGGTGAGTGTAGGGACGCGACGAGCTCGAGACAAAGCGACTGCTGACGAATGTAATTTTCTCACGCAGGCACCAAGTTTTCTACCAACAAAGGAAGAAATAGAACAAGATCAGAAGCGATTCCACGTGGCGGAAACCATCGCGGCGGGTGGTGGTGAGGTGGCTCAGAAAGGTGTATCATATGGGTTGACGAAGATGGGGCCGAAAGACGGCTCCGCCGCACCCAAGAAAAGCAACGAAGATCGCGCGAGGGAGAGTTTCATAGGTAGAAGTTTGCAAGAGAAGGAGCTTCAAGCGTTCAAGGAAGATATGGAAGATTTACCGAATCAAGCATCGATGGACGAATACGAGGACATGCCAATTGAGGATTTTGGCAAAGCGATGTTGCGCGGCATGGGTTGGGAGGAGGGTAAGGCAGTCGGTCGAATGCATAAGGGTATGGTCGAAGCGGTAGAATTTATTCCACGACCTGGCCGTCTTGGCTTGGGTGCTCAACCGGTGGAGAAAGATGAGCCACAGAAGAAGTACATCAAACCGGGTGATTCTCGCAAGAAGAAGGCTGACATGGTGCGAGACCCACAAATGATGGCTAATGCGGGACTGAGGAATGTAAAAACGTTAGATGAGAAGCTTGTTAAGCGCCAAGAGCTTGGACCGCGCGAAGGCAAGCTCATGTACATCGTCGATGGACGTCATGCAGGCGTATCTGGGCGCGTTTTGCGAATGTCCGACGGGAAAGTCAGCGTTGAGCTCACCAATAGCGGTAAAGTAGTGACAGTTAGGTCTAGTGAACTTGCAGAGATGCATGAAAGTCAATATGCAAAAGTTGGGGAGAAGCGTGGTAGAAGTGATGCAGGTAAAGACTCCGAAATGTCGGCAAAGCCTTGGTTGTTTGCCAACATTCGTGTGCGGGTTGTGAGCAAAAGCTTTAAACGTGGACAATTCTACCTCATGAAGGGAGTCGTTGTGGACGTTTTGACCCCAACCGAGTGCATGCTACAACTAGAAGAAAACGGAACTACGATCGAAGTTAGTCAAAGCGCGCTGGAGACGGTTGTACCGAAGCCCGGTGGGCGCATTTGTGTCGTCTCAGGAAAGTTCCGCGGCAGGCGCGGCAAGCTCCTCGAGAAGAATAAGTCAACTGACACGGCATCTATCCAGCTAAGCGATGATTTTGAAGCGCACATGCTTCCCTTGGACGCCATCGCGGAGTACTCGGGGGCATTAGACGAGGAAGATTAGATTGTTAACAGAGCCCAAACCCCAGCGCGCGACACCGAGCGCGCGCGCAGACATCCATCCCCGCACTCCGAAACGCGATTCGTTATCGGCCGCCTTGAGGACAAGAAATGAAGAGATAAAGTACTGTAGCGTCGTGCACGCTCGTGTCGTCGTCCAAATCGCGCGTGATTCAGCGACACTGCGCAAGATGCGGCGCTTTCTAGTACTCGCCTTTCTGTTTTGCGTTCACGTGCGAGTTTGCGAGGGTGCGAACGACTTGTACGGTGCCCTAGGACTCGAAAGGGGGGCGCTTGCGGGAGATATTAAGAAAGCGTATCGTTCCCTATCGCTCGTTTACCACCCAGATAAGCAAAGAAACGTTGACGACGTCGAGAAAGCGAAGGCTGGCGAACGGTTCGTTGAGATACAAAAGGCTTACGCAGTGTTGTCGGATGAAGAAAGTAAACGCGTGTACGATTTGCAGATATATTTGGACGAATCTGAAACACAAACGAATCAAGGTGCTGGGTTCCGCGGACGTGGCACCTGGGACTCGGGATCAACGCAAGAAGGCCTTCGACAGCAAAGCGGCTTCCAAGAGGCGGAACTGATTGCTTCTGAAACCACTTTGTTGAACGAAAAGAACATCGAAAAACTCGTTTTCAGGAGCCAAAAGACGTGGTTAATACAAATATACGATGATGCGAGCGATTCATGCCACAGAGCAGGGCCAGTATGGGAGCAGGCTTCGAGGATGACCAACGGCGTGGCAAACTTTGGACGGGTAAACACTCTCACATCGCCTCGGCTCGTGCAATTGTTAGGGAGCAGTGGCTTATTTTCTCGTCCCATTCGTCGATCAGATCTACCCGTTATTGTTGGTGTACGTCCAAATTGTCGGCATTACTCTTGCATCAAAAGATATCGCGGTAGTATTAAGGTGAACTTACTCCTGTCCTTTGTCGGCAAGAAAATGCTGACGTTACCAGATCTTGTTGCCATCACCCCAAACGATGTGCAATCGATGACTTCCTATGGAGATAAGGTAAAATTTGTGTACGTTTCTTCTAAACGACCGCCATTGATGGTGCGATACTTGGCTGAAGAGTACAGCGCGGATGTCGACGTTGTATGGGTAGACTACGAGACTGGTGACACCAAATTTTGGGAACAGGATTTGGGCGTAAAGAAGGAACCTGCGATGATCATCTTCAGGGATTTCGACCGCACTGTCGTCGACAATGTGAACTCAAAAGATAAAATACGGCTAACTTTAGCCCAGTATAGATTTCAAGTCATTCCTAGACTAACCGCGTCCAATGCTCATGGAGTCGGTTGCGAGCCGGGGGGATTGACGAGAGTGTGTTTTGTAGCGGTCGGCAGTAAAAGGAGCCCGTCTTTTGTGCGCTTAATGCAAGAGCTTGCTAACGTTAGAAGTAGTGGTAAGTTATCTTTGACGGAAGATGAAGTGGCTTTCGGATGGATTGATGGATTGCGAAATAAAAAATTTGTCAAGACGTTTGCAAATGGAACGCAATTAGTCGCCCTTATGTTTCACCGCGGTAAACGTGGGCACGTATATTACGATCAGCTGAAAGATTGGAGTACTCGTGACACACTCGTGGCATGGATATCTCGCGTCTTGGTAACAGAAGAAGGCTTACCAGCCGCGGAATTTGATGCGCACCTTCTTTTCCCAAGCCCTGGAGCACCCATTGATTGGAGGCTCTTGATGAAAGCGCTACGCACAGATGTCTCCGACATGGCCGAGAGTTTATGGTTCTTTTGCTTAGAAAATGGAATTTTACCTTTAGTTGGCACTATTTTTGCGATTGTTGCCGCTGGGTGGTTCAGAGTTTTGGTGATTCGCGCGCCGGCGATGCGTAAGACGGCAAAACAAACTTCTCGAAAACCACAGATAGTCAACCTTGTCGATGTTCATGGCACACGTCTGAAGGAGAAAAGTGTTTACATAGCCATGGTGCTTGAATCAGACAGTAACTCTAGCTTCAGAGATTTTGCGAAAGATTTCAAGAGTGAAAAGTTATTGGCATTTGTTGAGGCCAGCGAGCGAGTCGTGGATGCTTTTCGATGGAACGAAGTATTCGAGGATCACAAATCGAATATAATAGTTTGGCATCCGTCACGAGCAAAATTTCAAGATATTGGTAACCTCGACGATCGTGCCCGAGTTGAAGCGCGTTTGAACGAAATCCTAAACGGGCTTGGGGACTGGACTGACTTGCAAATAGATTTGTAGTTGACAATCATGCTAGCTGCTATGATTACGGATTTGCTACTGTACGGTAAATTCCTTATACTCGAGCGCGGCGTTAATAGCTTCTTCGAGCTTAGTTTTATTCGCGCCCGTAAATTGACGCACTAATGTCGCCCCTTTGAAAATGCGAAAGTCAGGAGTCGACTGAATTGCGAGAACATCCTTGCACAAGTGTGCGGCAGCTGGGGTACTATCACCAAATACTTTTAAGAACGACACCTGTGGATAATTCCTCGCGACTTGCTCATACGACGCTTCAAACTTCTTACACGGACGGCAATATGAAAACCCACATTGGACGACGACGACTTTATCTACATTCGACGCCACTAAGACACCAGCGAGATTGCTAACTTCCATCTCCGCTTTTGAGGATGCAAGAATTTCGTCCAACTCAATAGATGAATATATTTGAGTGACAATACCGTGAGACACTTCTGAGCTCCACCACTTGGCGAGGAGTTCGCGGGTGATTGCTCCTGTTAAACCACAATGTAACTCCTTAAGCACGCCATTCACCTCTGCGACTGATAGATTTGCGCCAAAGAATCTCGCGCCAGTGACCAGGTCATTTTCGCATATCTCGCCGTCTTTATCGGAATCGAGCTTTTTAAACACCCAGTCGAGCTCAACGTCAGTCAGCGCACGTAGAATCGGGCTTTCGGTGACGGTTTTGCAAATTGCGTCTCGCAACACGCCGCTCGCGGCTCGCGATTGGAGTTCTATGTGCGCCCCGACTGCAGCTCCTTTCACCAACGCTCTGTCTGGGAACTCCCCCATGATGAGAACTTCGGACTCTAACCCAGCTAATTGGACTCCTGGGCGAAACAGAGAGAGTAAAACCTCTTCACTCACATCCGACGCGGTTCCAGTGGGTAACAAAATGAGACGCTCTGGCTTGACGCTTGAAGCAACCTTTTGCAGATAGCGATCAACGAGAGAAGCCCACGCGAGGACAGCGTCCGTCGTCGCGCACGGATTTTCCGACGGTTGAAGATTTTCAAGCCACCATCCTCTACCGTTTAATCCGTACTCTTCGACTACTTTCAAAACGTTCTCTGACGTCTCCTCGGGCAACGGTGGCATCACGCCGCTCCAGCCCCACGTCTTTTGTAACTTCTGGAGCTCCCTTTCGTACGTCCACGTCATGTGCTTGAAGTCAGCGTTTCGAACTTTTTGACCTCGTTTGTACAGCACCGCACCGAATCCTTTGCCGAGCGTACACACAAGCACCACGCCCGAGCTCTCGCGACCTGGGCCGAAATACATCTCCGCATACGCCGCCGCCTCGGTGTGAATCATCATGGCGATTCGTCCTTGCCAATCGGGAATCATCCTAGACATCAGCTGTTCTCCCTTTTGCATGCCTCCGAGCGCGCGCACGGCTAAACGAGTGTAGCTTACACCCACCGGCCCTCTCCAGCCAAAGTGTTTGTTAATCTTCTCGAGCGCCTCTCGCAAGCTTTCTTCGTTGAATTCTTCGATCGGCACCGACACCCCCGGTCGCTGAAACTCGGCGTTCGCGGTATCCACTGGTGCGGCTTTTATGGAATGCGATCGAATCTCGATCCCCAAGATCACTTCTCCCTCGGGGTAGTCCCGTTCGGAGAGCACCCACCCTTTGTTTGCCGCGCGCGCCGACGTCCACCGCGCTCGCGTCTCCGTCGCGCCGTCTCCTCGCGATCGCCGCGCGCGCGTCGTCGATGTCTTTTCACTCATCCCCATCGTCCACGCCGTTCGCGCGCTCGCCGCACTCGCGCGCGGTCGTCGCTCGTCGCCCCATCGCGCGCGGCGACCGCCCGCGCGCCGCGTCGTCGCCTCGCGTCGCGCGCGCGCGTTCGGCGCGGGCGCCACCGCGCGCATCGCCGACCGCGCGTCGGGCGTCCCTCGGTCGACGCGCGGTCGCGGTCGCGTCGCCGCGTCGCCCTCTGCGCGCGGTAAAAGTCGACGCGGGCCGCCGTCCCGAAAAGGTCGCGCCCGGGCGGACCGAACCCGCGCGAGCGCCAGACCCTCGCGGTGGGCGCGGAATCATCGTCGACATCTTTCGTCGTCTGAAGACGACGCGCGCCGACCCGCGACGAGGCGCGACTCGAACGCGCGCGCGACGCGACGAACGGCGACCGACGCGCGCGACGCGACCGACGCGCGCGACGGAAACCGATTAAAGGACGGACGCGCGTCGGCGCCGATCGCGAGTCTGGCGTGGAATCATGGGTCTTCGAGACTTGTTGAGCGTGCGAAGGGGTGAAAAGAACAAGAACGAAGCGTCATCGAGCGGGGCAAAGACGTTGGATGAACCCAACGGAGGCGCGGTGACGACGAGCGCGCTGAACGAGAACATAGAGCAGCCAAACTTCGGGGCGCCGGCGGAGAGCCTGGCGCTGCCGAGCGGGGCGAGCGGGGCGTACAATCCGTATAGCGGATTGGGTGGGCCTTTCGATCCGTCGATGAATAAGGCGATTTATGCGTTATCGGATACACCTGAGTTCTTATTCGATGAAGAGCGCACGGTGAAGACGCGAAGCTGGAGTGAAAACCTGACGTACCTGACCGGGGTTGGATACCTCGGTGGAAGCATCGCCGGTGGAGGGTGGGGGTTATACGGGAGCATGAAAGCCGCACCGGAACCGGCTTTGGACACGTCCAAGTTACGATTGAATAGAATGCTCAACGCCGTAAGTCAAAGAGGACGATCGATGGGGAACACCTTGGGTTGCCTCGGCTTGTATTACGCCGCTCTCGAAAGCGCCTCGATGGCGTACTTGGAAAATCGGCACGATTCCCTGTGCTCCATATTCGCAGGCGGAGGTGCAGGGGCACTTTACAAAAGTATGAGTGGTCCTCGCGCTGTAGCGGTGTATGGTGCTGGTGGCGCCCTACTTTCGGGCCTCAACGTGGCGGCGCAGAGTATCATCGGGCGATAAAAAGGCAACGGTCGAGTCATTTCATTCAAACCTTTACATTCCTACGTAGCGTGTTACCACATATCTCTTTTAGCCATCTAGTAGAGAATAAAAGATAATCGTTATTATACATGTCGTCATCACTCGTTTCACTCGTTCATTCAATTGTCAATCGGCGTCAGAATATGCGTCGTTTCGAGAACAGTCCGACGGAATCACGTCCGGGCCGAGAAGGTGGTTCGACTGCCTGACGCGTGTACGGAGAAAGAGCTCGAAATGTGCGCTCGTGTGAGTCGCGTGAATTTGATGGAGGTGTCAATCCGCTGTCGAAACTGCGCGTGAGACTGGTGCGACGCTGCGGTAAATTCCTGTGAAGTTGCTCGGAGCTACGATGACTGCGGAGTTCGCTAGACGAGACCCGTTGTTGTTGCAGCCAACCATCAGGTTCGGTACGACCTCGAGTATCGATTCGACCCGCAGTCTCTGGCATCATAGGTGCCGTGCGTGCCTGAAACTGTGGTCCCAGGCTCGGTCTGCCTCTTCCAGCTGAATCTTCCAAACGACGCTTCTCTCTGCTCTTCTCTTCGTAGCGATGCCGTAACTCTTCAATATCATTCTCTCGTTCCTTTAACTGAGCGGCAAGTTCATCTTGTTTCGTCTTGGCTTTCTTATAAGCGTTGTGCACGTCCTGGAGGTGCGATCAGGTTAGTTTGCATGGCATGTGGCGTTTCAAGAGGCGACGACACACCTGAAGTTTCCTCTTGTACATCTCAGCGCTTCTTTGCGCGCTCGTGAACGACTTTTCAAGCTCAGTTCTGTATCGAAGCTCGAGTTGATCGTCCCAAAATTTTAATCCGTACGCAACGGCGGTGAGCATGTCGTTCGGGTTGAGGCCAGTCAGCTTGCGTTGAAGCTCGCCGAGGTCGGGTTGAACTTCCGAGACTCGAATAGTTCGCTCTTCCATCTTCGTCGCACACACCGCGCACTGTCGCTGCTCGAGGCCGAGGTGCACATCCTTTTCACCTGTGTCGATCAACTGTCGTCAGATTCTACGAACTCGCGCCATGCGCGCGCTTCGAGCGAGGGAAGTATTTGAATAAAACCGCAACCTAAACGGTCGAGGTCGAGAGCACACGCGTCTTTCGCACGCACAGAAGACGTGATCGCACGCCGCGATGTACGCCGATCCAGAGTCTAGGTCACACCAGCATGCGTTACACGCCAGCATCGTCTCAGCGTCGCGGACGCCGTCGAATGCCGTCTGAACGTACTCGTGTGGCGGCGTCTGCTCGACCTGTTCTCGTCTGGGGAATTTTGGCGCCACACGCGATGAGCTTTTTTTCCTCCCGTCGCGTTCGCGTTCGCGCACCGCAGACTGCGCGCAACCGCACGAGCGCGCGCGGGCGAGCGAGACGGCAACCAGTGCGTTGTGGGTTATTCCAGCGTGTGCCACGCGGACTCGGCGGGCAACGCAGGATTGACGGACGCGAGTGAAGATTCAAAAGCCGACGACATTCGGTTATCGGTCGAGTCGGTGGATTAGCGCACGTGCGAACCGATTGGGGGGCGAAAAGGTCGTTCGAGATGACCGACGTGGTTCAAGATGAGAACTTGAAGGTCTTTTCAAGCAGAGATGTCTCGTTAGACTTCAACGTGCACGTCAAGGCGCTGTACGGCAAACTGCCTCGCTCGCGAGTGGGAACCGTGGAGAGTGAAATTCTTGTAAGCGCTCGTTTGCTGTCGAACGAGGAACCTCTTACGAATGAAGTTTCTACAATGATGGTTGTTCACGCCGATGGAATGGCTGAGTGGAAGGAAAAGCTGAGATTTCCCATCAAAGTGAGAGATCTTCCTCGTGAGACGTCTCTCGAATTTAGAATACTTTCGGCGAGAAAGTTGCCGAACACCGTGTTGGGATACTCTCGAGTGGATATTTTTGGGGACGATGATCGATTATTACAAGGTTTGCGTTGTTTAGCGCTCTCGACGGCTCGTGAGTCGAAGAAAGAGTACGATCAACTTGGCGCCAAGTTCATGGAGCAACAGGCGGAGCTCCAGCAGCTCGAGAGTTTCTTGGTGCAGTATGAGCAAGGAACTTTGCCTTCGGTGAACTGGTTGGATAATTTGGTGTTTTCTCGCATACGAGATGCTCGAAGTATGCAGTTGCGTATAGCCCAGGCGACTGATGACTTCTTCCAACTCTTGGTAGAGCTGCCCGTGTACGTGCGCCCAGTGATTTTTCGCGAGCGTCGAGAAGACGTGGAGCCGCTGGAGATTCACAGTTGGCAGCGCTTGACTTGGCTCGTCGACGACGAGGTTAATTTGATGTTAGAAAACCCGGCTGAGCGTAAGCATCAAAAGCTTTCGCGTAGTGTCGGTCGTGGCGTTATTGATATGGAGTTGAAGCCAGATGGAGCCGAGAAGCGCAGGCTGTCGGCAATTATCCAACTCCCACCCACGCGACCGCTGGACATGGAATCGCAAAATTTGCTGTGGAAGTTTAGATTCGCCATAAGTCACGATCCAAGGGCGTTAACAAAGTTCCTTAAGTGTGTCGACTGGTCAGATCCGGCTGAAACGCAGGCCTCAGTGCAACTGATGCGCGAGTGGGCGCCCATCGGCCCAGCCGCAGCGTTGGAACTTCTGACACCAACCTTCTCGAACAGCGAAGTACGTCGTTACGCGGTTTCCATCCTGAGACAAGCTGAGAATGAAGATCTATTGCTATATTTGCTGCAGTTAGTTCAGGTATGGATCGTTTGCGCACATGTTGTCGATACTCTATGTCTCAGTGCGCTCTGTGCTCGTGTTAAATTAAATGGGTTCACTAACAAATTTTCTTCGCAAATGCAAACAGGCGTTACGCTACGAAACAGCCGACGACAACGAACTCGCGAAATTTTTAGTCGAACGCGCAGTCGCGAACGAAGTCGTCGGGAACTATTTGTACTGGTACGTATTCGTTCAAAGAACTCCACCTCGTGGAATTAATTAAATTAAATTAAATGTATCAAGATTGGTTCTGACGCGTTTTGTCGCAGGTACTTGCAAGTTGGATGGGAGGGATTAGCAGCGGAACGTAGCATGAGCGCATTCCGCATGTTCGAGCGAGCTAGTAGGGCGAAGGATACACGAGGACGTAGTGTTTGGGAGACACTGAAATTCCAGCGGGAACTGATGGAAAAGATTACGGTACGGTTTTCGATCAATTACGTCGAATTAATTCGTTTCTGACGTTACGTGGGTAGATCATTACTCAAGAAGTTAACACGCTTCGTGGGGCGCGTAAAGTCGAGCGTCTGAGGGTACGTTCAATTGTTATTTCTGAATTAATTAAATATTCGGGAGCTGACGCGATTAACTTCGCAGGCCATTCTCTCTAGTGACAATACGCTTGGTGCTGTGTTAACATCGTTCCCTCAGGCCATTCCCAACCCGTTGAATCCGACGGTACGTTCAGAATTGCGAGCTTTCGTTTGTCTTCTCACGGTCTAATTATTTAATTTTCGCTCAGGTATTGACGACTGGCATACTTGCGAGGTAAATCTCAATTTCTGCACGTTTTCGACGAGTGGTTAAATCATTCATGTTTCAGTGAAAGTAATGTTTTCAAATCTGCGCTGAGCCCATTGAAGCTCGCGTTCCAGACGCTGTGAGTAATTATTTCACATTCGACTTTATTTTTTTTATTAATTCTATTTCGCCAACAGCACCGGGGACAGCGCAACGATGATCTTCAAGAAGGGCGATGACTTACGGCAAGATCAACTCTGCGTGCAGATGATTTCATTGATGGACAAGCTTTTGAAGCGAGAAAATCTTGATTTGAAATTGACTTCGTACCGTGTACTCGCCACTGGAAATGATACAGGACTCATTGAGTTTGTCAAGTCCCAAGGGCTTGCTGACATCCTCAAGGAACACGAGAAGCTGACGACATACATAGCTTTACACAATCCCGACCCGCACGGCCCGAACGGATGTACGATGACATCGATGATGAACTTCGTCAAGAGTTGTGCTGGGTACTCGGTGATTACGTATCTGCTGGGCGTGGGGGACCGACACTTGGACAACTTGATGCTGGCCTCAGATGGAAGGTTGTTTCACATTGACTTTGGATTCATCATGGGACGTGATCCAAAGATTTCTCCCCCATCGATGAAGCTCTGCAAAGAGATGGTCGAAGCGATGGGCGAGTACTTCAGTGAGTTTAAGACTTACTGTTGCGAAGCATACAACATCTTACGAAAGAGTGAGTCGGTGGTGTTGCTGTTGAATCTTTTCAGCCTAATGGCAGACGCGAATATCCCTGACATCAACATAAATCAAGACTACGAAAAAGCTTTGCTTAGATTTGAGTCAAAGTTCGCGTTAGAGCTCGATGATGAGGCCGCCATGCAACACTTCATAAGCGAAATCCACCGCTCAAGCAATGCATTCTTGGATCCTATATTCGAGCGTGCACATCGTGTTGCGCAGTATTTGAGGTAGATGGATGAAATGTAGTAGATATCTATAGAAATGAATTACGCTAAGAGCTACGTCTATGGATGAACGGTGTCAGTGTATTCGTCGTCGTCTCGAAGTGCGGCTCGCCGACGCTTCTCTCGGCTCTCCTTAAGCACGTCTTCTAACGAGTAAAGCTCCGCGAGTTCATCCCATGTTTTGCACTTATTGAGACATTGTCCCTCATCAGAAGCCATGCGCTTGTTGTGAACTAAAATCTCTCGCAACTGAAACTTTGTAAAGTTCCACGGATTGTCATACTCGATTGCTCTTTGAACAAAGTGCTTTTTTACCACATCAATCGGTAGCATGCCTTCTGGACGAAATATCGAAAGGTTCCACTGTGCTCCCCTTGCGCACATGGCACTAGCCGCGCCTGTTTGGGCTCTAATTCTCGCAAAATCTTCGTAACATTCCACATCGCCATTTGCAATGACGGGACAGTCGACCGCTTCAACGACGTTCTTTATAAGATTCCAGTGCGCTGGCTCGCGTGGACGCTGTGGAATATAACGGCCGTGCACTGCGAATGCAGAGACTCCGCAAGATTCTATCATTTTCGCCAACTCTGCTGTCTCTCTCTCGCTCTCAAGCAGCCGTATCTTGCAAGTCACGTGTGTCGTCGATGGCAGATTCCTCCTCAACGTGGTCAATATGTCTCTTACCAATTCAGGCTGGCTCAACAGTCTCGCACCCATCCCACCGGACGTGCTGAAATGCTTGGGACACCCCATATTAACGTCAATCGCCGCTACGTCCCTGGCGACGAGTTCTGCGCTCTTCAGAGCCGAAGCCGCCGAAGAAGTTCCAACCTGAAACACCACGCGCTCGCGCTCCTCTGGCACCGTGCGGAATGTCAGCGTGCCCTTGGCGTCGATAAAATCAACGCTTCCGAGCTCTTTATTTAATATCCGCCTGCAGTGCATGAAACGCTTGTCCACGAGTTCCTCCCCGTACACCAAGTCTGCGCCGTATTCGTGCGCCAAGAGCCTCGTCGCCAGGGTGCTGATGCGCACCATGGGCGCGCACACGTTCTTCCCGGTGTAAAACTCGCGCGCACCATCCGGGGCTGCCATTTACGTTTCTATCGTCACCGTCGCGGCTCGATTCATCGCCCGCCTCGTCGCCGCACGTCACACGTGGACGTCTGGCGGGCTTGGCTGGAGGTCGCACCCGCACACGTCGCCTCGAGAACGGACGATGCTGTCGTCGTCATCGTGTTCGAGCAATGCGCGCGTGTCGCCGTCGCTCGCGCGACGCTCGATGAATAAAACGCGCACGCGAGCCGCGCGAGCCGCGCGAACCGTCGTCAGCGCCCTCCCATCACTTCCGTTGAACACGAAGGAGCAGATAGAGCAAGCCGCTGGGGCGATCGAAGCGGCGTTGAGGGACGGGAAAACGACGCAAGCGATCGAGTTGAACCTTCCTTTGATCGGTGCTACCGATCTTGATGATTGGCCGGGCGGGATCCGTCAACAATACGGCGCTCTAGCGCCCATGGTGAGCGAGGTGCTGCGACTAATCAACGCCGGCGCCGAGGGGACGTGCCAACAACGCGTCATCGACGACGCCGATGCAGTGGCGGCTCTGACGCTTGGTTCCGACGTCGTTGTCTCGTTTCCGACGGCCGAGGTCTTGGATGATTTGCGGGCGATCGAAAACAAAAACGATTTCCGTCTAAAGATCATCGCTAACCCGCAATGGAACACCAAGGGCGCCATCATTGGCGACTTCGGCTTTGGGCCGTGGAAGCGACGGGCAGAAGAGTTTGTGGGGAAGTTTGAGCAGACGTATTACTTGAAGGAGCAGCGCATTCAAGGAGAGATCGTGCGTACGTTAAAAGTATACCCGAACAAGTGGCAAGTGTTTGCGTTAGCGCCGAATGAGAACAACAAAATTGTCGCCGAGGCTCTCGGAGAGTTCGACGAAAGACCTCTGTACGACCAACTCAAGAAATTATTGGAATCGCGAGAGGGCTCGATCGCGGCCATGAACTGGGTGGAGAGAGCCAAACGCGAGGCTACGTTCAACGCCAAGAGCTTACAAGCGCCCCCGAACCAGGAATAGAATTATTTGAGTAGTATAGTTGTCAAGAATTGTGCCCCGCAGAACAGAAAAACCGCCCGAGAGTGGACGAGATCCGATACGTCTCCTCACTTTGACGCGCGCGTGAAATCAGTTTGCGCACGCAGACGACGGTCTGGGACGTAACGATATCTTTGCGCACACGGCCGCGAGTGTCGTCGAGCTCAACCCGCTTGCACGCGCGAAAGAAAGCACGATGAGTCGCGCTCAGAGTGGACAACCTTCGGTCTTGCAGGAACTCCTCCTCATCGGTTGTAGCGCCTTGCTGTCTATGATCGTGTTGAACTTCGGACTCAAGAGGTTAGATCCGAACCGTCAGACGAGTAAGGCGGCAATCGAGAGGAAAAAGGAGCTGGCGAGCCGTTTAGGACGACCTAATTTAGACACGAACGTGTACGAGGATGTGATTGCGGCCGACGTCGCCAACCCAGACCACATTGACGTGCGATTTGATTCCATCGGTGGGTTGGAAGATACGAAACAGTCATTATATGAATTGGTCATTTTGCCTCTCATGCGCCCCGAGCTTTTCGCGCGAGGTAAACTCTTGCAGCCGGCGAAAGGGGTCTTGCTCTATGGGCCTCCGGGCACAGGGAAAACTTTGTTGGCAAAAGCGTTAGCGAAGGAATCGCGTGCCTGCTTTATCAATGTTCGGTCGTCAACCTTGCAAAGCAAGTGGTTCGGTGACGCTCAGAAGCTCGTATCTGCAGTTTTCACGCTGGCCTGGAAGCTTCAGCCTTCAATCATTTTCATTGATGAGATTGACTCGTTCTTAGGTACTAGAAAGTCTGGAGAGCACGAAGCGACTTCGACGATGAAGACCGAATTCATGACGCTTTGGGATGGGTTCAACACGGATGACAACGCGCAGGTGATGGTGCTCGGGGCGACGAACAGGCCATGGGATGTGGACGAAGCAATCTTGCGACGTCTTCCGAGAGCGTTTGAGGTTGGTCTCCCTAACACGGAGCAGCGTGCGCAGGTGCTGGCTGTGACACTCAAGGGAGAAAATCTGGAAGCTGGTTTCATATCACCGAGTCAAGACTGCCCGCTGTGGAAGATCGCAGCACAGACGGAGGGCTTTAGTGGGAGTGACTTGCGCGACTTGTGCAAACAAGCGGCATACGGCCCCGTGAGAGATTTCCTTCAAGCAGAAAGGAAGCAAGCGCAATTCGGAGAATTCGGACAGGATACGTCTGTTGGGCCACGCGCAATTGCGTATTCAGATTTTAAAGAAGTCTTGGACACCAGTCCGCCGTCGACGGAAGCTGCGTCACTCTACCAGCAGACGGATTTCCGCAGACGAGCGGCGCGAGACGTTCGCAATGGAGATCGCGTGAACAACGAAATGCAGGAGATGCTCGCGCAGTTGATGAAAGCTATGGCATCGCAGAATAACGACGAGTCCGACGCGTTAGATTAATTCTTTTGGATGTGAATAAAAATCAATTAGTCATGACAACAACACGCACGTGCTGGTCAAACCCACTACATACCGCAAGTCCCGTCTTTTCTGCGTGCCAATCCCAGCTATTGATCGGCTGCGACGCGAGACTCGTCGAACTAATACGTTTTGCACTTCCTGCTACTCCTTGAGGTTTGCCAGCGGGGCACAATCTTTGTCTCTTCACCGGGTACTCATACCTGTACAACGCCACTGAACCATCACCGAGGAGCGTGGCGAACACCTCCCGATCCTGAGGAAGATGTCGAACACCCCAGATTGTCGTTTTGACCGATGAATTCTGTGTCACTGAAGCAAACCCATCGTCCGGGTGTTGCGTTCGCGCATCAAACACCACGAATTGACTTTCGAGGCATGTCGCAACAAATTTGTTCATTGTAATATCTTTTCGATCAAATTCGACGCTGCATACCCCATTTGCGATGTTTGTCTCGTATCTCACGGTGCCCACTCGAAGATCAAACATCTTCACGTCTCCATTCTCATAACCAGCTAACACGCAGCGCTCATTCTCGTCGAAAGAGTTTCCAAATGCGACGCACCAACATTCGCACGTTGATGCGGAGACTGATTTAAATATCGCCACTGCACTGTCTTGCCTCGTATCCCAGACTTTCACTGTCCCATCTCGACCACCTGTAACAATTTCTAGCGCACCAATTCCATGTGTTCCCCCCCCAATGCCGTCAATGGCGTTGACTGCGCCGCGGTGCGCTTTGAAGCTCGACCGCGGTTCCGACGCATGTTCGAGGTCCCACGTTTCGAGCTCACCACTCAGACTTCCTGTAGCGATGAATCGCTCTGGAAGCGTGTGACTGCCAAATGTACAGCATTTGAGACCACTGTCTCGTTCAGTCTCACACACTGAGGTGACGCCGCTATCGCTCAACTTGAAGACGCCTAGTCTTCCTGTTGACTTTGCAGTTTCTCCGAGGACAACAAAGCGCGCGCTGTGCGGAATCCACCGGCTATCGTGCGGCGTGAAGTCGACTGAAGTGGTCGAGTACTCCAGTATTTCGTACTTCATCGAGTTTAACACGGCGCGAGAGGCAACTATTGATGATTTAGTCAATACTGCGCGCTAGTAAGTGAAGCGTCGGAGTATGTGCGGGACGAGACGCGTATCACGAGCGAAATACTTTATAGCGTCTACGTGAATATTAGAAATGAAGTGTACACGAGTATTGCGCTGTAGTATCTTCGCGCGCCGTTGCATACGCTCGTCTCAGATCCTACGCCGTTGCGCCAACTTGACAACCTGCGCGTGTTGCGCGCGTTGTACTTGGCGTGGGGCAAGTGGCTCGATTACTTGCCACCGAGCGTCGGGAAGGCGGAGGTGTCTTCAATTTTGATGTTGGCTCCACGTCCACCACCGCCACGGCCACCGCGAGAGCTTTCTCCACGGCCGCCTCGGCCGGAGTCGCGGCCACCGCGACCGCCACGGCCAGAGTCGCGACCGCCGCGACCGCCGCGACCGCCGCGACGGTCGTCGCGGTCATCACGGTCATCCGCCGGTTGCGTCGAAGCAATGCGGAAGCCAACGTCAACCTTTTGCTTGGAAGTGGTGTTCTTCGTGCGGTCACGCTTGCTCTTCACGCCGACGCCGCCAAAG
>Ga0257114_1000078_pt1 | contig 73929 bp, 103 predicted proteins | sample SI112_10mmetaG_FD_190149 | JGI IMG/M metagenome (GOLD analysis project Ga0257114, IMG submission 190149) | Marine microbial communities from Saanich Inlet, British Columbia, Canada - SI112_10m | ecosystem: Environmental > Aquatic > Marine > Inlet | place: Canada: British Columbia | collected...
GGCGACGGGAGGGATGGGAGGGGCGGCGGGCGGCTTGGAGGCAGCGGTGGCAGCGGGCGGCGGCGCGGCCGCTTTTTCTTCCTCTTCGAGCCTTGTTCTTTGATCTTTTAAATACGTTATTAAATCCGTGCCCTCGGCGATTCCTAATTCGGAGTTTAACTTATCAACTTTCTCTTTCGTAAATATAACAGTATCATTTGCCACATGCTGCCAATTATTGGGGAGTTCACAATTATTTTTACATGTTAATTTAACAAATGCAGTCATTACATCACTGGGTTTGGTTGCCATATCTTTAATATAACTAAATATTATTTTAATTCTGTATCTATACAAATTTCATTATTTTCCAGTTTGTCTTTCTTTAAAGTTGCCTTATATTTTGTACAACCACGCATATGAGCGGATAATGACTGAGCTTTTTTACCAATAAATCCACAATATTTACATACATTTTTATTATTTTGAATATTACATTTTGATTCTAAAAACTTTTCGAGAGATGAAAAATTAAATTCTTCTTCATGTTTTATTAAATTTGCTACAAAATCTTTTGCCATTTTTATCGTTCTCTCTTTATGTATCAAATAATTTTGATATTCTGCATTAATAAATTGTGTTAATTCTTTTGAAATACTATATTCTGTGCTTTGATTTATTTCTAATACATCAATTTCCTTTAAAATTTCACTTATGTTATCAATTATATCTACTCCAACTCTTATTTTTTCTGGATCATAATTTACATTATGAATATATACAGCAACTAAGTTACTTTCTAAAATATCAATTTCAAAATTATCTTTTGAACATATTCCAACATTTTGAGAGAGAAAAAGACCATGACATTTTTGTATTTCAACATCTCTCACAAATTTTTGAACTTCAGTATTTACAATTGGTCTTGTCCAATCCTTATTTTCAACTAATATTTTTGGTTTATTCTTTCTTAACATCATAATATCACCGGTTTCTTTTGTCTTTCCAACATCTTCAATTTCAGCCAAAGGATAAACTTCGGCCAAAACATTGCTCAATAAATTTTCAGACATTTTTCCTTTTTTACTAGAATTTTCAAAACGCTTTAAGAGAGAATTTAAAGTATTATTTTGCTCTGACAAAATTGTTCTATTTTCAAATGAAGATTCTTTTATAGATGCAATTTTATTATCTAAAACATTTTCTAATCTTGCATAAATATGAGCCACTAATGTTGCTTGTTGCTCTTTTAATTTTTCTCTCAAAGATGGTTCCAATTTTTCATTCATACTATTACACATTATCATTCTTATATCTTCATTTAATCCTCGTTTTAAATCTAGTATTCCTGATGAAATATTTTTTTGATTTTCACTTTTGAGAGATTTTATATTATCTAAAATTTCAATAACAGTACTATTGTTTAATGTTTTATTCATATTTTCTTGTAACGCTTCCATAATATTTATAAATTTTAATATCATTGTTTCTGGATCCAAAGTTGGATGCTGGTCAAAAAATGAGAGAATTTGTTTATTTGTAATTTGTAAAACCATTTTTATTAATATTATTAGTATATTCTCTCTAAATCGTAATTTAAATTTCTATTAAAAAATTAAATTGCGAAATTGTAAACAACTACAAAAAAAATTGATTCACTATTTCTCATTAAATAAAATTATAAATTTTTTATTGCAATGACAAGTGATTTTTATAAAAGAAAATCACTTCTTGCAAATGCACGAAAAGCCATATCTGAAGATGAATGGTATGAATATTTGGAAAAAAATTATCCCGATTGGTGGAAAAGTGTTTATCATAATAAATGGAGAATAAATATTATTTATTATGATACAAATGGAAGTAGTGTATATCCAATGTATATAAACAAAAATTATACAATGGAAGAAATTATGATTCATTTTTATAAAATATTAATGAGTCAACGGTTAGCTATATATATGTGTTTCGGAAAAGATATTTCTGGTAATATTGTAAAATTTTTACCAGAAATTGATTTTTATACTCAATATAAAACTTGCAAAACTCTTAATAATTATATATATGTTCACAAAAGAATATTTAATATTGATAATACTATAGATTTTAAACGTTTTCGTGTTCCAAATAATAAAAGATTAATTCATCTTTGTGGTGATCTTTGCGAACAAGATACTACAAATCTTAATCTTCGAATTCGTAAAGATACAAAAGTTTTATCTAATAAACATAATTTTGAAAAAATATTTTCATATTAAAAAAAATACTTATTGTATATTAAATATTTTGTTCATATAATAATTTTTTATTTTTATAATAATTTTTTATTTTTATAATAACTTTTAATACTATTTTCTAATGTTAATTTATTAAAAAACGCAGCATTTAAAAAAATGATCATTATTACAAAACTTATAATTGGTCCAGAAATATCAGGTGTTTTATTTAAAATATAATTATAATAAATTAGACTACATGAAAACACAGAAAATGGAAATCTGAAATAATTATATATATAAGACATTAATCTTTTTTGCTGTAATGAATACATTTTATCATGTTTTACCAATACTAATGTAAAATATTCGATCATTCCAGGTATACCACAACCACTTAATGTTGCTAGTCTTATTAAATTTTTATTATAAAAATAATATACTGGTAATACGCCACATAAAACAAATACAAAATGATGAAAATAATCTATTTTTGAATTTTTAAAAAATAAAAAATGATATAAATGTAAAAAACAAATATAATAGAATTCTTCAGGATGATTTAATGTAGTTATTTTATCAGGATATAATAATAAATTATAAACATCATCTTTTATATAATATACTATAATTCCATTTATAGCAGAATGTAACTGAAACCATCTTGCTTTAGTTCCAAAAAAAAAACATAATAATAAATCTATAGTTGGTATATAAATAATACTATTCATAATATTTATATTTTTTTTTATATTTTTATATACTTTAAAAAATAATAAAAAGTTATCTACTAAATAAAAATAATATTATTGATTCTTTCCATTAGGGTTCGTAGCCATAAATCATTAATTTGTTTTAATTCATTATATTTCACAATCTTGTTACCAATATGTAAAAGCCGATCTCGCGCATACTCATGTTTTGCATCATTGTATTCTCGCTTTATGTCTAGAAAGAGAACTGTTCGTGGTTCCTTAGTGTCATTCTGAACTCTATGTAAAAAATTGTCATCGAATACAATATCGTTTCCAGCCTTCCAGCTATGTTTGAACTCTTTATCATTTTCATCCCACAAAGAGATATAACAATTATCAAAGGCTTTCGGTGCCCGCAAACCCAGGTGGTATCGTAGTACTGCCTTGGTAACGCCTCTATGTGGCTCTAATACTGCCCCGGGAGAGAGGGTACTGAAGATAATAGAAGGAATACACTCACCTGTAGAGTTTAAAATGCGCATGGTGTTTGGGAACATATTAGCAAATTTGGTATCGTTACCAAATAGACGTAATACAATTGAATTCCATTTATCATATTTGTCTATGCTACTTGCATATGCCCCAACACTACTCTTATGAGATGCTATAGTAAACTTTGAAGTAAATGCATCGTATTCCTTAAGAAATATACTGTCATGACAGCGTATCCAGTGTCGCCATTTTGGATTGATATCGAGGATTGGAGTATCACTTACTGGTAGTAGAGACTCTAAGTGATCACGTTCGGTCTCCATCTGAATCTGTCTTCTATTCTGATTCATCCTAAGAGATTCTAAATCTGTATGCGAACCTATACCTAAACTTAAAAAGAATATAATTATGATAGAAAATATTATTAATAAAATTAAGTACCACATTTATTATTATATTTGCATACTTTATATTTCAGTAATAGACCATATTTAGTTTAATTAATAACTCATTAATCCATATAAAGACTACGGAAATTTATTCACATAAAAAATAATAAATTTTATTTTCCATAATAATAAAAATAAACAACAGTGCAATTATATATTACAAATGCAAATGTTGCTATAGCAAAACCTATATTTTCTTGTAAAATTGCAACTAAAAAATACCAAAAATTTAAAATTATCATTAAAAATATAAATTTCATTGAAAATGATTTTGCGCTTTTTGTTTTAAATAAATTATATAATTGAAAAAATACTGATAATAAATTAGTTATCATTGATAACCAACCCCATTGATTTACTGTTAATCCTCCTAATTTTTTATTCAAATCTTTTTTAATTTCTTTTTTAGTTTCATCTATTATTATATTATCTTTTACATTTTTTTTAATTTCTTCTTTTATATTTTTTTTATTTTTATTTATTAATTCATCTTCTACTTCTTGTTTAATTTCTTCCTTTAAAATAATTTTATTAATATTATTAGATTTTATTTTTTTATCTACCTCTTCTTCTACTTCTTTTTCTACTTTTTCTTCTACTTTATTATTATTTATTTGACTATTAAACATTATAATATATTATAATATATTAATGAATTATAAAGAATTCAAAAAATTTGTTCTTGAAGATCCTATAATATTTAATAAATTTACAATAGTTGTCACAATTAGTTTTATAATTAATTGTCTAATTTTCCCTGCAATGTTTTTTCAAATGTATAAAACCTTTAAAAGAAATGAATCTAAAGATTTTAATCCATTCTTTCTTACTTTTCAATTATTAGGTGGTGCACCCGAAGGTTTAATTGGCTCTGTAATAGGATATATGACAGGTAATATACAACAATTTATTATTGGATTATATGCAATGTTTTATAATATTTTTATGTTATATTATAGATTTTTTGGTAAAAATGGATTATTAGCTAAAAAAAAAATAAAAAATAAAAAATAAATTTATATTTTTATATATATATATAATATAAAATGTCATACACTTCTGTAATGGATAGTGCTAAGGTATCAGAAGATTTAAAATTTCAAGGAGGTAAAAAAAGAAAAACAAAATATTATAGAAAAACAAAATTTAATAAAACAAAAAAATACAAGAAAACAAAAAAAAGACGCAGAAGAAACAAATTATAATTTTATTATATATATATAAATTATGCAAAAAATGTTCAATTCAAAAACTGCGGAAATCTTAGCAAAAAAATATGAATTATCTTTAAGTGAAATTACTACTACAAGAAAAAATAATAAAGTAACTATTCAAAATGTAAAAGATGCAAATAAATTAAAAAAAGCAAAATCAAAACAAAACAAAACAAAAAAAAATAAATCTAAATCTAAATCTCCAGTAAAAGAATTAATAGGATATAATGTTACTTTAAAAATAAAACCTGAAATAGATGAGCTTTTTAATGAAACAATTTCAAATATGAGAATTTTTAAACAATGGATCGAAGATGAATATAAATTACCTTCTGTTAAAATAATATCTGAATCATTTAAAAATGAAAAAGTAAAAGTATTAGATAATAAAACGTTAGAAATATCGTTTTATGTAGATAATAAAAAAATGGATGAAGTTGAAATTATTATTGATTCTATTAGTGGTAGTTCATTAGATGATGATGGAAATTATCCAGTTTTTACTGATCATGATGGAAATATTTATTTGGAAAAAACAAATACACCACAATATATATGGGGGTATGGATATGCTAGTTTATATGATTCATTAGTTTCACTTAAAATTTTAAATAAAACAATTGACAAAGTTTATAATTAAATTGTCTATAACAAAATAAAAATTGATTATAAATCTTAAATAATATTTATAATTTGTTCGCAAAACAAATTATACAAAAATGCAGTTTGATGATTCTCAAGGAGAATGGGATGGAGATGAATATAATGGTTGGACCTTTCATCCCTATAACTCTGATGAAGTTATTATTTTGGAAAAAGAACCTACTCTTGTACATCAAAATGGTTTTCATGAAAAAGATTATCTTATACTTGAATCAAATAAAGAACCAGATATTTCTATCCTAATTTCACGTTCATATTCACGAGACGCAAAAACTGGAGAAATTTTATTTGATATTTCATATAATTATGAATCAAATAAAATAATAACAAAAAGAACCGGCTTAACAAAACTAATTGATCTGAATGATAATACTGTTGAATATGAAGACATTGCAAATGCTATTAATAATTGGATCAATGTTGCAAAAAAATATCCAAATGTTAAGCGTAATTGTTTGTGTTGTAATAACCGAACAATTAAATCGTTCGTTCTATGTAAATCATGCAAACCAAAATATTATGATTCTATTTATGCTTAAAAAAAACTAATATTTTACTAAAAAAAATATGAAATAATCTAATTTCAAATATTTACTTGAAAAAAATATTAAAATTTTTTTTTCAAATATTTCTAATGTATACTTATCTTTTATCTAATAATCAAAATAATGAAAACGAACAGTATAAATTTATTGCAAAAAAATTTTGTCATATTATTATAGATTATGGAAATAAGCAACAAGAAATAACGATGGATAAATTTGACGAAATCAAATGGAATAATAATGTTATAATTACATATAAAAATAATAAAGGTAATTATATTGATTCTTATAAGCTTTGTGTAGATAGTGAATATTTAAAAATTTATTGTTATGATCAAGATTCAATAGAATTAAAAAAATATTATATTTGATATAAAAAATCTAATGTTTTTTTAAAAACTTTATTATTTAAATTGTCTTTGTTATTAATATCACATAACCCCCCTCTATGCAAATCTTTAGATATCCATTCTTTATTATCAATAAAACAATCAATATTATTTTTTATGCGAATTAAATAAAACCATATATCATCCTGTTTATCACATAATGTCAAAAAATTTTCTTCGCTAAAAATTAACTCTAATGTTTTATGAAAAAACTCTGGTTTATATAAAATACCTCCTTTTCCAGTTGCAAAATTATATAAATCTTTATTTTTTAATTTATCTTTATTTTCATAATTAAAATTTTCTAATTTATCCATTTTTGGAGTAAAGCCTCTATATCCAATTACACATTTTTTAGAATAATAGTCTGTTACCAGATTATTTATTAAATCTTTATGATATTCTGTATCATCATCTATTGTTATAATAATACAATCTTCATTCCATTTATCTTTCAATAATGGAAGTAATTTTCTATATGAACCTATATTTTTTGTCCATTTTAATTCTATCAAATTTTTATTATTTTCTATAAATGCTAATAATGGTTCATATGTAATTATTTTATTTTTAAAACCATCATCTAATAAATATTCTTCTGTTGATAAAAAAATAAAAATTTTATCTGGAATTAATGATTGATTTAAAATACTTTTTAAACTAGATAATAATATATCTTGATTTTTAAATATTGAAGTTACTGATACATATATTGGTAATTTTTCATTTTTTACAACTTTTAATAATCTATGTTTATATTTTTGTTCATTTTTAAAACCATTCAATTCATAATTTATTAATAAACCTTTTTCTATATAAGAATTACATAAATCATCTAAATACTTTAAATTAGTATCATCAAAAATTATTATTGTATTTTCATGACATAATTTTAAGCATAAATCTAAATCTTTTTTTGCACCCTCAATTCGATGATCACCATCAATATGAATTAAATCATATGTTTTTTTATCTTTTATTAATTCTGGTAATACAACATCATAAGAACTATATGGTAATAATTTTAAATAATCAAAGTCCTTTTTTAATTTTTCAAAACAGGGTACTACATATTTGTGTAAATTTATATCAACACATGTTATATCTAATGTAGGTTCAATCATTTTCATAAATAAACAACTAAATCCAGAATTAAATCCTATTTCTAGAACATTTTTTGCATTTATTTCTTTTAATAATCTATAAAAATTATTTTGTTTATCTTTCATTTCATTATTTTCTTCAAACGTTAAATGAGAACTATAAATATTACCTTCTAATTTAACATTTAATCCTTTTATTATTGGTAAAATATTATCAACTATATATTTTTTCCATTTAATTATATGATCATTATATTCATTTTCTAAAAACATAATTTTTAACTTATAGTATAAAAATTTATATATTTTTAAATAACTATTTATCAATACTTATTTAAAAAATCTTCTATTTTTATATTAAATGAAAATAGAAGAATTTAATAATGTTAAATTTATATTAGGTCAAAATGCTCAAGAAAATTGGAATATTTTAGATCAAGCTAAAAAAGAAAATGAATATTATCTTTGGTTTCATTTAAATAATTTTCCATCTGGATATGTTATTATGTATTCTACAATAATTGATTTAACTGATAATATAAATGAATATTTAATATTTGCTAGTAATTTATGTAAAAATAATACAAAATATCGAAATCTTAATAATATTAAAATTTGTTATACTATTTTAAAAAAATTAGAAAAAACTAAAAATGTTGGAGAGATTATTATAAAAGGTAAAAAAAATATCATTAAAATTTAGACTTTTTCTACAACTTCTCCTTTAACTGCTTCAGTATCATTTGATGGAATAACTATATATTTATTACGAATTTCTTGTCTTTTTTTACCACAACATACTAATCCTAATGTACAACTCATAGTAAATAAAATTAAAAAATGATTTATTGCTATATTTTCTACTATATATTTATACATATTTTCATTCATTATTATTAAATTATTTGGAAATTCATCTATTAAAATTAATTCGCTAGTCATTATTTATAATATAAATAAATATATTTCTTTATAATTTTTATAATATAGTTTTTAATAACTATATTATAATTAGGCTGGAAAAGGATTTGAACCAATATCTCTCACTGACTATATGAGTGCTTTACCATTAAGCTATCCAGCCATAAAGCCTGATGGCGGATTCGAACCACCGACCTTCGCATTACAAGTGCGATGCTCTACCACTAAGCTAATCAGGCAATAATTGGAAATGGGCGGTTTCGATCCGCCTACCTCTCGCATGCAAAGCGAGCGATCTACCAATTGATCTACATCCCCAAAAAATAAAAACGACACCGACGAGATTCGAACTCGCGATCCCAGAGGGAAATGGATTAGCAGTCCATCGCCTTAACCGCTCGGCCACGGTGTCGTTACATTATATTATAATAAATGTTTAAATTATTTTAGTTAATAATAATATACTATGTCTTATTTTGTATATTTTATTCAATCTACAAATGGTTCTACATATATTGGTGCTACAATTGATTTAGATAAAAGAATTAGACAACATAATAAAGAAATTAAGGGTGGAGCTAATGCTACATCTATAAAAGTTCAACAAGGTGAAATATGGTCATATATTTGTTATGTAGAAAATTTTCCCGACTGGAATGAAGCATTAAAATTTGAATGGCGATGGAAACAAATATCAAGACAAATACAAAAAAATAAACCAACACAAAAACCAATAGAAAGAAGAATGGAAGCATTAAATATACTATTAAATTTAAATAAACCAACATCCAAAGCTAAATTATATTCAGAATGGGAAAACCCACCATCTGTTATTCATATAAAATAAATAATTATAATTATATTATATGATACGACATCGGCGAGATTTGAACTCGCGCGTGCAATGCACAACAGATTTCAAGTCTGTCCCCTTAACCACTCGGGCACGATGTCAATAATAATTAATATTGTTATTTTTTTAAATGTTTTTTTTATAATTAAATATTTGTATAGTATAACAATGCAATTAAATAAAGGAAGAAAAACTTTAGGGTGTAAGGGAGTTTCTGTTAATAATCCTAATTTATGTCGACGCAGAAAAGCATGTACAGTTGTTAAAGGAAAATTTAGACATTATTGTAGAACAAAAAATAAAAATACAAAAAAAAAATTACAAACTTCAAAAAAATCTAAAACATTATCTAAACCAAAAACACCTAAATCAAAAACACGATCTATATCAAAACATTCATATAATACATTAACTTGGTCTAAAACAAAAACACCATCTAGACCAAAAACACCATCTAGACCAAAAACACCATCTAGACCAAAAACACCATCTAGACCAAAAACACCATCTAAACCAAAAACACCACCTAAACCAAAAACAAAAAAAATTACTAGAAATGATATTGCAACAAAAAAACATATTCAAACAATGAGAGAAATAAGAAAAAAACAAGGTAGACTTTCTAAATAAATACGTTTAGTAAAAAATTATTATTTTTCAAAAAAAAATTATAATGTTATAATATAAATGGCATCAAAAAAAACTACACGAGGAAGAAAACCAATTGTTCCTTGCGCGGGTGTTAGAACTTCTAGACCAAATAGATGTAGAAGACGCACTGCTTGCAAAGTCGCAAAAGGTGCTTCAAGAACATTTTGCAGAAAAAAACATAACAAAACAGTTAAAAGAAGCAAAACATTAAGATTAAAAAATAAATCCAGATCTAAATCTAAATCTAGATCTCGTTAGATAATAATAGTTTTATAATTTATTATATATAAAACTATTATTTAAATAATAATTATTTTTTAATATAATTATGTCACGAAATAATGTTATTATTGTTGCGAAAATTAAAAATAAATATTATGTTTTACAAAATTTAGATATGGATACTCAATTTAATCAAAATTTTATATATAATTTAGCAATAAATCATAACTCAAAATTTACTAGAAATAGAGGAAAAGCTTTATGTATTGCCCATGATATTCAAAAAAAAATTGACACTGAATATGGTGTTATTGAATTTGAAATATAAATAAAAATATGGCTGTTACTCAGATTTTGGATAACTATGTTCCTTTGCGGGCTAAAATTCCAAATGAGGCAAATGGAAAAGTAAAAATTGGTTGTGTCGCGTTCTCGCCTAAGTTAAATCATCAGTGTGTTTTACGCGTTCGGTGTTAATCAATATAATGTATCTCTTAAAGCCAGTGCAAAAAATAATGATTGTATTCATGCTGAAGTAGATTGTGTTACAAATCTTAAAAAATCTGAAAAACCACAACCACTCAATATATTAGTATTTAGAACTAATAATAAAGGAGATGCATTAATGAATGCAAAACCTTGTCAAAATTGTTTAAAATCAATAGATTTTAATCTTAAGAGAAAAAATTATGTACTTAAAAAAATATATTATACAAATGAAGATGGCAATATAATATATTTATAATAAACAACTTACTAAATCATAATAAAATTGTAAAATCTGATGACCAGTTGCGTCACCTGCCTGAGAAAATTCAATAAGCTGCAATATTAATTTTTTTTTTATGTCAATATTCAATAATTCATTATTTAACAAAAAATTTATAATTATATCATTTGTATGTAAAATATAACCACCAACACCATCTACTTTTGTTAAAAAACTTGTTGTTCTTTTTACAATAGCTTCACTTTTTTCTTCATCTAATAAACTAGTAAATTTACTTAAATATTCAGGACATATATTTGATGACATCTGAAAATTATTTTTATTTATTATTTTTTGATTAATATTTGGTATTGTTCTTGAAAATCCATTTATTTCATTAATATTAAATAAAAGTAATAAACTAGATAAAAAAAATTTTATCATAAATATGTTATTATATAAATAATATATTTACTTCTAAATATAAAAAAGCCTATTTAATTTTGTATTTTATTAAACATTTGTTTTTCATTTGTTTTTAAATCTGTTATTATTACTTTTTCAATAGATTTTCCATTTATTACTTCTTTTATTATTTCTGTTTTTTTATTTCCATTTATACTTATACTTGAAGATCTAATATTTGTCATATTATTACTTCGTATATTACCCAAATTAATTGAAAATGTACTAGTCATATTATTATGCAAATTATTTTCAAATATATTCATATTTTGAAACATTTGTTTAAATAATTCATTTGGGTCTATGTTTTGTGAATTAAATGATCTATTAGTATTGAAATTATTAACATATTTTTCTTTATTACTTAAAACTTCATATGCTTCAGCTATTTCTTTAAATTTTTTTTCAGCATCTTCTTTATTTTCTGGATTTTTATCTGGATGCCATTTCATTGCTAATTTTTTATATGCCTTTTTTATAGTATCATTATCAGAATTTACTGGTATTTCTAAAATATTATAAGCACGATTTAAATTCATTATTTTATTATATAATTAAAAAAATAAAATTTTATCCTTTTTTTTTATATTATTTATTATTATATTAATGAATACTAACATTCAAGAAAATTCAATACAACAAAGTGATGATAACTCCATTTGTTTAGATAAAATTGAAATCAATAATTCGTCAGAATCATCTTCAGAAGCAAATACAAATATTGCAAATATTGCAAATATTGCAAATATTAGTGTCTTTAATATACTTTCTGGAAATATTGTTAATACTAATACATGTAATAAAATAACAGACTTTACTTTAATTATTTTTTCATTTGGTGGTTTTACTTTTGGAATTATTTCTTGGTTTATAATTGATAATATAACTGCTATTGGTTATATATTATCTGCTATTTTTAGCTTTATTAGTTTTTTAACTATTAGAAGAATGAGATTAAGAGCTGCTCTCGAAAAATCTGTTAATGTTTTAAAAAAAGAAAATGATGAACTTAAAGAAAATAATGAAGAGTTAAAAGATAATATTGATGACTTAGAAGATAATAATGAAGAGTTAAAAGAAAATATTAATGATTTACAAACTGTAAGAAATAAACTTAATGAAGATTTAATATCATTAAAAGACACAATTGGAGTTTTTGGAGATAATTCTGATGAAATTATTAATAATTTGACTACTGTATATAACAATTTAAAATCTCAAAATGAAATTCATGCAAATATTAATAAAAATACTATTTATTTACACATTTTAAATGTTATTAAACATTACGATGTTAATTCTGATTTTGTATTATCTCAAGATGAATTAGAAAATGCTAAAGAAACATTATTAATGTCTTTTCCTAATCTTAACTATGAACAATTAAAAGCTAAAATAAGTAATAATAAAATTACTGCAGCAAATATCGCCGATAGTATCACATTATTATAAAAAAATATTCTAATATTATAATGACTAATAAATTAAAAAATAATAAAAAAATTTCTATTTTTGGATATGGAAGTTTAGTTAATTCAAAAACACGAAAAATTACATTAAAAAAAAATGCAAAAGCTATTCCTGTTTTATTTAAAGATCCTAAATTTACTAGAAAATGGATATGTTTAAAAAATAAAAAACGATCTGTTTTAACACTCTGCAAAAATAAAAAATCAAAAAAAAATATTAATGGTGTATTATTTTCAGTTAATAATAAATTATTAAAAAAATTAAATAAAAGAGAATCTGCATATAATTTAATTAAATTAAATAATAATCATTTTACTTCTTTTAATAATAAAAAAATACCAAAACAACCAATTTATTCTTATATTTCAAAAAAAAAATATAAATATCCTAATAAAAATTGTAAAGTTAATCAATATTATATTGATGTTACTATTGATGGATTATCAAAATATGGTAAAAAATTTACTAACGAATTTAATACAACTATTAAAAAAAAATATATTAAAAATACAAGAAAATATAAAAATATAAAAAAAAGTTTTAATTTTGTAAAAAAAATTAATACAAAAAAAATAGATAAAATTATTAAACAAATAAATTTAAATAAAAATTGATTATAAATAATAATTATAATTTATAATCAAAAATGCTGTCATTCTTACAGGCATTATGTGATAACAAAACCACTACATTTAATTATAATGAATTTAATGATGTTCTTGAATTTATACCTACACAAAAACAACAAATTTCATCTCAAATTATTATTCAAGATACAAATATTATTAAAACTATTAAAAAATCATGTGAAAATAAAAAAAATAAACCAATTATAATTTCTTTATCTGGAGGTGTCGATTCAATGGTTTTAATTACTATTTTACACACTTTAAAATATAATATTATTGCTGTTCATATTAACTATAATAACAGACAAGAAACAATCAATGAAGAAAAATTTCTTGTTGAATGGTGTAAGTTTAATGATATTAAACTTTATGTTAAATCTATTAACGAAATAAAACGAGAAACCACAAAGAGATCCGATTATGAACTTATTACAAAAAATATGAGATTAGATTTTTATAAAGAAATCATGGCTAAAGAAAATGCAGAATATGTTATGTTAGCACATCATAAAGATGATATTATCGAAAATATTTTTGCAAATGTATGTAGAGGAAGAAATATTTTAGATTTAGCTGTTCTTAAAGAACATGCAGTTATTGGTGGTATTAACATATTTAGACCAATGCTTGAATACTATAAAAATACTATTTATGAATTTGCTAATACATATCAAGTTCCATATTTTAAAGATACAACTCCTAATTGGTCTGTTAGAGGAAAATATAGAAATTTAATTTATCCAGCAATTGAAGATTCATTTACAAGTAATGTTAAACAAAATCTAATAAAATTAAGTAATCAATCGGACGAATGGAATGAATTACTTAATAAACAAATAATTACTCCATTTATTAATAAAATAGTATGGGATTATGATACTGTTTCAAATACTAAGTCTGTATCATTTAATATTGAAGATTATATAGATTATCCACTTGCGTTTTGGAATGTTGTATTTATGCATTTATTTAATCAATTCGGTTATCATTCTCCATCTAGAAAAGGTATTTTAACTTTTATTAATACTATTAAGCAAAGAAATAATACTACAAATAATACAAGATTTAACGTAACTTTATGTAATACATGCAAATGTACTATTAAAAAATACAAAGTCATGATTGAATTTAAAAATAATTAAATGTATTTTATATATAATGAATAATGTCGTATTTAAAAGATTAAATAAAGAATTAGAATTTTATAATTCATTAAATTACAAATATTATATTGATGTATTTTCAACAATAATAGATAATGATGAACGTCTTTTACTTCAAGTCAAAACTCCTAATAATGAAATTTTTTTTAACTTAATTGTTCCAAAAGATTATCCATTTAAACCATATAATTATTATTCAAGTGATATAATAAAAATCTCTAATTATTATAAATATATTCAAAATATACATGAATATTTGAATAAAAATAACATGAATAAAAAAATTATTGAATTTTTTTATAATATTTATTATCAAAAAAAATCTAAATTTTTAAAATTATCTAATAAAGATTGTTTTTGTTGTAATAGTATTCTTTGCTGTAATAATTGGTCTCCTTCCTATAATATTTCTAATATTATAGATGAAGTAGAAGAAATAGAATTTATTAATAATAACAAAAATAATTATAGTGATTTAGAATATATATATAATAATAATTATATTACTAATTTACCTGATGATTTATTTATTAAAATATTAAACTATATTATAAAATGAACATATTGATACCATGTTTATTAAGTATACACTATTTATTAGACGTTTTATTTGTTAAAAAGTTATCAGATGTATATAGTTATAAAAAAATAATGATAAATTCATTTTTGATAACATTTTTATTACTTATATTTTTATATCCAAAAGAAATTATTTTCAAAATGTCATTTAATTATATTTATTTAATATTATTTTCAATTAATTTATTATTTGGTTTATACATTTGGTATTATGCTATTAAACATAAATTCAATCTTGGACAATTAGATGGTATTGCAATTGCAATTTATTTGCCATTATTAACAATAATTTCAAGTTTTATTTTCAAACAAAAATTAAAAACACATAATTTTATTGGAATTGCTATATTAGCAATTGGTGCATATTTAACCTTATTATAAATATAATTATATATATATTATGAAAAATTTATGGATTTATTTATCAATATTATCTTGCGTTATAACTGCAATTGCTGTTATTTTAATGAAATATATTTCATACACTAAATGCAATATAAAAACTTTAATTATTATTTCTTTTTTAATTATAGCATTTTTTACATTATTATATATTCCATTTGATAAAGACTTTAAAAATGATATAATTAAAAATATAACAAAAAAAGATATATTATTAATAATAATCTTTTCAATAATATTATTATGCAATAGATTTTCTCAAGCATATACTTATAAAATTTCACCAAATATTGGTTATTCTCATTTAATTATTAATGCAAATGTTATCATTACCCTAATTGCAAGTTATTTCTTATTTAATAATAAAATTAATTGTCAAAGTTTTTTTGGAATAATATTAACTATTTTGGGTCTAACTATTACTATTTATTATTCTAATAAAAAATAATATATTAATATATAATGAATTATATATGGATTTTTTTATGTTTAATTGCTATGATATTAGCAGGCATTCATCCAGCATTTTATAAACAACTAAATAAAAATATAAAAGAATTACCAATAGTTATAGCTTTTATTTTTTTACTTACTGGTATTTTTTCTCTATTGTACCTAACTTTAAATTTAAAATCTGCTATTAATTATACTAAAAATAATTTTACTAATTTTAAATATATACTTGCTCTTTCATTAATTATCCTAATATTTAATTTATGTATTTCTTATGCTCTTAAATTTAGTCCTAATATATGTATATGTCTTTTGATAGTTAATCTTAATATTTTTATTGCAATGATAATTGATTATTTATTTTTTAAACATAAATTTAATATTCAAACAATTATTGGATTTATTATTGCTGTTATTGGCTTATCTATTTCTATTTATTTTTCAAATAAAAAATAAATTTTTTTTATATATTATTATATAATTGTTATATAATAATATTACATATTAATAATATTAATTTAAAAAATTTTCATTGTATTAATAATCAATAGGAGTGCTACCTGAAATAGTTATTTTATTTTCAATTTCTTCATCTTCATCTTCATCTTCATCTTTTACAAAATTATATATTTGTTCAGCTAACCAATTATGATATTCTAGTAAATTTTCACTACTTCTATCATCATGACCTTTACTTATTGTTCCATGCATTAAATCACTCCATAAACTATCTAATACATCACTGTGGCCATAATTTTCTGCATTTATTTTTTCTACTACCATATTTGGATTAATATTTTCTAATTTGTTTAAATCTAATGCAAATCCAGCAATAAATGGAATTTCAAATTTTGGAAAAAAACTCCATTTGTATGATTTTTCAGCATTTAATACTAAAATTTTTTCTAAATGATTAAATTTGTTACTATCATCATTTACAAATTTTAATGGATTAAAATTTAACAAATCACTATTATCAACTGGATCTAAAAATACTGCTTTTTTTATATTTTTTTGCGAATTTATTGTATTTAATGCTGTTACATAACCACTTGAATGAGATAAAGGAACTATGTCTTTATATTCATTTCTAGTTTCATATAATAATTCTTTTGTTGCACTATTATCATTTGTTACAACATTTACAGAAAAATTATAATTATTTAAAGCATTAATAAAATTACTATAAATATCTCCAGGAATTAATGAATTTGCACCAGTATAAAAAATAATAGCATTCATATCTTTTTTATTAATATTGTTTGGCTCATAAACTTTTACGATTTTATTATTATCAAATACTTTTTTATATGAATTTATTGGTGTGTTTAAAGTATAACTATTAACAAGTAAACATTTTACAACTGCTAGTAATGTCAAAATTCTCATATTATAAAATATATAAAATAAATATATTTATATTAATATAAAATATATTTATTTTATATTAATATAAAATAAATATATGTTTCCTGATATTTCAAATCATATATTAGATCTAAGTAATAATGGTTACACTATAATACCAAATGTATATAATGAACAAGAAATTATTGAATATTGGAATGAATTTAATAAATGGCATGAAAAAGTACCTGATTTAACATATCATCATGACTTAATAGATTTTAATGGTATATATAAACATCATGAAGTAGGACATCAAAGATTTGCCTGGCTTGCTAGAACAAATCCAAAAATATTAAGTATTTTCAAACAGTTATGGAACACCAATGAATTAGTTACTGGTTTTGATGGATGTTGTTATTATCCTTCAGATTATGATCAAACTTCTTCTTTTTGGGTTCATACAGATCAATCTTCAAGAAAAAAAGGCGTACATTGCTATCAATCTATTTTAAGTTTAACAAATAATCAAGATCGTACAATTGTAGTATATAAAGGCTCTCATTTATTGCATGAAAATTATTTTAAAGAAAATAATATTGATGAACCCAGAGACTGGTATATTTTTAATGAAGATTATATTAATACACTAGAAAATACAAAACAAGTTTTAAAAGTTAATGAAGGAGATCTTGTTATCTGGGATTCAAGAACATATCATCAAAATACTTGTGGAAATATTGATTGCAATGAAGAAAGATTAGTTCAATATTTATGTTTTTTACCAAAAAATCATCCTTCTAATAATGAAGAGCAACAAAAAAAAAGAATTAAATTTTTTAAACGTTATAGAACAACAAGCCATTGGCCATATCCATTAATACCTGTTCCAAAACAAGCTAATGTTTATAATCATTATAATCCAACTAATCCAATCTATATAGATTATGATTCATTACCTGTACCTGAAATTGATGATTTACAAAATGAAATCAATAAATTATTGTAAAATTAATAACTTTTTGCTTCATCATTTTTCCAAGTATGTGAAATAAATAACATATACAATAAATAATATTATTTATCTTTCTATTTAAATTTAAAACAATAAACTATATTATTAATAATGTTAATAAATAATAATCTCCTAAAAATTTTTTACAGCGCGCTTCTCACTGGTATGCCCAGTTTAACATATAATCCTATTAATAAAAATATTTTACATGCACCATTTACTGTAAATCAATATTCTACTTATATTAATTATAAACTAAATGATCATCAAATAAATGCAATAAATAATTATTTACAAGACAAAGATAATAAACTCATATTAGCACCATCTTCATTAATAAATGAAAAAGAAAAAGAATATATTTTAAGTATTAATATTTATAATTGTACTTCTCCAATATTTGATTTTATTACAAATAAACCATCTACGAGATGTGAATTAAATATTTATGTTAATGATGAAAATAATGAAAAAGGTACATTAATAATGGATTATGCATCTAATATTTTATCATTAGATCCTGAAAATTTATTTAAATCGCCAAATAATATTGATTTTTCATATAATGATGAATATATACTAGGAAATGCAAAAAATGATAATTTTATATTAAATTTTTACTATAATCATAAAATCAATACTTTTGAATTTAATAAACTAAATAGTAATCTTATTAAATTTACAGATAAAATATATTATCCCAATGGTTATTATGATAAATTATATTATGATTCTTCATTAATACATAATAAAATAGTATTATGTAATGATTTTAATATTTATTTTAAATTTTTAGATATTGAATTTACAGATATTGATAGTGTATTTTATTTTAAAAATAAAATAAATTTTGTTGGTGGATTATGGTATAATTTATATAATGATTGATTAATACTAAAAAATATTATATATTTATCATAAATATATAATATGTTCTTTAAATTATTTGCTAAATTGTTTATTAAAATATAATCTATATAGTGTATAAAATGCAAATATTAATAACATTAAATGAATAAAAAAGTATATATTATTTATTATTGTCCATCTATTTATTTCGCTATATTTACTATCTTTTTTATATTCATTTAAGCTATCATATAAATTATAATTTAATGCAGTAGAACAAATTAATATCAATAATGATATTAATACTAAACTATTTGCATATAATTTACTTTTTCCCCTATAAAAACGAGAATAACCTAATGCTGCAAATGAAACAGCTGTTGATAAAAAAACATTTCTAATAGTTGTTTGATAATACATGACCAATTCTCTATAATTTTTGAATTCCATTATTTTATAATATATATATTTTTTAAAATTATGCTTTTTTTTAATAAAAAAAATGGGTGGATAAGACCATTTAAAAAAATATTATGAATTATGGTAATAAATTATTTAATATAAAAAATTTGATTTTTTATAAAAAAAAAATTTAAAAAGTTATTTTTTATATTTTTACTTTTTTTTTTAAATTTTTTTTAAATTTTTTTACAAATTTTTTTTTTTTTTTTTTTTTTCAAATTTTTTTGATAAAAAAAAATATAATCTTTTTACATGTCATAAATTATGGGGTGATAAATCCATATTTTATTTTTTTATAAAAAATTATAAAAAATAATTTAAGCCCTTTTTTATATTTCCATTATAGGAAACAAATGGAAATCAAAAAAAATGATCAAAATTATTTTTGTGAAAAATGTAATTATTTAACATGTAAAAAAAACCATTTTGAGAGACATTTATTAACATCTAAACATAAAAAAGGGCAAAATGGAAATGAAAATACAGATGAAAAGGGCAAAAAATATAAAAAAGGGCACGATGATTTTTCATGCAAATGTGGAAAACAGTTTAAAACAAATTCGGGATTATGGAAACATCAAAAACAATGTAATTATATAAAAAAAGAAAATATTGTTGAACAAAATATTGTTGAAGAAAATATTGTTCAACAAAATATTGTTGAAAATAGAGAAAATAAAGATGAATTAAAATCATTAATAATAGAAATTATGACAGATAGTAATCAAAAAATGAATTTTTTAATGAAAGAAAATCAAGAATTAAGAAAACAAGTAACAGAACTAATACCAAGAATAGGTAATAATAATAATAGTAATAATAAAAATAATTTTAATATTAATGTATTTTTAAATGAAAAATGTAAAGATGCATTATCTATGGATGAATTTATTGATAAAATAGAAATTTCAATGAAAAATTTATTGACGACTAAAGAAAAAGGTAATGCACATGGAATTAGTAATATTATAATGGAAAATATGAATAAACTTTCTTTATATGAACGACCATTACATTGTACAGATAAAAAAAAAGAGACTTTATATATAAAAAATAATGAATGGGAAAAAGATGAAAATAAAGAATATATAAGTAAAGCATTAAAAAAGCTAGAAAAAAAACAATTAAAAAATATACAAAAATGGATTGATAATCATCCTAATTATATGAATGATGATAAAGAACAAGAGGAATTTGCAGAAATATTGAGAGAATGTGGAAAATCAATAGATGATAATAGAAATAAAATAGTAAAAAACTTATGTAATGAAGTTTTTGTAAATAAAGATTAAATAATAAAGTATAATTATTATTTAAAACTATAAATAATGATAATAGAATAGAATGACTTTTTTATCTAATTCATTTATTATACATAAAACAAGAAAGCCATTATTATCAGTTATGAAAAATAATATTACTACCAAAAATTATAATCCAATAATTGGATCCAATTTAGGTATCCCATTAAATATATTACAATTTATTTTTACAACTGAATATTTTAATCAAAATGTTATTAATTTTGAATTAATAGCATTACAATTTGCAATTGGAATTTTTACATATGGCAGTGATAGATTATATGATGCATTAGATTATAAAAATAATAAAAATAATACTAATATTATTTTATTGGATGAAAAGAGAGATTATTATAATTTTTTATTAGAAAAATATAATTTTAATTTATTTATAATTCTCTCAAGTTTTATTTATATTTTATATATTTCTTATGATAATATTTATAGTTATCCATTTATTGCTTTATTATTAAATACTTTAGATTATCGTAATTTTAAAAAACAATATGGCTATTTAAAACCATTTTATATCGGTTTATTTTGGACATTTGGTTGTGTTTTTTTACCAATTATTTTACAAGAAAATAATTATAATATTATATATGAACCAACTATATATTTACCATGTTTTTTTTCAATGCTTGCATCATCTAATTTATTAGATATTAAAGATTTAGAAGAAGATAAAAGTGAAAATATTAATACTTTACCTGTATTATTTGGAGAGAATAATGCTATTTGTATTAGTCATATTTCTTTGCTTTTAGCAATGCTAATATTTTTAAATAATCCAAATTATTATGATAATTTATGGATTTCTTCATTATTTCAATTTCAAACTTTTGGGTCATATTTTTTAAATTTTAATAATACAATAATTAATAATGTTACAGCGTAAATCAATAAGTCCTATTAGAGATATAGAAAGATTTAAAAGTAATATATTTTTTACTTATTCTTACAATAATAATAATAATAATTATAATATTTATATAAATAAATATATTGGCATAAGTTTTGCTACATTATCAAGCATAGGTTTTGCATTTATACTTAAAAAATTGTTTTTACAATAATATTAAAAAAAATAAATATATAATCCAGATAAAATAGTAAAGCCTCCAAATATTTTTTTTAACATATCAATATTTAAATTTATAGTAAATTTACTAGATAATGATGCAAAAATTGTAAAAATTAATCCCATATATAAAGCAGCAAAAATATCTACTTGTTTTTCTTTATAAAATTTCATTGCTGCAAAAAATCCTATTGGAGGTAACAACATAAATAAAGAAGTTCCTATTCTAGTTTTTAATGATCCCAATAATCCAAATAATGTTAGTAATGGTACTATTAAAATTTCTGCTCCACCACCTATTACTCCAGCACTTAAACCACTAATAATTCCAATAATTGTTAATCCTAAATAATAATTCATTTTATATATTGTAAATGTTTTTTATTATTTATAATGTAAATACTTGAAACTAAAGAAATACACAAAAATAATTCTCCTACAAATGCAAATTTAGTATTATATTTATTACATAATACTAATTTATTCATTAATCGTTTATTTGTAGTATTTTTCATTTCACAATTACAGTCAAAACATTCTGAATTTGGCATTTGATAATAATATTTTATTTAATATTATATTATTATCAATTTTAATTTAATTATTCTGTAAACCATTGTGATTTTTTACCTCCGTCATATTTTTTTGCATAATTTTTTTCAATAAGCCAATTATTTATATTAATATTTTCATTAAAAATTTCTACTAACAATCTACCATATTTATCAAACTCTTTACAATGAACATCTACTATTTTATTTAATATTTTTTCACGTAAGTTATCTCTAACAGTTAAACCAAATTCTTTTTCTTTAGTATTTTTTGTTCTAATTTCAGGTGTATCTATATTGATTAATCTACAATTCCATTTATATAAATCATTTGGATTATTTTCACTTAATGGAAAAACTATTTTTACAGTATCACCATCATAAACTTCAACTACCTTTCCTTTACATTTTCTCCCATCAAATGAAAATTCTTTTGTATTTTTTGTTGCAAGATCCCAATTTGTAAATAGATTAACTTCCATATACATTTTAATATGTTTTTTTATTTTTAAGTTCTTTAAATATAAAAAAAAATTGATTTTTTAGTTTTCATATAACAAATATATAAAAACTATGAATTCATTTATGCTTATGCTTTTTGTTTCTAGTGCATTGGCCCGTTCTCACGGTCATTCTTCTGGACATTCTGGACATTCTGAAGGTTCTGATGGAGGGGGATCAATACATCATAGCCATAGAACATTTACTTATAAGGTTGCTGCAACTACTGCAACTTATCCAGTATTGGTTTCATATTTCATTACTACAAATTTTATGAATTTAGTACATAAAAGTTATAATTATAATAGTGATAGCAATTTTACTACATATTATATTTATTATTATAGTGAAATTAATGATATGAAGTGTATATATTATAATAGTGAATTTAATAGTTTAGATTATACTTTTATTGATTATTCTAATATTAATTTAATCAATAATACAAATAAAATTAATTATAGCTTGGTTAGTAAACGTTATTGTGAAAAAAATGATAATACAAAAAATGATAATACAAATTATGTTTTAATAATTGCTATTATTGTTCTTATTATGATTTGTTGCTGCATTTGTTGTGAGTGTAAAGATCATAATAAAATTCCATTATATTAATCAACATCATCAATATCTACTACTTTTGGTGATCCATGAGTAGTTTCATCACTTGGATATGATTTTGGCATTTCTGACATATCTGGCATATTTCCTTGCATTCCTGCCATCATTTTATCTTGTAATGGTTTCATAGATTTTTCAAATTCTATTTTTTTTTCGTTATATTCTTCTTTAGAAGCCATTTGATTTCTATCTAACCAAGATATATGTTCTTCAATAATTTTATTTAATTCATCTTTCATAGATGTATCAATAATTGATGATGTTTTTTCATCATTAACTGTACTTTTCATTTGATAAACTAATGATTCATAATTATTTTTGCTATCAATTATTTCTTTTGCTTTTTCATCATCTTCTTTAAATATTTCTGCTTCTTCAACCATTTTTTCAATATCTTCTTTGCTTAATCTACCTTTGTCATTAGTGACAGTAATATTATCAGATTTTCCAGTAGATTTTTCACAAGCTGAAACATTTAAAATTCCATCAGCATCTAAATCATAAGCAATTTCAATTTGAGGAACACCTCTAGGCATTGGTGGAATTCCTTGTAATGTAAATTCCCCTAATTTATTATTATCTTTTGTAAATTGACGCTCTCCTTCAAAAACTTGAATAGTAACAGCTGGTTGATTATCAGCATAAGTACTAAATGTTTGCGATTTTTTTGTAGGAATTGTACTATTTCTTTCGATAATTTTAGTCATTACACCGCCACTAGTTTCAACACCTAGTGACAATGGTGCTACATCTAGTAATAAAAGATCATCTATTTTATCATCTTTTACACCAGATAATAATGCAGCTTGTACAGCCGCTCCATATGCTACAGCTTCATCTGGATTAATTGATTTATTTAGTGATTTACCATTAAAATAATTTTCCAATTGTGATTGAATTTTTGGAATTCTAGTAGAACCACCTACTAATACAATTTCATGAATATTTGATTTACTTATTTTTGAATCTTTTATTACTTTTTCAACAGGTTCAAAAGTTTTTCTAAAAAGATCTCCACATAGTTCTTCAAATCGTGCACGAGTTATTGTGCTTGTATAATCAATACCATCAAATAAACTATCAACTTCTAGTGTTGCTTGAGTACTTGAAGAAAGGGTTTTTTTTAAATTTTCACAACAAGTTCTAAGACGACGTAATGATCTTTTATTTTCACTAATATCTTTTTTATGTTTACGTTTAAAATCTTGACTAAAATGCTGAACTAAACGCGTATCAAAATCTTCTCCACCTAAACGAGTATCACCTGCCGTTGCTTTTACCTCAAAAACTCCTTCTTCTATAGTTAAAAGAGTTACATCAAATGTTCCACCGCCAAGATCATAAATAAGAATATTTCTTTCTGCTTCAGTTTTATTATCTAAACCATATGCGATTGCTGCTGCTGTTGGTTCATTAATAATTCTTAGTACATTTAAACCTGCAATAGCACCTGCATCTTTAGTTGATTGACGCTGGGAATCATTAAAATATGCAGGAACTGTAATAACAGCACTATCTACTGTTTCACCAATATAAGCTTCTGCGATTTCTTTCATTTTAACTAATACCATAGATGAAATTTCTTCTGGTTGAAAATCTTTAACTTCTCCTTTGTAATTTGCTTGAATAATTGGCTTATTATCTTTTTCAATAACTTTAAAAGGAAATTGTTTAATATCACTTTGAGTTGCAGAGTCATTATAAATTCTACCAATTAATCGTTTAGCATCATAAATAGTATTTTCTGAATTTTGAGATGCTTGATTTTTTGCTGCAGTACCAATTAAACGTTCATTATCTGTAAATGCTACATAAGATGGAGTTGTTCTAGCACCTTGATCATTTGCAATAATTTCACATTGTCCATTTTTCCATATACCAACGCACGAATAAGTTGTTCCAAGATCAATACCAATAGCTACCATATAATATTTTATATTTATATTTTCTTTTTATATTATTATTATAATAATATAAAAAATATTGTATCATAATGATTTTAAAAAATATAATATAATAAATATATTATGGATCAAGAAAATAAAATAAATAATTTAGAGAAAAAAATAAATAGTTTGGAAAAAAAAATACTAGATTTAGAACTAATAATAAGTAATAACTCAATAAAAAATTTTGATAATTTTAATATAAATGAGGAAGTTAATTTAGATAATGAAATAGTTAATAGATCTATTGATTTATTTATAGCTCCTCCATTAGTATCACGTCAACATGCTTTTAGTAATCAAACTAATGCAACTTCAACTTCATCATCATTAAATAATGATTTACTACAATATCATTACTTCTATAATAATTTAAATGGATATCCTTGAATTTAATATGTCCATTGCTCCAACCTTCTTGTTGCTTAAGAAATTCAATCACTGCATAAGTTCCATAAAATGGGTGGTTTAGTACATCATATGTGTAATTATGACCAAGAGTAATACAAGGAATATCATTTACAACTACAATATGATCATTTTCTAAAAATAATGTAGCCATTGAATCACAATTTACTAGTGTAGCATTAGTAATATTTTCAGGATATTCCCATTTATCGTTATATAAAATAGGATGCCATGAAGTGATGTAAAGATCATCAATTTTACACATTTTTTTCGATTTATTTGTAATAATAGTTTCAACAACACATAATACTTTTGACATACTATATTCACCTTCATATGTTAATGTCATTACAAGATCATTCATTTTTAGGTCCTTGATCAATTTAGTTGACCCATCTGCCATATTAATTCTTGAATTAATATCAAAACATCCACCACCGGGATCATTATATGCGCTCATATTCACTTGAGCACGTGGTGTTGGTGTAGAATTATATGCTCCTCCTCTATAAGTATTAATTAATGATGGAGTTGGTGGAGGCAGTGTATCAAAAATATCACTCGCCTTATCTACTACATCGTCGAAAACATCTCCACCAAACATACAAGCCGAATCCTTAAAATTTGGTTTAATTTGCTGATTTAATGCTCGAGAAAGTTGATCTAAATAAAATTCTCCCCATCGATTAAAATATGCAGGATTTGATACTGCTAAATTAACTTGTCCAGATTCTGTTTTTCCACCAGTATTAACACCTTCAAAATTTTTAATAATATTTGTAATAAGAGTTGTATTATTCTGCTCTTTTAAATATGCAACGGTTTGATTGAAAATTTCCATTGCGCCAGCGTTATCATTTACTCTATTTAAATTAATCATTTTTCTAATATTTTCAACTGCAAAATAACGGCAAATATGTGAATTTACTTCATCATTAGAAATTGTTCGTGTAATTTTAGTAATGTCATTTGTTTCTGAAGTATAACTTTCCCCACCAATTTTGTAAGTAAAATAGTATTTAAAATTAGAATCGCTGGTAGTATTTAAAATAATATTTCTTTCTTGTTGATATTGAACTGTTCCAATATCATAGATATACTCACCATTTGAACTATTAAAATTGCATGGATAATCACCAGTAATAATACCAAAATAGTTATTATTGTCATTTGGAATAATATGAAGCTGTAAATTGACAGCTACAGTTGTTAAAATAGTTCCAGTAAAATTACAAAATACAGTAGCAATCATGCTACCATCGGGAATATGTCCCATGCAACCATTTGCATACTTAGACATATTATATAAAAGATCTTTTTGAAGACTATATCCAAATCCAAAACAATAAATAGGAGAAGTAAAATTTTTCTTAATTCGCAGACGTTTTAATGTTTCAACTTCTCCCCGAGCAGGAGAAAGATTTGGAGTACCATCTGTTAACATAATAATAGCACCATTTCGTGACTTATCTTCACGCTCATCTAAAATTCTAATAGCTTCTTCGATTCCCCCCCAAATATTTGTCTGACCCTGTGGTCTGATTGTATCAATTTGAGCTAGAGCTCTTGTTTTATTTAATTCTGTCATTTTCATGAGATCAAAAACAGTCTCAATATTATTATCAAATTTAACAACTGCTAATCGAGAATTTGAATCTAATGTTTTTGCTACTGTTTTTGCTGAATGATTTGCAAGATCTTGATTTGATAATCCACTTTCATAATTTTGACCATTTGCATCTTTAGCTTCAGCTCCTGCATTCATTGATCCAGAATGATCAATAACAATTACAACATCTTGTGGTAAATGCTTAAATTCTAACTTATCTTCAGGATAGCTTTCTTCATTTACACCAAAACTTAACATTGTAACATTTTCAGAATTTTTATGTAAAGAATGATCTAACTTAATATTATGATTAGAAATAATCGCTTTTGGTTTATCTTTATTCAATTCAACGGAACCACCGAATTCACCTGCATGATACTTATCACATAAAAATCTAATTGCTGCATTTACAGTAAGATTAGCTTCTGTCATTGGTTGACGTGTAATTGGTGATTCTTTTTTAATTGAAAGAGCATGCAAGATAGCAGAACGCTCATAAGTTTGACCATCAGTTCCTTGAACCGGATCTTTCATGATTTCCGCTGTAATTGGGCACGTGAGCGTATCAACAATAGTTGACATATTCATGTTTTCAAATGCAGCAAACTCCATAGAATACATATAATAGTATAGAATTATCTTTAAATCAATTTTTTTTTATAAAATTGAATTAAAAATTATTTTTTTTTACAATGCATAATGCTAACAGAAATAGAAGAAAGTAATGTTAAAGAAGTATATGAAAAAATTGCCTCACATTTTAATAATACTCGAGTTTATAAATGGACATGGGTAAACGAGTTTCTAGATAATTTAAAAAATAATTCACTTGTGTATGATATTGGTTGTGGTAATGGTAGAAATATGAATCATAACAAAAATAATCTTACATTCATTGGGCTTGACAATTGTAATAATTTCATTGATATTTGTAATAATAAAAAATTAAATGTTGTTAATGCTAATATTACAAATATTCCTTTTAAATCTAATTCTGCCGATGCAATTATGTGCATTGCAGTATTACATCATTTAAGTAATCCACAAAATAGATTAACTTCGCTTTTAGAATTAAAAAGAGTTATAAAACCTCAAGGTGAAATTTTATTATCAGTATGGTCTATAAATCAACCTGCTAAAACAAGACGATCATTTAATAGTTATGGTAATAATATTGTTTTATGGAATAATGGTGGTAAAATTTATGAAAGATATTATTATATTTTTAAAATAGATGAATTAAATCATCTTTTTAAACAGGCGGGATTAATAGTTAAGGAACATATTTATAGTTGTGGAAATGAAGTTTTTAAATTAATTAAAGTATAAAATCTTGATTTCCTGGACAGCAGTCTGGTTTTATATAATTAAAAATACATCCATCAAATAAACCTTCAATTTTTAAGTGACAACAACCATAATCGTTATTTTGATTAATAATATTCCATAAACTTTTTAGCTTTTTTTTATCTGAATATTCAGTATCACATGTAATTAAACATCCATTTTCAAGATTTTTATCTACACATGATTTAGTTTCAATTATTCGTGCGTTTATTCCAACTTTATTCAAATTATTAATTATATTATTACAATCTTTTTGTGTTTTAGATGATACACTTATATTAACACTCATTTTTATATATAATTAATTATTTTTTTAAAGTCATAAATTTTTAATTTATATTTTTTTTTATTTTATTATTTTATAATGGAGGTTGAAAAATTAAGTTTTGAAGAAAAAGAAGCACTTACTACCGCTAGATTAGGAGACTTGCGTAAAAAATTAAATGCAGATTCATGGTCAGATAATATGGAATTTTTAATGCAAGATTGGGGAGAAAAAGCTGCAGGTCTAAGATTTATGCATTCTCATTCTGGAAGTCAATGGAAATCATTTGCTGATAGATTGGCTATTTCTGGAATAATTGTTACAGGAATAGCATCTACTATATCATTAGTTGCTGCCAGTGTAGAAGATGGAAATGTCAAAAATGGTCTTTTATTTAGTGTAGGCGGAATTGGATTATTTTCTACATTGATTCAATCTTTTAAAAAATTTTATAATGCAGAAGAAAAAGCAGCTAGTCATGGTTCGGTATCAAAACAATTTGGTTCATTTTATAGATATATGACATTACAAATGGGAATGACTAGACATGATCGTGATTCCGCGGATGTTTTAACAAGTTGGGCACTTAAAGAATATGAAAGATTACAACAAGAAGCTCCTAATTTAAGTGGTTCATCTATTGCATTGTTTAAAGAAAAATTTAAAGATCCAGAACAAGCTATTCCAGATGTAGCAGAAGATAAATTTGTAATAAAAATATATAAACCACCACCCGTTGTTTCAGTTAAAAAAGAAGTGGAACTAGTATCTAATTCAACAGAAACAAACGAAGAAGTAAGATTAGTTATTGATGCGTCAAAAAACGAATCTTAATTAAATAAATTGCTTACAATATTGCTTATGTAAAAAATAATTGATAAAATATATTTTTTTTTATCAATTATTTAAAATAAAATGCCGATTGTATCAGACGAAGAATTTATTTTAATTCAAAGTACAGATATTGCAGAAACATTTGAAAATATTATAAAAACAAATATAAGTGAACCGTTTTGGGGAAAAGTTGTAAATAAAAATTAATAGTTATTATAAAAAATGTGATAATGTGATATTTATATTATTAATTGTTTTCTTTCTGGTAAGCAATACATTTTATGTTTTTTTAATGTAGAAATTCTTTTTTTATTTCTATGATCACAATGTGGTACAACATCTAAATTTTGAACAAGATTTAAGCATTGAATATTATTTTTTTTTTGCCAAAATTTTTTTTTATATGTATTTTTTAAATAATATTTTGTTTTTTTTTGCATATATTTATCCTGTTTTATTTTTCTAGTTCTATCAATAAATACAGGTTTTATTGATTTTCCAGATATTATTGCACCTGCACAACACCCTACAAAAATTATGTTATCATTCATAATGCGTTTTTTTAATAAATTAATAAAACCAGACTTTTTTAAATGGTATAATAAATATAATGTATCTCCACCTATAATCCAAATTATTTTACATTCTTTTATTGTTTTTTCAAATTTTTCGTAATTTTTTTTTCTAGAACAATCAATATATTCTAATGGTAATCCTAATCGTTTTTCATATTCAAATTTTTCTGTCATTTTTTTAGTATTTTTTAATAATATTGATCGTTTTTTATCTCTAAAACCCATTCGAGCTGTAGTAATTAATGCTACTTTTAAATTTGTTTCATTTGGAAACTTTTTTTTAGTAAGATTTTTAACTAATCTAAATACTGACTTATCTTCTCTGCAATTAGATGCTAAAACAATGCTTGATTTATTATAATTTTTAATCATTATATATATAAATATATAATATTTATGAATTATTCTACTTCTAATAATTTACTTCTATTTATTTTTATTTCTAATGTAAATGTTATATCATCTATATTATTTGTATTTATAGTATTTCCAAAATAATCTATAATTTTAATATTGAAATTATTTAAATTAATTGATCCTGCATATTTTCTAATATTATCAGTATTTTCTTCTTCTAATAAATCAGTTATAAAATTTGTATCTGAGTTTGTTGCTGTCATTGTATCGATTTTTGCAAGTATTTTATTTGTTGACATATTATTTTTATAAAATAATTTATGAGTTTCTATTATATTTGATTGAAATTCATCAAAACAAAAATATAATGAATTATTATTATTTATATTAACACAATAATTAGATTCTAATATATTATTACTTGAAGTAAAGCTATTTGATTCTTTATTAAATCCTAAAATATAAGCTAGTGAATAGAATTCTATATAAAATTTTTTAAAATTAATTTTGAAAAATTCTATTGTTATATTACTATTATCTAAAAAACTAAATTTACATTTATTACTATTTTTATCTATTTCACATTTAATATTTTTTAGATAAATATTTGTAGTTAATGAATTACAAAAATAATTTGTGTTCAAAAAATCTGACAATGATTCTAGATTTTTATAATATCCATCACTAAATGTTATAATCTCACTTGTTTCTAATTTTATATTATTACTTGAATCTTTTATGTAAAATTCAATCTCGAATTTATTATTATTTTTTTCAGATGAAATTAAATATGGCATTTTTAAATTTATTGATTTTAATTTAACATGTGTTATATTATTAATTGGAGATGATAATATAAATGTACAATTTGTCGGTATACTAGTACTACTATTTGTTCTAAAGATTGTATTAAAATGTAAATAATTAATTATATCATAATTTTCAATTAAATTATTATTTTTTATAATTAAATTGGAACTATTATTATAAAAATTATCATAATCACTTTCATAATCATTTTCATCACTATTATCTTCATTATATATTATATTATTTGAAGTATTTGTTTCAATATTATTATTTGTAGGTAAAATATCTTGTCTTAAATATGAATTTTCTTCTGTAAATAATTCATTTAATAATTTATTTTCTATTTTATTAAAAAATGCAAATAATTTCATATTATTTTTAAAATAATTATTATTTAAAAAATTTATTTTATTTTTTATTTCTTCTTTACTTGGATCATTTAATTCTAATAAATTTAATAGTTCTTCGCTAGTATAATTATCAATATCAGTATTTAAATCTTTAAATGAATGATTCATTATTTTTATAAATTACTAATTTATTATTTTAATATTTTTTAAATTAATATTAACAAATCTTGATAAGTATATATTTTTTATAAATGTAATAAAATCATATTCTAATTCTTTTATAAATAATGGTATTTTTTGAATACCTTGCCCTCTTTTAAAATGTTTATATGAATAAAATAATTTATTTTCTAACTTTTTAATATATTTTCTCTCATATTGTGTAAAAGATAATTTATCTATTCTATATTTTGAAGTATATACAAAACGATTATAATTATTATCCGAATATATTTTATATTTTTTTTTTGCATCTTTTAAATAATTATTTTTAATTATTCCTATTCCTTCAATAGCATTTAAAGTATTATTCATTTCGATAATAATTATAATTGCATCTGGTAATATGTTTTCTGAAATTTTTATTGGAGTACCATAAATACATTCTATATTTTTTTCAGATCTAAATTTTTTATTTTCTTCAAATGTTTTTGAAGAAAATCTAGTTACACAAATTTCCATAAATATATAATTTTTTGCATTTAGAATTACATTTGTAATATTTTATCAATTTTATAAAAAAATTATTTATTTTTCTTAAAATACAATTTAATATTTGCTTCTTCTGTATCTTTTATTATAGATTTTATTTTTTCAATTTTACTTTCATTTTCAATTTCTTGTAAAATAATGCCATTTATAGAATAAATATATTCATAATCATTTATGATATTATAAATTTCATCATAATTTTCTATATTTCTTATATTTACTTTATTAATTTTTATAAAAGACTCATAAATACTTATACTCATATTTAAACTATTATTCAGGACTGGTATTTTTAATTCACTCATATTATGATTTTGCATTAAAATTATTTCATCTTTTAAATTATTAATATTTTGTTCTTTTTCACTAAAAATTTCTAATATTAAATTTTCAATTGATACGTTGCTTATATCGTTTGCTTCTTTTAATTGTTCTCTTATTTTACTTTTTAATATTTTAATATTTTCTTCATATAAATTATTCAAAATATTATATAATTTGTCTGAATCTATTATTAAACACTTATTTTTTAATAAATATTTTTTATATTCATCTTGAATAAATTCATATATAATTTTCTTTATTAAATTAGCACTTGTCATATGTCCAGCCACATTATCACTAATATTATTGCTGATATTATTCATATTACTCATATATAAAATATAATTTTATATGATTATTATATAAATTAATATTATAATAATTATTTATAATGTTAATTTTTTTTAAGTATTTAAAATATAATCTGTATTTTAATTTTTTATCTTTTTATACAATTTATTTATATTTATATTATAAATATACAAATAACATAACAAAAAAACAAATTTTGAAATATAAAAATCTTGTGATAAAATCAGGATGTTTAACAATAAAAATAGCTCAAAATATTAATAAATTAGTAGATTCTATCAATAAAAACGATCCAAATTACATTTTTTTTAATACTGTTTTCAATTCTTTTTATGAAAATTGTGAAATTCATTCTTTTGATTATACTAAAAAAATTTTTAAAGATGAATTAAATATTAATGTAGATGATGATTTTATCATTTTTAAAGAAGATGCCAATATTAAGTCTGGATCTATTGCACAAATTTATAAAGCAATTCCTAAAAAAAAAAATCGTTTTATTGAAAATTTTGATAATTATGCAATAAAAATAGTACATCCAGAAATAGATATTCAAATTGATTATTTATTACCATATATTAAAATATATGATTATTTTTTTAGAAACTATTATTTCTTAGGAACTATTTTTAATATATTGGATATTAAATTTATATATGAAAATTTAAGTAAACAAAATAATATGATTAATGAGCATGAAAATATTAATTATTTTTATGATTATTATATTGATAATGAATTTATTTGCATACCAAAACCAATTATTTCTACTAAAAATATTTTAATCATGGAATTTATTGATGCTATAGATATTACTAGTTTGAATAATAATATAATAGATAATCAAAATAAAATGATAAAATTATTATGGGTTTTGACATTTTTTTACAAAGATAATATTATATTTTTAAAAAATATGCATGGAGATTTACATGATTTTAATTGGAAAGTAAATAAAAATGATTATACAAAATTAGTAATATTTGATTTTGGATTTGTAGTAAAAAAATCTTTATTAATTGATTCAACTTTTGATATGCAAAAAATTATGGCAGATTTAATATATGCTATAGATATTAAAAATTTGAAATTACTTTCTGACTGCGTAGGTGAATTTATGATAAATTCATCGCCAGAAGAAAAAAATATATTAAAAGAAGAATTTATAGAATATGCAACTAACAATAATTTTTTTAAAACAAATATAAATTCTTTAGAAAATCTTATGACATTTTCGATTCGTAAAAAAATGAGACTTAATCCATTATTAATTAATATATGTATTATGACTTTAGGAATAAAAAAAGCAACAGATACATATATACATCCAAAAATTAGTAGACAACAAATGTTGTTATTACATTTTATTAGTCAAGTTAATTTTTTTAAAGAAAAAAAAATATTTTCAGATATATGTAATATTACTGAAAAATATTATATTAAAAATTCAGATTTTTTAAATTATCTTTCTTCTAATAATAATACTATAATAAATTTAAGTTTGGCATTATCAAAAGACTCAAATAATAATATTGATTCTGATTTATTATATGAAATATAATTAATTACAATCAGGGCATAATCTATATTTTATTTGGTTTGTTAAATTATTATTTTTACATTTATTATCAATTATCCAGCCAAAACCTTTACATGTTTTACAAAAAGTATCATGTAAATTTAAATGTAATTTTTTTTTATCACTAAAAACATATTCTTCTTCATAAAAATAGTTTTTTTCTTTATTATATTTTACAACAATTTCCTTAATAAAATAATCTTCACAATAATTTAAATTACAAGATAAATTTCTAACGAAATTTTGCCTTGCATAATTTTGTGCTATTTTTTTAAAAATCATAATATATTATTTTTAAAAAATAATTAAATATTTTATTCAATTATTTTTTTAAATAAATATAAAGATTAAATTATGTTATAGTTTAATAAATGTCGACAGGTGTTTATGATAGTTCTTTAATTATTGATACTGAAAAATTTAATACGGTAATTCAAAAATTAAGAGGATTCTTTTTAAGCAAAAATTTTCTTGAAGTTCATGCTCAAAATAGATTATCTATTTTGGCTGCATGTGAAGATCCTTTTAATTTAAAAACATTTGATTATGCAGGAAAAGTATGGCCTCTACCACAAACTTCTCAAATGTGGCTTGAATATGAAATTTTAAAAAAACCTGATGTTGCTGGTTATTTTTCTGTTTCTACTTCTTATAGAAGCGAACCTAATCCAGTTCCTGGTCGCCATGATCTAATTTTTCCTATGTTTGAATTTGAATGTAAGGGTGATATGGATGATCTTATTGCCTTACAAAAAGAACTTCTTATTCATTTAGGTTATAATCCAGATAATTTTTATGAAAATGATTATACTGCAATTGCAGATGAATTTGGTGTTAAAGAGCTTGAACATGAACACGAAGAAAGATTATATAAAGAAAAATCTTGCGTTTCTTTTATTAAGAATTTTCCAGAATTTACTTCTCCTTTTTGGAATATGAAAAGAAACACTACAAATGATACCGGCAAAAAAGTTGATGTTATTTTATCTGGAATGGAAACATTTGGTTCAGCGGAAAGAGAATGTGATGTTGATATTATGAGAAATCGTTTTGAAACTATTATGGATGGTGATTATCGTAGAAAATTAATTGAATTATTTGGCGAAGATCGTCTAGAATCTGAATTAAAAGAATATTTTAATTTAACTTTTATTCCACGAGTTGGTACAGGAATTGGTGTAACTAGATTAATTAAGTCTATGGAAAAAGAGGGACTATTATAAAAAATTGATTCTTTTTGTAAAATAATTTAAAAATATAAAAACATTTATGAGCATTTTAGTTTATGAATTAAATTGGACAGGTTCTTCAATTTGTTATGAAAATAATGATGGTTTATGGGATAATAATAATAAAATAGCATTGCATGTGCCTATTTTTAAATTATATAATAATGATTACAAAAAAATCACTATAAACAAATTAAAAAATATGTTTTATATTAAATATCGTGATAAAGATTATATTGAACCTATGCATGTTTCATATTTTGCACTGAATGATATTGTTTTTACTAATAACGTATGGCAAGGGATAAAAAAAGCAAAAATTTTTATTGAAGCAATATAATATATATTCAAAAAAAAATTGATATATATATTATATGGTAACTTATTTTGATTCAAAAAAAATGGAAGTAGATTCTAGTTTCGCCATGATAATTGATATTGAAGAAACCTCTTGTTATTCAGATGTTTCATCTAATGATACGCCAGAAGATCAATTCATGTATTTAATTGATTTGGCAATTGAATATGGCAAAATTGATTATATTAAACTGGCTATTACTAAATATAAACATCTAATAAATAGTAGTTACATTTTTAATGCAAATAGAATAATGATGCAATTATTAGAAGAACAAATTGAGGAAATGACTATGTAAAAAAATTATAATTTTTAGAATATTTTTCTATAAAATTAATTTCATTTTGAGAGAAATTAAAAAAAATGTTTATTTTTTTCTCTCTATCTTCTCTGCTTAAATTTATTAATTTTGGAAAATCATTAATTTTTGTTATATCTGGTAAAAATTCAAAAGCATATTTTTCTAATAATCTCATTCTATAATTTGTTGTTGAAAAAATAAACAATGCAAATTTTGTTGATAAAAAATTATATATTTCATTTAATTCATTTAAATCATAATTTTTATTACTTATAATGTAATTATCTCTCGATGATATACCATAAATACCTGAAATATCAAAAAATGGAAACCCATACATCTTATGTGATAATATTATTTTAGGAATATTATAATATTTTAACTCATTATTTGAATAATTAATTATTAATTTTGGATTAATATTATTTTCCAAAATACATGTTTTTATATTTTCATAATTAAAATCTTGATTTTTTATATAACTTATTTTTGAATTTTTTGGTAATGTTGAACTTTTGTTTACTTTTAAACTATCATATTTTTTTACATAAGTAATTAATTTATTTATTATATTAATACCATGAATTGGTATCGGAAAATTTTTATATAATGTATAATCTTCATAATCGTTAGTTACTTTATCAAAAATATTTATATTTTTTTTATAATTTAATTCTTTTTTTATTAAAAAATAACACGTTGGTGTTTGTGCATTATAATCAAATAATTTATTTGTAGTAGTGCTAGATAAACATACTAATTTTTCTATTTTTAATTCTACTAAAATGTTATATAAACCAAATTTATCAGGTTTTAACCATAAACATGGTACTATTAAGTTTAAATATCCTCCTTCAAATAAAATTTCTAAACTTTTTAATATAAAATCTTTATATATTGCTTTGCCATCGTTTTCTTTACTTGCTATTTTATTTGTTGGTGTTTTTATTATACCATTTGAATTAAATGGAGGATTTCCTATTATAAAATCATAATAACCCAATTCATGTTTATTAATTTTTAAAAAATCATTATGTATTATATTTGCTTCATATCCAAATTTACTTTTTAAAGTTATTACATGACTATCTAAAATTTCTATCATAAATATCATATTTTTAATTATATGTTTTTTTCTTTCTTCATCATTTTTTATTTTTCTTTTTAAATGTTTAAATAATTTATCATATAGTCTCATAGCAAATGCACCGTTACCTGCTCCTATATCTAACCAAGTCAATGATGGATCACAATAATATTTTATTGGAATAAGATCTAATATATTATCTACTAATTTTTCAGGAGTATAAACTATACCAAAATTCTCTTTTTCTTTATTATTCATTAAAAAAAAAAAATAATTTTTTTTTAATCAATGAATTTATTATTTTCTAATATTAATTTTTTTTAGTTTCAAGTTCTTTAATAATTAATTTTTCATTTTTAACAATTGCATTTAAAATATTAGTGTAATGTGGTCTAATTTTTGCCATATTTTTTGAATTTTTAAAATCAGATAATTTATACCATTCAATATTATTTTTTTCAAATAGACCATTATGCTTAATATTTACTTTATCTGCCATGTTTTTTTCTGCAAAATCATTCATATTTTTAAAATACATTGGTAAATTTTTATCATATTTTGTATGAAAAACATAACTTGTATATTTATCATAACTAATTGTAATAAGTAAGTTGTTGCTTACCTTTTTTTCTATCTCACTAATTGGACCTAAAAGACCATTTAATTCTTCATAACCTTCTCTAATTGCTGTATTATAAACTTTTTCTCCTTTATTTGAACTTCCTCCAAAATCACATAAAAGATTATTATGACGTTCTTGTCCTAATAGCAGAAAGATTACTCCTTTATTTAATGTAATTGGTAAAATACCAGCACCCATGATATATATGATTTACTTATATTTTTATAATAATTTAAAAATATCAATTTTTTAAAAATTGACATTTTTAAAAATATTTTTAATAAATTTACTATAAATGTCACTCATTGATATTAATGATATCGATAAAGATGAATTACTTTATGAATTATGGAATAATTCTACAATCATATTTAAAAATATGTCTTTTAATTTAATAACTGCAAAAAAAGAAATGAAAGAAAATTATCCAGATTATGTTTGCGGTAGATCAATAAAATTAGATATATATAATAGTAATTTAATAGATCCATTTTTATATGATAGAGATAATGGAAATAATAAAGTTTCTCAAATTGTTCAAGATATTAAAGATAATATTAAACACAAAAAAATGAATTTTACTAAATTTAAAAATATATTAGCAAAATCATCTCAAACTAACTCAGATAAAGAAGAAGAAATATTAAAAGAAGCTTTTGAATTATATAATTCAATATTTTAAAAAAAATATTTAAAATTATTTAATATTTTTTTTACTTTTTTTATCATTTTTTTTATTCGTTTTTTCAAAAAAAAATTCTTTATTTCTAATGTGTTTACTTGAATAAATATTATCATTGTTTTTTTTCATTTCTTTTTTACGATTTCTATCACTTTTATTAAATTTATCGGGCATATATATACATTAGATATATTTTTATGTCGATTTAACTTTCTTATTTTCTGTAACTTGTGAAACTTTTCGTGAAGGAGTGATAATATTTAAACTATTTGCAAATTCAACTTTAACTTCATTAGTTTTGATAATTGTGTAATTGGAATTATTTACTCGCTTATGTGGATTCTTATTTACTAAGATCGGCCAAAAGCGTTTATCAGTATGATATAATTTCGTGTTAGTATCTGCATTTAAAACATCTTCTTTAAATTCATTTGATTCTTGTGCTTTGAACCATTCATCAAAATGAATAAATGCTTCCCTTCTGTTTTTTTGAATATTAAATACAAAATCTACTCTTAAGATTTTTCCAATATTTTTTTTCACAAAAACAGACTTGATATAGTCTTCTGATGTCTTTTCCGAAATGATCGGAATATACAAAGAAAGAAGAGACATTTGTATACTTATAAAATATACATATCAATACTTTAATATATTTTAAATCAATTTTTTTTTCTATAATTTTTAAAATTGATATATAAATAATTTAATTAAAATAATTATAAATTAATTATAAATTAATTATAACATATGTTAAAAAGAAAAGAAATAGAACAATTTGATATTAATCAAGCTTCTTCTATAAATTCTAATAATTTTGATTTAGAATATATTAATCCAGTTAATTGCGATAAAATTAAATTAAAAAATAGAGATATTTATTTTACATGTATTATTAGTGATGATTCTATCAATAAATTAATAGAATATATTATCTATATAAAACAAAAAAACCCATCAGATTTAAATACTATATTTATTCATATTACATCTAAAGGAGGTTATGTTTCAAGTTTGCTAACATTTTTAAATTTTAAGCAAATTTCTAATTTTCATCTTACATCAATTATTGTAGATCATTGTAATGATGCTGCTATTATCTTATCAAGTATGTGTGATTATAGAATAATAACAAAAAATTCAGTATGTAATTTATCAAAATATGATTATATTAATTACAAAAATTATTGGGGTTATTTTAAACAATGTGAATTAGATGAAACTTCTACCAGTTATTTAAAAAATCTCATATATGATTTATTTTTAAAATTTATAAAAACAAAATTAAATAATGAAAAATTAAATGCATATCTAATATATTCTACTAATAATAATTTTAATTCAAAAAAATGTAAAAAATTAGGCATTATTGACGAAATAGTTTAAATTATTATGCAAAATTTATTTAAACATGTTTTGTTACTATTGTTATCTGAATTACTATTATTATCTGAATTACTATTATTATCTGAATTACTTGAATAATCCAAACTTTCTATATTTATTTCTTCAATTTGTTTCGAATCTTTATTTTTTCTAATAAAATATTTTTTATCTTTATAAAAATAAATAATTTCTATATTTTTATTATTAATATTCATAAACCATACTTTATTTTTTGTTGCAGCTAATCTAAATTCATTCATCTCACATTGTAAAAATTTTTTAGCTTTTGGATAGAAAAAATTTTTTAAAGAATTTATTTTAAATTCTTCTATATTATTTGGATCTTTTTCAAATTCATTTAAATAATATAAAATTGCAGAATTCATAAATAATATTATTTTTTATTTTTATTTAAATAATATTATTAATTAATTCTTTATTTAATTACTTTGTAAACATTCGAATGTTGCTATGAAACTCCAATCAGAATTGTTTAATTCAAAAATTCTACCAAATTGATCTAATAAACTTATTTTTAATTTTTTAATGTTTGTTGGTCCAAAATATTCTCTAACGTTTTTTTGTGAAAAAAAATAATCCCCAGCAACAGCCCCTGATTTATATGCAGTTTTTTCCTCAAATACTGATTGTATATTTATTCTTCCAACTATATTAGGTGCAATTACTGATTGCGCTGCTATTGAAAAATAATTGCGAGATGCTGTTTGAAAATCATCTATGGCTATATATAAATAACGTGGATAATTTAAATTACATATATTTTGAGATAGTTTTTGCACAATTGTATTTGAACCATTTGTAACATCTGATTGTGAAAATGCTAATGTTTCTACTGTATAACCTAATCCCCAACCTAATTTTTGATATAAAAAATTATTATTGCAAACACTGAGTGCATTGTCATTATTTGTATTAAAATTTATTCTTATTATATAATCATCTTGTAATCTTAATTGTAATGCACTAGAGTTATCATATGTAAATATAGATAATCCACTTTGAATATTTATATTATATGTTAAATTATCTCTTAAATCTGCTGCTATATTTCTTTTTTCAACAGAATAATTAGTTAAATCTTGTACAATTGAATCAAATTTATTAAAAATTCGTGTTCTAATTTCTGTTTTTATATCTGCCGCTTTAAAATTTGCTGAAGATGTAAATCTTGCTTCATATAATCCTGGAATTAAATCTATCGATTCATTAAAAAGCTCTAATCTATCAGCGCTTGGATCTAATGGATCTATTTTATCAAGTACTTCAATTCTAAAAACATTATTATTTAATTTTATACTAACATTATGATATGTTATTGGAATTTCTAAAGAACTTATTGATAATGTTACTGCACTATTTATTGTTTCAGGTAAATCTATTATATAATTACTACTTGTATTATTTACATCACTGTAATTTTTTCTGAATAAGCTATCAACTGCAAATGATTTTTTTAATATTGATTTGTTTATTTTTCTATTACTTTCTAAAGTTGTTTTTCCATCCCCTCCTTTATTTTCAATTATAAAGTGATCACTTCCATATTGTGATATTTTATTTCCATTGTTTATTTCTGCTAATTTATTTGTTAATTTCACATTAACATTATCTAAAAAAATATTAAATGAATTTCTTTTGGGTTCTGATAAATTACTATTATTAATATCTTGCTTTATAATATTTATTTTATCGTATAAATTATTTCTATCATATCCGTTTTTTAAACCTAATAATTTTTCTAATTCATCAGTTAAATAATTATTTATATCTAAATTTAAGTTGTTCATCATAATTTATATATATTTTGAAAATATATATTTAATTTTATAAAAATTAAATATATATTTTAATTAAATATCTGCATTACTTTCTAATTTTTCAATTATATATGTTACTATTGCATCTATCTCAGTATCACTTAAATAATCATCAGTTTTACTACACGCTAATGTAACCTTTTGTCCTATTTTTGATGATACAAATGAAAGAATTATTCGTGGTAGTTTTTCTGCCGCTTTTTTTTGTAAAGCACTAGTAATTCGTGGTGAAAATGAAGTAATTTCTTTACTACTTTTTACTCCATGTAACTCATGCATTAGTTGTTTTTTTAATTCTGGTTTATCATTTATTTTTGTCATAATATCTCTTAAAACTCTATCTTTCAATTTGTTTAAAGTTTTATTTAACTCTTTATTTACCTCTAATTCTTCCACTTGTTTACTTGAGCTTGCTGCACATAGTTGTACCTTTCCAGTAACATTTTCTAATTCTTTTATTTTTTCTGTTAAATTATAAATTTGATGTGTTAAATTTTCATTTAAATTATTTAATCTATTGATTTCATTTTTTAACTCATGAATATCATCTGAATCATTTACTACCATTACATCTTCTGGTTTTAATTTATAAGTTATTGGGTTTAGTCTTGTAGGTGTGGGCACGACACGCCACGCGGAGTCGACGGCGGATGGGGGTGGTGGCATATCACTCGGTGGCACATTACGCAGTCCCGTGTCAACTTTAGATTTTGATTTTTTACGATGAAATCTTTTACGAGTTTTTAAACTTAAAAGTGGCCCCATTAATTTTTTTGCACTAGGCATTGACTTTATAGATACTTTTTTTGGGGTAGGCGCAGAATGTGCTTGAGATGGTGCAGAGTTTGATTTTTTTCCTTTTAATTGTCTTCTTTTGCTTAATTTATTTATAAATTCTTGTCCTACAGATACACCTCCTATTTTTTTTATATTTTTTCTTGTTTTCATTTATATTAACAAAATATATTTACATATAAAAAAATTGATTTAAAATTGATTTAAAATTCATTTAAATTAATGATAATATAAAAAATTTATAAATGAATACCGATATAGAAGACTTCATAAAAACAAAAAATAAAATGGGGTCTAATGAATATAATAATATTGATGTTGATAAATATGATTATCAAAAGTGTAAAATTATTTTTACAAATCTTTTAGAATTTATTTATAATCATCAAAATAATTTATCTATTAGTTTAACAAATAATGAAAATATTGTAAAATTATTTGAACAACAATATTTAAAACAAGTTAGACAATCTAAAATTACAAATATAAGAAAATCAATATTGATTGCAATATTTAATAAAAAATTTGATTTGACACATTTTGATAAAAAATATTCTGATTATATTTATTTGTTAAAATTGCTTTTACGTAAAAAGCCAAGTCGTAATATTTCTGGTATTACATCAATTACGGTAATTACAGCACCATTTCCAAATGGTCAAAAATTTAGTTGTAAACATGATTGTTTTTATTGTCCTAATGAACCTGCACATGAAGGTAATAATTGGCAAGCTCAACCTCGTAGTTATTTATTTCATGAACCTGCTGTATTAAGAGCTAATCAACATAAATTTTATGCTATTGGGCAAATGTTAAATCGCCTTGATACATATTATAGCAATGGTCATGTTCCAGATAAATTAGAAATTATTGTAGAAGGAGGAACATATACAGAATATCCAGAAGATTATTTAAGAGATTATCATCGAGATTTATTTTATTCTGCAAATATTTATCCATTACTACGTAAAGTATTTCCAAATTATGATAATTTTGCAGATCAAGATCTTCATCTTAATCTTTTGAAGAAAATTCGTCAACCATTAACTGTCGAAGAAGAAATTGTAATTAACAAAACGGCGGATGTTCACATTATTGGTATTTGTATTGAAACGCGTCCTGATGCATTAGATGATCAATGGCTTCATAGATTTAGAGAATGGGGAGTCACTCGTGTTCAACTTGGTGCTCAACATGTTAATAATTCAATATTAAAAAAAATTAATAGAGGCCATACTATAGAACAACTAATTTGGGCAATTCAATATTTATATGATAATTGCTTTAAAGTTGATATTCATATTATGCCCGATTTACCAGGAGCTACTCCGGAAATAGATAAGGCAATGTTTGATTATGTATATTCTATTATATGTCCAGATCAAATGAAAGTATATCCATGTCAAACCATTCCTTGGACTAAAATTGAAAAATGGTATAAAGAAGGAAAATATGTACCTTATTTTGATATAGATCCACAACTATTAATTGATGTTGTTAAATATTCAATGCAAAAATGCCCAAATTGGGTACGATTACCACGTGTTATTCGTGATATTCCATGTTCTGTATATGTTCAGGGTGGTAATAATATTGGAAATATGAGGCAAATTGTTGATAATTTATTAAATGGTGAGGGAAATTATTCAAAAGATATTAGAGCACGTGAAATTGGTAGACATCCAAAATATTATAAATTAGAAGCTAATTATAATGTTACATCATATTTTGCACATCATGCCAAAAACTATTTTATTGAATATGAAAGTTATGATAAAAGAGCTTTATTTGGTTTTATTCGTCTTCGCATTGTTAATAAAAATAATAATATGACAATATTTCCTATTCTAAAAAATCGAGGTTTAATTAGAGAATTACATGTTTATGGTAATACTACTGCTGTTTCAACTTATACTAAACATGCATGTCAGCATACTGGAATCGGAAGCGGGTTATTAAGATTAGCTGAAATTAAAACTATGGAGCATGGCTTATATGGCATTGTTGTAATCAGCGGTGAAGGAGTAAAATCTTATTACGAAAAAAAAGGTTATTATGAAATGGATACTTTTATGATTAAAGATTTTAAATTTTGGGAGGTCTGGTACTACTATTTAAAGGCACATTATTATTGGAGTATTCTAATTCTAATTTTTATACTTCACATATCCATTTATCTAAACTAAGACATGCATCTTCTGTCTTTTTGATTTCTAACTTGATTATATTTATTTCTGTTGTAATATCTTTAATTGAATTTGTTGCTGTTTTTGAATGATTTATGAGCGAAAAATAAATGTTTTTAATTTTTATAAAACTATATGGCAAATACGTAAAATATAATGTTTGCAATACTAAATAATAAATGTTAATATATTTCAAACTTAATGGTGTAATTAAAGTTAAAATGTTTAATATAATTAAATAAACATAAATTTCATAATAATTTTTTTTTGTATTTGTATGATGTTGCTTTACTAAATTTAATTTATCTTCAGTTTTTTTTGTTATTTTTGAATAATCATTACGTAATTCATTTAAATTATTTAACAATCCTTTTAAATATCTTATTCTATTGTCATAATTATCTTCAATACTTTCTTTTTCACTAATTTCTTTTTCTAGATCTTTAATTTTTAAAACATTTTCTTTCAACTCATTTTGCAAATTTATGTTATTTTTAATAATATATTCTTTGAATTCATTATATTTATTATCTTCATGTTCAGTATTTTTACTGATGTTTATATTAATTGGTTGTGTTTCATTTGAACTCATTTTGTTATATATATTTTTATTAATTTAATAAAAAAATATATTCAATTTTTTTTCTTTTTTGTACCTCCTCTTCTTTTTTTTTTCCTCTAGCTTTAGAAAATTTATTTGCGTTAGGAATTTTTCTTTCTAAAACTGTTGGTGCTGATGAATCACCTTTTAATTTGTTTAATTTTCTTTCTAATAAATCATGTTTTTGTTGCCATTCATTCTTTTCATTAATAATACTAGTTAATGCTATATTTTGATTATCAATTAAATTTGAATAATATATATTTATATTTTTAAATATTTCCATAAATATTTCAGTAAATGATTTTACTAATGTAGGTGATATCTTTTCTAATACTTCATTTATTTGCTTTTCAATAATTGGTTTATTTTTTGATGTTATTTCTTTTAATTTTTCAGTATCTATTGTTTTTAATTTTTTATCCATATTTAAAAAAAGTTTTTTAAGCTGAAAATCTTTAATTGTAGAATCACGTATTGGTATTTCACTTGCTCTAAGCTGTCTTGATGGTAAATTTATATCACTTGAATCTCCTCTTGTTACTCTGGGAACAGAACTAATCATTATATATATAATTTTATTTTAAATTGGTGATGATGGTGGTGGTAGAGGATGATTATTTTTTTTATCTTTTTCATCTATTAACATAATAGCCATTGCTGCATAATTATGTAAATCAATTAACGTATCTCTTAAAGATTCAGTATCTACTAAAGTTATATTTTTTGACGAAATAGATTGTAATCTTGCAATTTTATCACCCATTCGAACTAGTACACCAATTGCACCATAACTTGCAAATGCATCACCATAATCCTGGTTTTTTCTTGAAAATAATGCCAAGCCTTCTTGCTGAATTTTTTGCATTTGTGAAACTCTATCGACTTCTTCTTTAATATTCATAATTTCTGGCAAAATATTTTCCATTTATATTATTAATAAAATAAATATTTATATTCAATTTTAAAATTATTTTTATATTTTGATAAAAAAATAATTATTTAACTTTAATTCCTTTACTATTACATGATGTACAATTTTTATTTCCTTGAACCATTAATTTTGCGCATGGTTTTCTGTTATTTCTACCATTTAACTCGAATGTTACATTAGTATTTGAATTATTATCAATATTTTTTGCAGCTACATTATTATTTAATGAAATTTGTGTATTAAATGAAAATAATTTCATCGATAATTTTTTATTTGTACTCATTATAAAATAAAAAAATATTATTTTATATAAAAAATTTTATATATAAAAATAATATTTGATTTCATATAAAATATAAAATCAAATATTCATCTTTATTTGGACTAACTATACAATTATATTTTTCTCTATCAATTTTTATCTTTTTTTTTGATGATGGTGATATATCCTTTACTAAAAAGAATGGCTTAATTTCAATATTTAAGCTAAGAACTATTCCATCATTAGTAGCATAAAATCTTGCAGTTTCATAATTTGGTGTAAAATAAATTCCTTTTCCATATGTATTTCCCCAACAAGATCCACTTTTTTCAAAGTCAAAACCATCTTTCAAAATATTTATTGCATTTTCCTTCGTTGTTCCGTGATATAAAAGCATTTTTATATCTTAATTTTAAAGATAATTTTTTTTTCAATTTTATTAATACTTAACAATTTGATATACAATTTGAAATACCAAATTTTCTATTTTTATTTCCATTTAATGGCATAATTAAGTTATTTACTTGTTCAGTTTTTAAATTTTGTGATTTTATTTTTCCTAAATGTCTTGCGTATGAATTGTGTTTTATATCAATACCTTCATTTTTTTTAATCGATGTGTTTATTTTATCATTTTTTCCATGTTTTTCTTTTCTATCACTCATATTATTCCAACTTTTATTTAAATTATGTAAATTGTTACTGTTTATTGATAATGATGATTTATTCATTGTATATAAACTTGACGCTACCCTTACTTGTTTTTGTAATTGTTTTTGTATTTGTATTTTAGAAATAGGATTACAACCTTCAGGTACGGCTGGTTTTTTATATTTATAAATTTCTTTTTCATTATTAAATTTATTTGTAATATTCCTACATATTGTAAACGGATGCATTAAAAAACTTGCTTTAGAATCTCTATAAACTTTTATTAAATTTATTTTTTGATTATCAATATAATAAATATCATCTGTATTACATGTTAATATTTTATTTATATATAATAAATTAGCAGAATTTCCATTCAATAAATTTACAATTGGAAAAGAATTTTCTGATATATCTTCATAAATTTGCGGCATCTTATTATATTTGGTATTGAATATCGACATTATTATCTATTATAATATAATAATAAAAAAATTAAAAATTGATTATTATTTTTTTAATTTTTTTGTTGTAAAATGGAGGTTTTTACATGCGAATTTTGTAATAAGCAATATAAAAGAAAACATTATTATAATAATCATATTGTAAATTGTAGATTACATAAAGTATGTAAAAATTCTTCAAAATCATATGATACAAAAAATATAGATATTGATAATATTGATTTTGATAAAATGAATATTAATAATGATAATTTATTTAAATTATTAGTTGGTTTAACAACAAAATATGAAAAATTGCAAAGTGATTATAATGAACTTAAAAAATTTACAAATGTTTCTAAAAACAAATTAAATGTTATAGATTATTTAAACACTAATTTATCATGTAAAGAATTTGACTTTAATGATTTTTGTAAATCTATTTCTTTAAATTTTTGTAATTCTTATCTTGATATAATTTTTAAAAATGATTATGTTATTGGTGTTTCTCAAATCATTATAAATGAAATTGAAAAAATTAAATTAGAAAACATTTATAATTTACCAATTTATGCTTTTAATCATAAAGATGGAATTTTGTATATTTATGATAATACTATATTTTCATGGATTCAAATTAATGATAAATATTTAAAAACTTTAATTAAAGAAGTTAGTAAAAATTTGTTAAAAGCATTTTTAATATGGAAAAATGAAAATGAAACGCATTTTTTACAAGAACAATTTTCTGAAATATATGTTTTAAATATGAAAAAAGTTATTGGTAATAATTTTGATAATCGAAATAAAGATATTATGATTAAAAATCATATTTATAAACATATAAAAGTTTCAATTAAAAATATTTTTGAAATTAATTAAATAAATAAATAAAGATTATTTATATATGAATTTTTTAATATTTGATTTATTATTAACATATTTAATTTCTAATGGGTATTTAAATATTATTGATAATAAAATAAAATTACTTTCTAATTTTCATAAAAACTATTTATTTGAATCTACTAATTATATAAAAATCAAATCACTTTATTTATTAAATAAACATATAAAAAATTTATCTAATAATGGTTTTACATACAGTGATTTAAAAACTTTATTTGAAATAAATGATATTCCAAATTATGATAATAAAAATAATATAATTGAATTAAGAAGAGATTATAAATCATTTTTGAGCTTATTTTTTGATTTTTATTTTCATAATTATGATTCTTATAATAATTATAAAAAAAAAGCTCATTTATATAAATTTGATCAGTTTGATCCGTTAAAACGATTGTCTGTTTTCAAACGAAAAGAAATTTATAATAGAATGAAATATTCTATTAATTTAAATTTAGCATTAGCAAATGCTGATTATTATAATAATAGTTTTATTAAGGCTAGAGAACTCGATGAGTATTGGGAATTTGGATATATTCCAAAAATAATTCTATAAAATAAAATTGAAACTTTATATTGTTTTTCAAATTATTAATAAAAACAATATGACTTGTTCTATTTGCTGCGAGAGTTTTAACAAGTCATTGAATTCCAAAATAGTTTGTCCTATTCCCAATTGTCGTTTTGAAGCATGCAAAACATGTGTCAGAACTTATTTACTTTCAACAACTAATGATCCACATTGTATGAATTGCAAAAATCAATGGGATCATAAATTTTTAGTTGAATCCTTGAATAAATCATATATTGAAAATGATTATAGAAAGCATAGAAAACAGCTTTTAGTTGATAGAGAAATCAGCAGAACACCTGAATTAATGAATCTTGTACATAGAATATCTGTATTAGAAGAAGAAGAAAAACAGCTACAACTATTAATAAGTGAACATGCTGAAGCTCGCAAATATTTTAATGAATTAACTAGAAAACTTCAAGATCAAAGACTTAAAATTTATAGAATTAAAAATGGTGAAGATGTGGGTAAAGATGAGCGCAGAAAATTTATTATGCCATGTCCTGCAGATAATTGTAAAGGTTATTTGTCATCTCAATATAAATGTGAAGTTTGTAAATTATTTACATGTCCCGATTGTTTTGAAATAATTGGCCATACTAAAGATGATCATCATGAATGTAAAGAAAATGATGTTGCTAGTGCACAACTAATAAAAAAAGAAACTAAACCTTGTCCAAAGTGTGGTGTTAGAATTTTTAAAATTAGTGGATGTGATCAAATGTGGTGTACTGAATGTAAGGTTGCTTTTAGTTGGAACACTGGAAAAATTTTAATAAGTGGTGCTATTCATAATCCACATTATTATCAATATATGAGAAACAATGGAGGTGATGGAAATAATGCTCCACGTAATCCTGGTGATGTATTATGTGGTGGAATGATTCCATTTTATTCATTCAATTCTATGATTAGAGTTATGAATAGATTTAATGATAATGCTTGGTTTAATCTTATTAATGCGGATCATACTATTGCTTCATTTATTATTAATGTTAATACTAATGGTGTAAATAACTTTATTATTACAAAAGTATCTCATATATTTAATATTTTATTTGATTTGCATCGATTAGTTAATCATATAACAAATGTTGATTTGGTTAGTATTAGAAATAAAGTGAGAGATCTTACTAATTTTGATAATTTAGTTGTTCAATATATTTTAAATAAAAAATCAAAGGAGCAATTAGCGACTGATATTTTTCGAAATGATAATTTAAGAAAAAAATCAGTTGAATTATTAAATGTATATGAACTTTTAAGTGTTGTATCAATTGAAAGATTTAATTCAATTTATAATTATTATACGCAAGTATCATCTAAATTAACTGCTAAGGAGGTTGGGGTTGAGGTTTTTACTCAATTTATTCTGAATGTTGTTAATTTTATAAATGAATATGTTACTTTGCTAGATATGTCAAATAGGTTATTAATGCAAATAAGCTATACATATAATATGTCTTTGGCTATATATTTCTTTGAAAGTGGAAAATTTGTTACAAAAAGACACAAATTCACACAATCTGAATATAATACTTACATTAAAAATATTGATAAAAAAATTATTATTAATTATAAGTCAGGTAATAATAATCATGAAGCTTCTTCTAGTTCTCAAAATCAATAATTTAGTTATATTCAGCTAACATTTTAATATAAAGATCTTTAACATCACTTTCATAATTTTTTATTTCTGATTCTGCCAATTCTTCATTCTCTATTCCTATTTTTAAAATAGTAATCATTTCATCTTTTAATTCTTCAATATCAGCTTTACTTATTTCTGATTTTTCTTCTAATAAATTTATTTCATTTTCTAAACCTAGAAAATCTTCTTCATAAGGAAATTTATCTAATAAAATATTTAAATGCTTTTTTATCATTTTCAAATCATTATTATCATTTATTGGTTTATTTGTTTCATTTTCATAAATTTTATTAAATTCTTCTAATGTTATTATTTTTACATTATTTTCTTTTGCTTTATTTATTTTATCTGAAACATTATCTAACTTTTCAGTTATTAACAATGTTACTTTTTTTGACATATTATTTGATATGGTTCCGCCTAATTTTATTATTTTTTCTTCTAATATTTTTTTATTTTTAACTTCACTTAATACTACTACTTCTTTAGAATATAATAAATTTTCATTTTTTTCTTTCATACTATTATTTATTTTTTCATTTAATTTATACATTAATTTTCCATCTTTTAAAAACTCTTTAAAATTATCTATATTTTCTATAAAATTTTTTGCTATTACATTACCTATACCATCTATGTTTACTAATTTTTTAAATTTATCATCATTTGAATCATCATCTATAAATATTTTTGGTTCTGCATTTAAAATTTTTTCCATTGTTACTTTTCCAAAACCTTTGCCAAATATATTACTTGCAGCTGCTAATTCTTCTATTGAACTATCTTTTATTTTATCTTGAATATTATTAAATAATTTATTTGCCATTTTTTCTTTAAAACCATTTACTTTTAAAAAGTCTTCTTTTGTCATTCCAATAATTTTTCCAATGCTATCATATCCTGTTTCTATTATTTTTTTAATATTACCTTCTCCTATTCCTTGAACCTCTAATATTTTAAAGAAATTTAATATATTTTTCATAATAACAGTTTTATTTTCTTTTTTATTTACAACCATTATATCTACATTTGTTTCATTCCATATATATTCTTCATTTGGCATTAATGGATTACTTGCTGGTTTTATTACACTATCAATATTTGGAATAGTAGATCCTGCTAATTTTAATTTTACAATTGCTCCCAAACCTATTTTATTATTTACAATAAATTTTGCATCATGGCCGGTAGAATAATTTATTATTTTATTACTTAATTTTACTGGTTCAAATTTTACGGTTGGTTTTAATAAACCATTTTTTGATGCATTCCATAATATATCTATTACTTTTGCTTCTACCATATCTTCTGTTAAAATCATTTTAAATGCAAATGCATGATCTGGATTTTTACTTTGTCTTTCATAAATATTATCATCTATACATACTAAACCATCAATTGTATATTCGTAATTTTCTCGCCATTCTTGTAATGTTTTTGATAAAAATTCATTTGAAAAATTATCCGTTTTAATATTACTTATAAATTTTGCAGTTATGAATTTATATTCCAATAATTTACTGAATTGATCTGATGGTTTTAAATTTTCAGGTACTATTAATTCATATGCTACAAAATCAATAGTTTTAAACATTTTTTTATCTTCATTTGATATTTTTTTTCTATTTACTAATCCAGCTATAAAATTTCTTGAATTTGAATAATTGTCTCCATATTTTTCAATGAAAACCTTTTCTTTTATTATTAATTCTCCTCTTACTGTTATATTTTCTATTTTTGGTAAATTTAAATATTCAATTAAATGATCTATATTTTGACCATGTCTTCCATTTCCTCGAGTATATAATTTATTTTTACCATTTTCTGTTGAATATAAAGCACTTACCCCATCTATTTTTGCAGAAATTATATAAGGTCCTTTATATTTTTTTTTAAATTTATTTATTTCATTTATGTCAGGTTTTATTTTATTCATTGACCACATCTCATATGGTAATTTAACTTTATCTTTTTCTAATTTTATTTGTGTATGTTGTTCTAATGCTATTTTATTTTTTGGATATTTATCTAAAATATGTTCTCTCAAAATGTCATATTCATCGTCTGTTAAAATAATATCATTATCATTTTCAGCACTATAATATGCATTTGCAGATTCTAATAACATATCTGTTAATTCATCTTCTGAAAAATTTTCTAATACACCTATGCCTTCATTTTTAAATCTTAAAAGCTTTTCAATGTTTTCTTTACTTTCTTTTTTTTTATCAACTTTTAATGTTTTATTATTTTCTTCTACTTTATTTTTTAATGTAACTTGTTTTTTGCTTTTACTATCTTTTATTTCAGTTGTTTCTTTTTTACTACCTTTAATTTCTAATAACTCTATTGAATTTTCATCTATTCTTTCATTAGGTTCTTTATATTTCATATTTAAATAATCAAAAATATCTTTTTCTGTTTTGAAATCTACATCTACTATTTTTTCTTCTTTAACCTTGTTTATTTTTTTATAAAGTCCATGTTCACATAAAGTTAAATTATTATTATTTGCTATTGTTCTCATTGCTGTATTAAACTCTTTAGATCCTGTAAAATATAATATTGCAAATGCATATTCTTCTGGTGGAGAATATAAAAAGTCTATTCTTCTTGCTATTGATTCTTTATTTAATCTTCCAATCACTAAACTTTTAACAGGTCCTTTACTTAAAAATTCTTCAATTAAATTTTCTTTTTTCAAGTTATTTAAAAATTTATCAAATACTTTTTTATTATTATTTAATGAAGTTATAATAATATCTATATCTCCAGAATCATTTTTACCTCTTCTATAACTTCCAACTACTTCAAAATTATGATTTAAAATATCTTCTTTTTCATCTTCAACTGTACTAATAAAATGCTGCTTAAATAAAATTTCATAATCTTCTATTTCTTTTCTTGGTATTCTTTGAATTGTTTCTTCATAATATTTTAAACCAATTTGTTGAACATTATTTAATAATTTTAATTTCTTTTTACCTTTTCCATCTATTTCTTCGTTTTGTCTTTTTCTTAATTCTTCAATATTAGTTATTCCCATTTTTAATAATTTATCAGCTAAAATATTACCTATACCATGAATTTGCATTAATTTATTCTTTGCGTCTAAATTATCTTCATTTTTTAATTTTTCAACTTCATAATCATTGTTATATTTTTCTTTTAATTCTTCTAAATTTTTTACTTTTCCAGTTTTTATAAATTCATTAAATTTATCTTTTACAGCTTTGCTAACATCTGGTAAATCATCTTCTGTTATTAAATCTTTATCTAACTTTTCTATTTTATTTATTCCATCGCTGTAATATTTTGCTTTAAAAAATCCACCTTTTTCAAATTTTTTATTGTAATAAACCAATTGTTTTAATATTTCAATATATTCTTCTTTTATATTACTTTTATTGCTCATAGTTTCTTTACTTTCTATTTTACTTACTTCTTTTATTTTTATATTTTTATTCAATTTTTCTTTAAACGTTTCATTTTTTTTTGATTTTTTTTTTAATGTTTTATTTAACATATTTAATTTAATTATATATAATTTTTTCTATTAATATATTAATTATATATAATGAAAATGAATAAAAATAAAGCATTTTCTAATTTTAATCAAGAAACATTTGTAAATGGAGAAAAAGTATCACATAAACAAATAAATATTGCATTTAATCCTGATGATAAAAAAAATGTTTATGCTTATTTAAAACAGAATAATGATGAATTTTTATATAAAGATAATTTAGATAGTTTTTATAAAAAAATTAAAAAACAAAATAATAGCAATACTGATTTAATTTCTATATTAAAATCTGATTTAGAATCCATAAACACTTTTGACAAATTAGATAAAGTTAAATTTAAAAAATTATCACAATTATCTAAAAAAGCTCGAGATAAATATTTTAAAAATCATCAATTTGACAATGGCTTTATTAAATTAAATATTTTAAAAAGAAAAAACAAAGCAGATACAAAAAAAAATAAACGATCAGAAACACGAAAAAGACCCAAACCTAGAAAAAAATCTAAATAAACATTTTTATTTATTAATTAATTTTTTATTAATTTATAAATATCTTTATAATTTTTTTTATTTTCATTTATTTTATCAATTAATAAATTCTTATTTTGATTTAATTCCAAATTATTTAAATATTTTTTGTCACCATAAATTATTTCATTATTACAATAAATATATTCAATTTCTATTTTATTCAAACTTTTTATAATTTCTAATAAATTTAATAAACTTTTTTTATTATCTAACTCTATTATTACCATTTTAAAATTATTTTTTATATAATTATTTGTTCCATTTAATTCAAAATCGGAATATATATTTGTAGCATTACAATTATTTCCAATATCATATATTAAATTCTCTACTTCATATGCGTTTGATATTGTTTTTAGATCTAATCGTAAAGATATACTATATTCCATTTTATTTATTACTTTATAATTAAATTATAAATTTAAATTACCAAAATATTTAAATAATTGTTATTACTTTTTATTATTATTATGGAAAATAATTTTACTATTATTGATAATGATTGTTATCTTATTGATTATAATTACTGTTATAATATAGATAATACATATTATGCTTTCTATTTAAATTTTATTAGTGATTTTTTATATATTTTATACTTATTTTCTTTACCTTTTATAACATTTTCTTTTGGTCTATTTTTATCTTTCATTTTTGTATCTCAATTTATTTATAAACCACTTGTTAATGACTTTATAAAATTATATAATAATAATCCTGATTTATATACTTATGATCCTTTTTTATTAGAATATATTGATGAATTCTCTAATTTGTCATCTGAACCATTATCTAAAGATACCTTAAAAAAATTACAAAATTCTTTTATAAAAATTTATACTAAATTTGGAAATATATTAATGTATTATGATTATGATAATACATCATTTAATTATTATGCAAAAAAAAATAATACATTTACATTTGATTATTTGGATGCAGTAGCTAGAATATATGTTGTTAAATATAATTGTAAAAATTTATATTATGATAATTTTGAAAATCTATACTTTAAAAATAATAATTATAATCATAATGATAATGATGATGATAAAAATGATAATAAAAAAACTTCTGTTTTTTATAAATCTAAGTTATTCAAAAATAAAAAATCTAATATTCAATTTAAATCTAATAAATATAAATATAAAGGAACAATTGAATTTTTTTATAAAAAATGTAAATATTATAACTATTCCATCAAAATAAATACTAATTTAGATTTCTCTAATAATATTATAACTTACACTGATATATCCAATAATAATTTATTATTATCTAATGATATTTCTTGTAATGATATTTATTGTAATGATATTTCTTGCAATGATATTTCTTGTAATGATATTTCTTGTAATGATATTTATTGTAATGATATTTCTTGCAATGATATTTCTTGTAATGATATTTCTTGTAATGATATTTCTTGTAATGATATTTCTTGTAATGATATATCTGATTATATGTTTTTTTTAAATACTAATAAGAATTTATTGTATCAAAATGATATATCTGATATATCTATTTTTGATAAAGATGATTTTCAAGATGTTTCTTTTAATCCTAAAAATATTAGTTATTCTGATTTTATAAAAAAAAATAAATAATATATTTTTTAAATATATATGAATTATATATTTTATTTATTTACATTATTTGCAATATTATCTGAAATTGGTGCTCAATATTTATTTAAAAAAATACATCTCTCCAATATTAAAAATTATATTTTTAATAATTTATTTTTTGTTATTGGTATATTTTTGTATGCTTTAACTGGATTTTTCTCTTATAAATTGTTACAGTTTAAAGAACTTATTGTTGTTAATATTATATGGCATATATTTCATTTTATTTTGTTATTTTTTGTAGGTTATTTTATTTTTAATGAAAAATTAAATGTTAAAAAAATTATTGCTACTGTTTTTGGTATTATATGTATTCTAATATTTATGTCCGATGAAACTACTTCTTCTCATCATTAATATTTTTTAGGTAATTTAAAAATCCTATAGATTTTTCTAAACAAAATGATGTTTCTAAGTTTTGTTTAGCAATATTTAATGCGATTAATTCAATTGGTTTTAGTGTTTTTATGTATTCATTTTGTGATTCACTATTTTCATTTTCCATTATATAAATTATATTTATTAATTTATATAATAATTTTAAATATATCAATTTTTTAAATTTATACAAAATAAAAGTTTTTTGTTATTAAAAATGTTTAGATTATTATTTAATTTTAAACTTTTATTCAATTCGTTATTAATATTATAATTATTGTTTATTAAAAATTCATATATTTCATTTATATTCTCACTTGTACATATATTTATTTTGTTATTATTATTCTTTAATATACTACTACTTATTACATAACTACAATATTTAGTATTTTTATGATTATCCGTTGAAATATTTTTTATTCTGAATGTTTTTATATGTTTTTTTAATTCTCCATTTGGTATTTTATTTATACTTATTACTTCATAATAATCTTCATTTAAATTATCATAATAATTTTCCAAAAATAAGTTATAACTTTCCATATATAATTAATCTATAATTATTTTTCTTCTACATATTGGACAATCATTTGATGATAATGTTAGCCATTTTTTTATATTTTCTTCTAGAAAAATATGATTACATGGCAATACTATTATCTCGTCATTATTATTAAAATCTTTTAGACTTATTGGACATTCTAAATTATATTCTTTTTTTAATGCTTCATTATTGTTAAATTTTTTTTTTTCTAATTTCTCAAAATCACTATTTAATAATACCTTTTTTCTATTATTATCTGAATTTATTTCTGAAAAAATAAATGAACTATCTGAAAAAATAAATGAACTATCTGAAAAAATAAATGAATTATCTAATAAAATAATTGAACTATCAAAATAAATGTATGAAAAATCCATATTATCTACTATGTTTGTTAATTGATTTGATAAATCATTTATAATATTTGATAAATCTATATTATTTATTAATTCTTCTAAATTAATAAATGATGAAAAACTTGCCTCTTCTATGATTTCATTAATATTATTTCTTCTTGAATTTCCAAATAATATGTTAAAAAAATGTAAGTTGCTCATTATATCTTTAATACTAATTTTAATTTTACATTATAAAATTAATCTTTTAATTTTAATTTTACATTATAAAATTAATTTTTTAATTTTAATTTTTTTGTTCTATTTTTTTTATTTTTTCTCATAATTTTTAAAAAGTTATTTTCATCATTTTTTTCTACTATAAATATTAAACAATCTAATTCATTAAAAAAATTTTTTGAATTATCAAAAATTACATCTTTAATTGAGTCTATAATTGTCATATTATAATTTATATTTTCTTTATCATATAAATCAAAAAAACTATCTAATAGATTAAATTTTAATAAATATTTTACATTGAAATTTTCTTTACTTAAATCTTTTACTATATTTATTAAAAATTCTTTATTAAAACAATCGTTTTTTAATATAATTTTTCCTTTTTTAAAAATATTTATTATGGCGTTATTATCTTTTTCTAATACTATAAAATCTTTTTCTGTTAAATTCATTATATAAAAAAAATTTTATATAATATTTTTTTTAACCTAATTATTTAGCTATATTTAATATAGTAAATTTTTATTATTTTCTTCATCGCTATCTGAATCATATTTTTCATTTTCTCTTTTCTCAATCATTTTATTTATTTTTATATCTTCTTTCACCATATTATCGATTTCTTTTTTATAATTTAAAAATGGTGATCGATCTCCTAAAAGATCATTCATTTCATCTCTATAATTATTCCATCTATTTATCATTTTTTCTAATTTACGATAATAATTTTCTTTTTCATATTTTTCTTTTAATAGTTTTGTTGATTCAGATATTACTATTTCTTTTGTCTTTTTATTAATTGTTGTCCAATAATTATTTAATGTTATTTTGTTTTCTTTATATTCTTCAATATTATTTACAAAACAACTAGCATAACTTTTTTCTTTTACATTCATTCTTTTTGTTATAATTATATAGTTACTTTTTTAAACTATATAATTATTTTTTTTTAAATTCAATTTTTTTTTATTTTTGTCTATATATATAATGCTTGGTGTAAGATATAAATATTCTAATTTAAATAAAGATAATACTACAAATAATACCAATGTCAATCGATACAGTAATAATGGTGGTGGTAGTTCTACTTTAAAAAAAAAATATGCCTCTAAATTATCTGGAGGAAATAAATCTTTTTCTATTAATTCATCAAATAATCAATATTATACTGGTAATTCTAATTCTAACTTTTCTACTGATCCTTTTTCATCTAACAAAAATAATAAATGTTTAACTCCCAATAATAATACAAATATTAGTGTTAAAAATTATCATGCTCTTAGGCAAACACGTTTTGTGAATAATCAAGTTAAATCAAATATTAATATTTCTCATCAATGTTATAAAGATTCAAATCCAGAACTTGTTGAGCGCTATGAAAATAATGATCCTTTAAATAAACATTTTAATTCATTAAATAAATCTAGTTCAATGGTTATTTATTTAAAAAAAACTAATTGTTTTGAAGATCCTAGTTCTAATGATTTATCAAATAATTCTACTTCATCTGATTGTCCTATTAAATATAATAAAATTAATTATAATGATCAACTATTAAGACAATCTAGAGTTTGTAATGTTACAAAGGATAAAAATAATTTACCTGGACAATCATCTGATTATAGTAATTATTATAATGATCCTAATTTATTTAAGAAAAAAAAATGTTTATATAATCCACGTGATTCTAAAGTTATTGCATGTTAAAAATAATATAAAAATTATTTATTTATTTAATTATCAATAAAATAAATAAAATAATATAAAAATTATTTATTTATTTAATTATCAATAAAATAATTTTTATGTCTGAAATTAGTTATGGACATATTGGTCATGATTCAACAAAAGTTCCATTTTTTATGCAATCAATTAATAATGACAATAGTTATAATACTTCTATTAGTATATTAGATAATATTGATTATAATCTTATTAATGATTTTAAAAATTTATTACTACCTAATGATATTTCTGATTTTTTTATAAATAATAAAGCATTTGATAATGAAATTTATATAAATGAATATACTTTTTTTTCAATTAAAAAAATATTAGAACTTTCACAATATTATAAAAGTGATAATATTAATAATATTATAGATATTGGTTTTATTTATCAAGGAATGGGATGGATTAGTGTTATGTATTATAATACTAATTTTAATAAAATATTTTTTAGAGATGATGGAGGTTCTAATGATTATGATAGAAATTATAATTATAATTTGTTAAAAAAAAATGCAGGTGAAACAGATATCAATTCAATCAATTCTCAAGCTTATGATTTTAAAGATATTATATTCTAATTATTTTATTTTTTATTTGATTTTTTTCTTAACAATCTTTCTCCTGAAGAAACATGATTTAAATTTAAATCACTTGGATTTATACTTATTATTTCATTATTTGATGAACTAAATACTATTTTTTTTATTTTTAAATTTATTATTGTATTTAAACAATTGCAACATGGTGCTGAATCTTGTAAATTATTATTTTTATCACATCTTACTACATATAAAGTTGTTTTTTTATATAATTTCATCATGTTTTCTAATTCCTTGTTTCCATTTGTTTGCTTGCATGGCTTACACGACTTTTATCGGAATACTATTTTTACCATATGTATTTGTTCCATGTGTATAAAACATATTCCTCAAACATGCAATTTCTGCATGACAAGTACAAGTATTTTTAATAAAATTATCACGTGATGTTGACCTATAATGATTATGTCCTCGTCCTACAATTTTTCCATTTACTACTGCTACAGCACCATGACGCATTAAAACTGGAGATTTTTCTGCCTCATAAGCTGCATGAGTAATATACCTCAGATCTGTCACGCTAATCATATTTTTATATAAAAAATATTATATAAAAATATTTAAATCAATTTTTTTTTATATCTAAATGTATAAAAAAATTTTTTTTTTATTCAATATTTTTAGAGAGGAAATGCTTGATATGTTCCGGTTGGAACAATATAACCATCTTCATCAATAATAATATTGAATTTTTTTGCCATTATGTGTAAGTAATCCTGTATTTTGTTATACATAATAGCACCTGGTCCACCTGTAAATTCTTCAGTCCAAAGACTACGATTAACTGAGCGCATCACAAAATTCCAGTAGCTTATTGTATCATAATCTCCTTTTCCTGTTACTACTCTGCATGCAAATTTCATAAGTTTTTCTGTTTTTGGAATTATCAAATATGGCTCCTCATTAAAAGTTCCTTCGCCCCAGGCAGCTGGATCTTCATTTTCAAAATTGATCCATAATTCTTTTGCCACTTTTTGCGGATTTGTGTATTTGTGCCAATATTTTTGAATAATTTTTGAATTTTCTTCAAAAATATCATGCACTTTTGCAAAGATATTCAATCGCAATTCTAACGGCAATTTATCCCAGGACATTTGTTTTTCAATGATCGGCAATTTAATTTGTTTAATTACATTAGTAATCAATTTTTTTTAATACTAACATTTTTAAAAAAAAATTGATTTAGCTTATGAAATTATATTTAATAACAACAAAAAATGGGAGCATTTATCAGCTACTATTTTAATTCAAATCTTACACAACAACATCTTATTGATTATCAAAATGATTATTTAGATGAAAATTGTGATAATAGTTATGATGAAAAATATGATGAAAATTATGATCATGGTCATGCGCACTTTCATAATGCTGTTTATATTTTGTATATTTATATTGATCCTTCTGTATCATCGCAAATTAAAGATAGTTATATTGATAAAGCTAATCAACATAATTCAAAAGTTGATAAATTTTTAAATATTAATCATAATTCTGTTTTTACTCAACATCTTGATATGAATGATTATTGTTTTGATGCTGGTTTTGATTTGTTTAATGTAATTGATGAAAATATTACCAAGACAAATGCTCAATCTAGATTTAATATTGTTTTAGATCATAATGTAAAATGTGCAATGAAATTTAATAATTATTATGTTTCATATTATTTGTATCCCCGCTCTAGTACTGGAACAAAAACACCTCTACGTTTATCTAATTCTGTAGGTATTATTGATTCTGGTTATCGTGGAAATATTAAAGCTGCGTTTGATATAAATTTAGCATATTTTCATGAAAATAACGAATTTAATATTGAATCTAATTCTCGATATGTTCAAATTACTCCGCCGGATTTATCTAATTATCCGATGAAAGTAATCATTGTTGATTCAATTAATGATCTAGGTGGAACTACTTCTCGAGGTGATTCTGGTTTTGGTTCTAGCGGTCAATAAATTATATTATTCTTAATAATATATATGGATATATTCAGTGCATGTATGCCAAAAATTGATGAAACTTACTCAAATAATAGTATAAAAGATATATCTGATTCTAGTTTTTCAAATGATGAAATATTTAAACTTCCAAATGATACTTTTTTTTCAGATTTGTCTAATTCTCGTTTTGCTAATTATTTATTAAATAATGATGTTTCTATTAACTTTTTTCATCATGTAGTTTCTGAACCTAGTGATTCTAATTGTTCTGATACCGATGATACTATAGAAAATATTGCATATAATTATGATTTTTCATATAATATAAAATATAAAAAATTAACATATAATGATGTTAAAAAACAAGTTGATCATTATTATAAACTTACATATTCTCAAAAATATTCTTCATCTTTAGATATAATTGCTAGTTATTTAAAAGGTCAAAAAATTATTTATATGGAATCATGTAATTATACACTATTTCGCTTATATTTTTTAATGATACCTGCAATTGCTATTAGTGCTTTTTGTAGTGTTTCTCAATCATATTTTGATACTTTTGAATTTGGCAGATATTTACTTTCTGGATTAAATGCTTTTCTTACTTTTTTAATTTCAATCGTTAGCTTTATGAAATTAGATGCTGCTTCACAGGCGTTTAAAATTACAGCGCATCAATATGATAAATTACAATCATATACTGAATTTCAATCTGGTAAACTAATTTTATTTTATAATCATATTGGTATTAAAGATAAAACTAAAAATAATAAAATTAATATTAGAACTATTAATAATTTTAATGCAAAAGATTATATGAAAACTTTTAATTTAATGAATAATAATGATTATGCTGGATCTGATTCTGAACCAGAATTACCAGAAGAAATTACTTCTAAATTTGATGATGATACTATTGTTGAAATTGAAGAAAAAATGCATTTAAATTATTTAAAAAATAAAATTAAATCAATAGAAGAAAAAATTGCTGATATTAAAGAAACTAATCCTTTTATTATTCCAAGAAAAATTATATACAAATATCCATTAATTTATAATACTAATATTTTTTCTTTAATAAAAAGAATTAAAGATTATAAATCTAAAACAATTACATCTTTAAAAGATATTAAAAATGAATTACGTCTTGTTACTGCTATTTTAAAAATGAAAAATATTACACCTGCAATGAGTATAGATTTAAAAACTAGAGCTAGTAAATTAATTTTAACAAAGAAAAAAATTATAAATAATATTATATTTCTTAAAACTGCATACATTATGATTGATAGAATATTTTGTCAAGAAATTATTAATTCACAATTAAGATCTAAATTTTTTATTAATTTTATGTTTTATGATATGTTACCTTTAACTTGCTTTAAATTTTTTGGATTAGATGTAACATGTTGTCTTCCAAGAGATTATAATGCTTCAATTATTGAACAGGGTACTATATTAGATGAAATTTTTAATTTACGCGGTAACTCATTAAATGCTATAACTGATGTTGAGTTAGAACATGTTTATAAACGCTATAAAAAATATATTAAAAATAGTAATCAATCTAATATTACTTTTTTAAAAAAATTTTTCAGCTCAATGAATACTAATTCTTCAAAAGATGATCCTTCAAAAGATTATTATAAAAAATATAATTTTGATAATTCTAATATTGTTATTCAAAATAATACTAATCATTCTATATATACATTAGAACAAATTCGGGATGATGATATTAGTTTAAATTTTGCAATTCAAAATTATGATTCTAATGTTTAATTTATTTTGTTATTATAAAAAAAAATTGATTATAATTTTTATAATAATAAATGAAATGTACATTACAACATACTATACAAACAAATGAGCGCAAAAACTTCCACCATTCGTATTGGTCGCTACAATACTACATCCTCTCCTTCGGTTGCTTCTAAGTTTAAACCACCATCAAACTTGTTTGCTCTTCTCAATGATCTACCTCCAGAATATCAAATTGCCACTCCAAATAAAGACAAAGATTATTATCTTGGTATTCCACCTTTTGATCAAATCGATTGGAGTAAGGGCATTCTGAACGGTAAGTCTTGGGCAGATGAAGTTGGCGCTTAAATGTGGGTGGTTTGGTATATTCAAAAAACAAAAAAACTTTTTTTATTAATTTATTTTAATTTTTTTTTTAAACTTGGAAAACAATATGGTAGGCATGTTGATACGCATCCTACTCCAACAGATGCAATAGCATTTACATTTATTTTTCCTTTTGTTGCATCTATAATTAAATCAATTAAATTACTAATTGTACCATCATCTAACATTGCTAGTAATTTTTTTTCATCTTCTCCATCTGTTAAATCAACCACTATTTCTCTAATTAAATGTAATGCTACTTCTTTTTTTTCTGTTCCTTGTAAATGACTATCATCTAATTCCTCAATTACATATTTTATTATTAGATGTATTGTACTCGCTCGTATATCAACTACTGAAATTTTTTCTTTAACTATTGCTAAACTTGCTTGAAAAATTGTAGTATTTTTTGAGACATTTATGTCTTCTGTTTTTGTTATTTGTATCATTTCTTCACGTACTGACATAATTATATTATATAATAATATTATATATAAATTTATAAAAATAAATTTACATATAATAGTTTAATTTGGGTTACGGGGAATTGAACCCCGGCCTCTTGGGTGAAAGCCAAGCATCCTAACCTCTAGACGATAACCCAAAAAACCCCCGGTGGGATTCGAACCCACAACTTCCAGATTAGAAGTCTGGCACGCTATCCAATTGCGTCACGGGGGCATAAAAAAATACCTCGTAGGGGGCTCGAACCCCTGACCACGCGGTTAAAAGCCGTGCGCTCTGCCAACTGAGCTAACGAGGCTATTGAATATTATAAAGAAAATAAAATTTATTTAATATCTTTATAATTAAAATTAATAATATTTCTTTAAATTCTTTTTTTATATTTATTACCTTGTTACAAACCAAAAAAAAAATTGATAAATAGCTTTTAATATATATATATAAATCATATATAATCTCCGTAAATATGGAGATTAAAGATATATCTGACAACTTTTATTCTAAATGTCAAATTTGTCACTCGGATCACTTTGAACCTTCAGGCGAAAATGGTCGCTATCAAACTCTTTGTGGCCACATATTTCATACAAAATGCATAGAAAATTGGCATAAAACTCAGTTATCATGTCCTAGTTGTACTAATTATAATACTGTTACTAAAATTGTACCATTAAAAACTGAAATTATACCATTAGAAACTAAAATTGTACCATTAGAAACTAAAATTGTACCATTAGAAACTACTGTTTCTTCTTTTAAAAATAAATACCCACTAAATGTACCTAACTTACTTCAACGGGCTATATGTAATCATGATAATGAAGATCTTCTTGATAATTTTATTTATACAGATGAATCGTTCATAGAAGGATTGCAAATTGTAAACATATTTATAAATAATTATAGACCACATTCTAACAAAGTTCTTAATCTTAATCGCATAGATTCTATTGTTTCTAGTATAAAAGATATTATTCATGATATTTAGAAAAAATAATATCATTTACTCTTAGTCTTAGTATTATCTATTTAATCATAATTTTATACATAAAAAAAATTGATTTCTTTTTTTCATTTTTATAGTTATATTGCAACTTTTTTAATCATATAAAAAATTAATGACATGCCCTAGCTCTGCTCCTCCTTCTTCTTCTTCTTCTTTAATAGAATGCTCTATATGTTTGACATCATGTATTCACCAAGATGGTAATTCAACAAATTTACATGTAACAACATGTGGTCATACTTATCATTATTATTGTATTAGAACATGGTGTGAAACCAATAATTCTTGTCCAATTTGTAGACAAACTAATATCTTTACTGATTTATCTACTTCTTATGTTTATCAAGATCAACCCTCGACATTTGAAACTCTGGAGGAAACATCAGAACCTAGATCTGTAATTGATCAAAATCAACATTTTAATTTGCATACAGATATGAATGCGGTGAGAGAGTCACCTGTAAGAATTGCAGCTAGGCAACAGGCGAGGGCGCGACTTAATAATGTACTGCCTAACAACAGTTCTCCTCGCCCTGTTAGAACATTTAATAACAACAATAATAATAACAGTATGCGCCAGACTCAGCCTAACTCGAATAGGCGCCGAGGTTCGCGCAGAGATATTGGTCAAAGATGGCAATCACCTGATTTAAATAACACTATTGATTATAGTAATTATGATTATAATAATAATTTTATTGTAAATCATAATTATGATAATATTCGAATTGATCTTGTTAATAGGCTAAATGATATTACTAATATTATAAATAATCCAGAAAATCGACATCTTGTCACTCGCACTAATAATATTAATTATATCCTTAATTTAATTAATCAAGAAATTCAATATCATAATAATGATAATCATAATAATAATAATAATTATAATAATAATTATATTATTGTTAATAATCGTCCGATTTCTTATTTTGATTAAACACTTGCTAACTTATTAATTAATTTTAAAAAAAAGATTATAATTTTTTTATTTTTTTTTATATTTTTTATTCTATATATGTATTCAACATTAAATTTATCTACAGATACACCTCGCCTCTGGAAACTTACTAAAAAATTTACATATACTAATAAAAATGATTGGTCTCAAAATATATTATTATGGCAAAATTTGGGCATTCAAATATATCCCATCAATGATAATGAAATTACTATTATTATACCTCCTGGCACAGTTACCGATTTAGGTAGCTCTCCTCGAATTTTATGGTTTTTTTGTTCTCCTGTTGATATTGCAATGGCATCTGTCATTCATGATGCAATGTATTTATCTGTTACAAAAGCATATATTAATAATTTAATGCCTTTTTCTCAACTTATTAAATTGAGAAATGAAGCAGATAATCTATTCTTTGAATGTATTATTTCTCAACCATCTTCATTATATTTACGAGCATGGTTTGCTTGGTTAGCTATTAGAATTTTTGGCTGGATTTATGCTTATGGAATTTTAACTACAATGGTATAAATTTTTATATCTTACAAAATTTATATACTACTAAAAACCATATTGTTAAACTTATCATTAAACTTATAAAAATTCTTTTAATAAATTTATTAATAATGAAAATCAACATGTAAAATCCTAAAGATATTAATATGAAATTTGAAATATTCAATAAATACTCATTTAAATCTTTTTTGTCATTTACTGTTAAAAATAAACCATAAATACCTAATGCAGGTACTGCAGGGATTAATGCAACAAATTTTGTTTTAAAATTTTTTGAACAATAATTTATTATTGCAACTATTAATCCACCTATTATAAAATGAATTAAAAAATCTATTTTAGTGTTATTCATATTATATATAATATAATATGAATTTATTTTTAATGCCAGGAGTGGGGTTCGAACCCACGAGGCTTTCGCCATACGATCTTAAGTCGTACCCCTTAGACCACTCGGGCATCCTGGCTTAAATAATACAATTAGAGAAGGAAACTCTAATTGTAAAAAAGAACTCCTCCACTCGGGTTCGAACCGAGGACCTTGCGGTTAACAGCCGCACGCTCTAACCAACTGAGCTATAGAGGAATAAATAAAAAAACAGGGTGGCGCAGTCTTTCCTGCTGTCAAATATATATAAAATATTGCTGTAACCACCCTAAAGCTCTTGCCTGGACTCGAACCAGGGTCGATGGATTCAAAGGCCACCGTGCTAACCAACTACACCACAAGAGCATGATTGCACCTAGTGGGGCTCGAACCCACGACATCCGGCTCATAAGACCGGCACTCTAACCAACTGAGTTATAGGTGCATTTATAAAAAATGATCTTCTTCTTCGATACTATAATTAGTGTTATTTCTTTAAATTTATTTTTTATATATTTTTTATTTTATATACAATAACATATCAAAAAAAAATTTATTTTTAGTTTTATTTTTAGTTCTTTTTTTTAGTTCTTTTTTTTAAAATATTCAATATATTTCTCTGCAAAAATTATGTTTGCTAAATCCATTATTGTATTCCAATGTTACAAGTGAACCATTGTTTAATGATACCTTGAACCCTAAATCATTCTTCAGTAACTTTAAACAATTGCATGGTCCATCTCCATGTTGACAACCAGCAATCTTTGTTCCCCATGAATATTCTGTTGTAAATTTCCTATTATCCCAAATATATGCGTTAATTCCACTCAAATTTATAGAATTTCCATGAATATCTGTTATAACAAATTTTGAATTTGGATTCTTCACTTCTTCAATCCATTCTCTCATTAATTGTCCAGGTGTACCTATTCCTGCTACATTTGTCTTAAAGTCAACACGATCATGATTCATATGTTGCTCGCTCTTTCCTCGATATTTTGCTCTTACAATAGTGGAATGAATATCTTCAAGATATTTTTCACTTAAATGATTAAACAATCTCTCTTTTGCCAATTTTATTCTTTCTCTCTTTGCAGCTTCCTTTTTTTCAATATCTGGACGAGCTTTATCTACTATATCACGCAATTCATTGACAAAGCTCATCCAATCTATTGCGTCTTTACTTATTTAACTTAATTTTTTCAATTTTTTTTTATTATATCAATCTTTAATATAATATTAAAAAAAATATAAATTATAAAAAAAAATTTGGTCTTGCTTTTTTTGGGGTTTTTTGTTTTTTTAGGGCTTAGGAGGCTACTTCATGATCACGCGCAGAACTACCACTTGAACACCGTAGTGAACTTTCCGTTGTTCCACACGTCTGCATCAATACCCTCCAGGGTAAGCTTCTTTCCGTCTTCAGGATCTTCCAACACGTACTTCGACTCCGGGTCGCACATCTCCTTCAGCCAGGCACGCTCGACTTCGGGAGGAGTGCCCAGACCGGGGAAGTTTGCCTTGAAGTCATCTCGGTCGAAGTTGATGTACTTCTCCCGATATCCCTTCTTGGCAGCACGAAGAATGCTCTCTCGAACATCCACGAGGTACTTCTCCGTGAGAGCCGTGAACAGCTCATCGCGAACCTCTTCCTTGCTCCGGCGCTTCACCTCGCCAGCCGGAGCCTCACCCGCCACGACATTCAGCTCTGCAACGAAGCTCATCTCAACAGTTCTCAGTGCAAGTTGGTTGACACATATCATGAATTAAACATTTTGCGAATCAATTTTTTTTTAAACTAACAAACTACATCTATGTTTAAAAAACATAGATAAAAATTATAAAAAAAAACTTTTTAAAAATATTTATTGAGAGATTAATAAAAAAATAAATATTTTTTTTAATTACATAATTATGTTGAATATTTTAATAAACATGATAATAATCGATCAGTATCTGATTTCCAATAATTATAAAAATCTTTTTCTGTCCATCTATCATGATTTAATTTATCTAGACCTTTTTGAAAATTTTCAATTCTTAGAAGTTCTAGTTTATAATTAAATAATGGTTTTGATATTATACATGGACGTTTTACTGCGCTAGTCCAAAATTTTTTACTATATAAAGTATATGCTAAATCAAAATAAAATCTATTATCTATTGCTTTATTCACAATCATACTGGAATTTGTAAAATGTATTATATCATTTAAAGTTAAAAATTTTGCTACATTTCTTATTTCATCTTCTGATAATAAGATAAACATGTATATATATATATTTTATCTATATACATTTTTAATCATTTTTTTTTATTTTATTATCACATTCGTAATCTTTGTTTTCATTTTCTTCGTCAATTAACATTCTAGGATCATTATTTTTTTCAGATTTAATTGTAAACCTTTTTAATTTTGTAGTCATACAACTTAAACAAGGTATACATCTTTTATGCTTTCGTATATGTTTTCTTTTATCAAGAGAATTCATTATTATTTTTATTATTGTTTTCTTTTTAATATTTATTTTGAGAGAATATGAAATATGGGGGGTCTTGTCCAAATTATTTATAATAATATTTTTTAGCGTCGGAAAAATGTGCACTCGCGCATCTGCACCCACCCCCCAAATCCTCTTTAACCTCTTTCATAATATTATTTTAAATTTTTAAAAAAAATTATACCATCAATTTCTTTATTTTTATAGAAAACGGGAAATGAGTAACAAAACGAGAAATGAGTAGCAAAAATTACCTTGTTAGTCTAAAAAAAAATTGAAAAAATTCTAATAATACTTAACTATTATATAGCCAAAAAACCCAAAAAAATCAAAAAAAAACAAAAAAAAACAAAAAAAAATATGCACACAGAAGAAATCGAATACAGAAACGAAATTGTCAACTACTATCTTTATCAAGAACTAATGGATGATCTTATACCCTGTCGGGTGCGTCTGCCACAGGCTGACACGTCGAACATGACCAAGGAGGCGCCCCAAAAAAATATGCACACAGAAGAAATCGAATACAGAAACGAAATTGTCAACTGCTATCTTTATCAAGAACTAATGGATGATCTTATACAGTCATTCTCTGAAGTTAAGATATAGATCTTTTGAGAGATTACATTAAAAAATTAAAAAAAATTTTTTTTTATTTTTTTGCTTTTTTGTGGGTGGTCTCATCCTTAGTTATATGACTCACCAGTAGAATCATCTTCACATGAACTCCCCGTTAAATTTATTTCATTTGTTTCTTTCACATATTCTTGCCAAAGAGCATCTAGAGCAATCTGTTCAGCGGCGTCAAGTAGGTAAATAACTGATTTGTATCCAGAATCCATAGTAAACCAATCTATGTACTTCTTTGATTATTACTTTATATAAAAAGTAATAATCATTTTTTTTTTATACTAACAACTTTATATTTTGAGAGAATAAACTTTGTTAGTATTAAAAAAAATTGATTTTTTTTTATTCTCTCAAATATACGGTAAAAGAAACATGATGTGGGCTCTGTGAGCTCAACCGATGGAAGTACTGCCACTTTCAATCGACGGGAGTGTATAATTCAATCAGGTGATCTAGATATAAAATACAGTCTTGAAGGTTGGCACCCTAAATGCTGTGATCCTGATCCCTCTAGCCCGGGGTATAGAATTATACGATCCACATCATTTTTTTTTATTTTTATAGAAAACGAGAAATGAGTAACAAAACGAGAAATGAGTAACAAAACGGGAAATAAGTTATAAAAATAAACTTTGTAAATTTTTATTTTGAGAGATTCCATAAAAAATAAAAAAAAAGATGTAATGGACGATGTTATAGGGGAGATGTACTCGCTATCTGTACCGTCGCGTCTAGCGGCAACAACAACGTTGACAAGATAAGCGGTCAGGAGGCGGTATTATAAAATATTCATATTATAAATTATTCATATTATTAATTATAGATTTTTTTGGCGGGCTTTTCCCGAGTGTTGGCCAAGCTACAACACCCATCGACCAAAGTTTCCAAACTACAGGTTGAGCTCACAGGATAATCATGGTTACTCCGGCAGGATTTGAACCTTGCCATCACCCTATACCAGGAGAGCATCCCTGCTTTACACCAATCCCGTAGAAAGCAGATTGGTTTTACACAGAGCAATGACCGTGCTAAAGTCCGAGTGGTGGCCTACCACCCGCCCGATTATCCCACGTCTGTAGTTCGTTCACTTTGATACCCTTTTTTCACATGCGCTCGGTCGGTCGAAACTCTGTTGTGGGGGGCAATGGCTCTTATCAAAAAGCACAATCACCCCTTACGCATGTGTCGAGACCATCATCGGGAGCATTCCACAATCGGCGCTTGCCTAGGTCTCTCAGTGTTATAAATATATTATTAGCGGGTTCCCCCCGCTGCGTGCTAGAGGGACATCCTCTAATCGGCTACTTATTATATAAACTTAAATCTTAAAATCAATTTTTTTTTATACTAACGAACTACTTTCTCTCTACTTTGTTACTTTAAAAAAAAATTGATTGTTATTTTCACTACATTATCTATTGTATCCCAAATAACTTCAATACACAACAACAACTTATCAATGGCGTCCCCGAACACTCGCATTACCCAGCTCGAGAAGCAGATGGCCCTTCTCATGAAGGACAAGGGCGGTGAGCCTGTTGTCGAAGATAAGGTGGCAAAGAAGGCCCCTAAGAAGGCTAAGAAGGAGGAGGTTAAGCCCGATCCTGACGAGCCTAAGAAGAAGCGCACCAGCGGCTACATCCTATTCTCTAACGCGAATCGGGATGAGGTCAAGGAGCGTCTTGCCGAGGATGCTGATGAAAAGCCCAAGAACACCGAAGTTATGAAGGAGCTTGCACGTCTCTGGAGGGAACTTGATGATGATGAAAAGGCGGTCTGGAATACCAAGGCCAAGGGTGGCGATGATGACCAGTAGATCTTACACACACCTAACTAACCACTACTAAAAAACACCCAAAAAACCCAAAAAAAAACTTTTTTTTATTATTTTACATTTTTTTACTTTTTACCACTTATCTCTTTTTTTTTCTAGTTCCCCCTCTTCTTTTCGCGCCTAATA